>Ga0206821_10009_pt2 | contig 57809 bp, 47 predicted proteins | sample Alteio_BWOrgCont_85_FD_152860 | JGI IMG/M metagenome (GOLD analysis project Ga0206821, IMG submission 152860) | Enriched cells from forest soil in Barre Woods Harvard Forest LTER site, Petersham, Massachusetts, United States -... | ecosystem: Environmental > Terrestrial > Soil > Temperate forest >...
CCGTCACCGTTGAGGTCCTGGTTGAAGACGAGCTCCAGCTGTTCCAGCGAAAGATTATTGCCCGGCACCGCACCAAACACATTGGCCGTGTAATTACCAGTGCTGTTGACGCTCCAAACCGTGTACGTGCCGTTGGCCGCGTCCTCCCAGGCCACATCGTATCCCGTTGACGTCAGTGCCGCACCAATCGGCTGCCAAGAGCTTGACTGTGCCACCGCCACCGGCGTGCCATCGATAATCAAATCGGGGCCCGATCCGCTAGTCCCGTAGAGCGCGTAAATACCGCCTACCTCAACAAGGCTGGTCGGCCCGTACGAGTTCGTATCCGTCTGGACGACAGTCGGTGGTGAAGGAGGTGGCGGACCGATCGTGCCGTCACCGTTGAGGTCCTGGTTGAAGACGAGCTCCAGCTGTTCCAGCGAAAGATTATTGCCCGGCACCGCACCAAACACATTGGCCGTGTAATTACCAGTGCTGTTGACGCTCCAAACCGTGTACGTGCCGTTGGCCGCGTCCTCCCAGGCCACATCGTATCCCGTTGACGTCAGTGCCGCACCAATCGGCTGCCAAGAGCTTGACTGTGCCACCGCCACCGGCGTGCCATCGATAATCAAATCGGGGCCCGATCCGCTAGTCCCGTAGAGCGCGTAAATACCGCCTACCTCAACAAGGCTGGTCGGCCCGTACGAGTTCGTATCCGTCTGGACGACGACCGAGGGCGGAGTTACTGTAAAATCGCCCCAGCTGCTCCACAACGTCCCGTCGTACGCGCGAATCTGAATCGTATCCGCCGCGGCACCGGGAGTGCTTTGGTAGGTGAGCTGCAACAGTTGCGCTGCGCTGACGGTGATGTCCTGGTTGTTGGGCTGCGGCACGCTGTTGAGAAAAAATCTGCCCGGGCCGGTATCAGTGAATTCATACGAGGTAATTGCATTTCCGTCGGAGTCAGAGGCTGAGAACAATGAGGAGGCCCCAACCGATGTGTCACCCGAGCTGAGCGTAACGTTCGCTGCGGTCACAAGCGGCGGACGATCAATGGTGAAAGTCAGTGTGGCCGACGCCGTGCCGCCCTCGCCGTCGCTGATCGTATAAGTGAAATTATCTATCGGAGCGCTCCCCGTGACTGCCCCGTTGATCGCCGCCGTATTGCTGGCGACATACGAGTACGACCCGTTGGCGTTCAGCGTCAGCGAACCGTAAAGGCCGGCCAGCGACTGGCCAACGGTGCCGGCACCGTGCGACGCATCACTCACTCCGATCACAGTCAGCGTGTCGCCGTCCAGATCGGCGTCGTCCGACAACACGCCGTTGGAGGCGGTTGTCGCAGCAGTCGCGCCTGTCGAATCCGTGGCGCTCACATTATTGGCAACGGGCGCCCTATCAATGATAACTTGCGACGTCGTGCTGTAGTTATTTGTCCCGTCGCTCGCGGTCCAGGTGACCGTTCGCACCGGATGGCTGCCGCTCGAAGTGTCGGTCCCGGTGTCCTGGTAGGAAACCGCGTCCAGCAGCGTGTCATACTCGGCGATCGACGCCGCGCCCGTGAGCGTCAGGGTGTTGGTGCTGCTGTTCCAGCCCACCAAAACGAGCCCGCCATCGACACTGCCGTTCTGAACACCGTCGACGGCGAGTTCGTCGCCTGCCACGGCCGCGCCGCTCCCGTTCGCAATCTTCACGGCGGCGCCGACGAGAAGGGTTTGGTTGGAATCGATGACCGTCACCGCCGACGCAAGCTGGACCGAGGAGCCCCCCTGAAGGGCGTCGGATGTCGTCCCTGAGACCACGATGCTATTCTGGCCTGTGATCTCGAACCCGAGCGCATTCATTTCGGTGACGTCGGTCTGGGAAACGACGTCTGCCTCGTCCGACGGACTGAACGCGAGGAATGAATCATCCCCCGCGCTGGCCGCCCAATCGCCGAGATCGCCGCTGGGATTGGAGTTGAAATAATCGAGATTGGTGACGCCGGCATTGACCGAAAAATAGTCGGTTACGGTGCCGGTGTAGGTGTGAACGCCTGGTGAGGTATAGTGATAGAGATCGAGCAGAGAGTAACCGCTCTGTCCGCCGCCGAGGCTCTCGCCGAACAGATCAATGCGGCCCATATCCTCGGTGAATTCGTGCTCGACGACCCCGATGAAGTCGTACTCGCCGGCGACCGCGCGGTTGTTCGGGTTATAAGTAAAGGGGTAGACGCTGCTGAAACCCGCATAGGCATCGACGGTGCCGCTGTTGTTGGTGCCGGCGAGCCCGAGCGCTTCGGCCTGGGCATCGGACAACCACATCTCGCCGGGCGCAGTGACCGGCAGCGTGGCTGCGGCGGACGGATCGACCTTGGCCAGCGCGGTCTTGATCGACGAATAGCTGTAGCTGTTGAGATACGTCTCGCTCTCGCCGAGCGCGCCGGATCCGAGCGACTGGCCGTCTATTTCGCCGTAGCCCACATCGATGTTGACGGTAATGGGTGCGGTAATGATGCTTTCCAGGTAGCTGACGGCGTCCTGGATTGCGGCCGTGAATGCAGGCGGCGCGTTGCTGACGCTGGAATCGTAGATGACGTTGATGACGAAACTCGATCCGCTGCCGGAGACCGGCGAGGTGGTCGAGCCGCCAGAACCTCCTCCCGACCCTGACTCCAGCGGAGGCGGCGCCTGATTGAGCGCCCCGAGGTCGCCGACCCATGCGCCGCTTTCGTTCGTCGACGTCGGGTCTGGCTGATTCGCAGGAGTAAAGCCTCCGGGGTCGCTGCCTAAGCTGTTTTGCGAAGCCGGGTTGGCGTTGGATGGCGACGAGTCGTTGCCGCCATTGGGGTCGAGCGAACCATCCGGAAAGCGATTGCGCCAGCTGTCGGGCGAACCCTTGGTCATTCAGGACCTCTTGGCACCCAGGACCTCTTGGCACCGCCGGCCGAGGCCACGAGAACCGGGGCGTCCGCACGTTGCGAGGTTCCACAGACACGCGCGCTGACAGCGGCCGCTGGTCCAGCGAGAGCACCTGCTTGCCATAGGCTCAATCCTCAGTTCAGTTGGCACGAACTTCCCTCAGCCGGCCGTTTCTTCGCGACTCGCACATCAACGCGCAAAGGCGCGTCCTGCGGGCCGCCTCAGCGCGTACGGGCCAACATTATGGTAATTACCCCAACCGTTTCACAAACGCCTCAAACGCATATTAGCTCAAAAAAGGGCAAATTTCAGTCTCGTCGCCGAACATGGCCATATATACTCGCCGCCATGATGGAAACGCGTTCACGGGAGACGCGTTCACGGGAGTTTCGCCCCGCCTGGCTCGGCGGCGCTTGGTTGGCCGCCGCCAAGGCGTCGAACAGCGCGGGGTCGTGCACGGCATTAAGTGTATGGAACTTGCCGTGCGCGGCGCGAAATGCGCCTTGAACTTGAATACGCCCGCACCGCCACCGCACTCCGGGCGTCTCCCCCGCCGTGCCGAAGGCTTTGGCGCCATGACGTAAGCTGCGGATGATCGTCACGGCTAGAAATTTCGTTTTCAACTCGATCGTCTCATCGACCGGGATTCAGACTCGGCAGTAGTCGCGGTACCAGGCCACGAACCGTCGCACGCCCTCTTCGACCGGCGTGTCGGGACGAAAGTCGAAGTCGTGCATGAGCGCATCGACGTTGGCGCAGGTCTCGATAACGTCACCCGGCTGCAGAGGTAGCGGGTTTCTTGCCGTGGATCGGCCCAACTCCTTTTCCAGAAGCTCCACGACATAGGCGACTTCGACCGACTTGTTATTCCCGACATTGTAGATGCGCCATGGCGCGCTACTGGCCGAAGGATCGGGCCGGTCGGCGCGAAAGCCTGGATCGCCACGCGGCGGACAGTCGATCATGCGCTCCACGGTCTCCGTCACGTCATCAACGTATGTAAAGTCGCGCCGCATGCGCCCGCCATTGAACAGCGGCAATGGCCGACCTGCCATGATCGCATCGGCGAAGATGAACATCGCCATATCGGGGCGACCCCAGGGACCGTACACGGTAAAGAAACGTAAACCCGTAACCGGCAAGCCGTAGAGATGGCTGTAAGCATGCGCCATCAGCTCGTTGGATCTCTTCGTGGCTGCGTAGAGGCTGATCGGGTGATCGACATTGTCCGTCTCGGAAAATGGCAGATGCGTGTTGGCGCCATAGACCGAGCTCGATGATGCAAAGACGACGTGCCCGGTCTGACGATGACGGCAGCCTTCTAGGACATTGAGGAAGCCCGCGAGATTGGCGTCGAGATAGGTGTACGGGTGATCAATCGAATAGCGCACACCCGCCTGGGCGGCAAGATGAACCACTGGACCAAATGCGCCGCCCTCGAACAGCGCCATCGTGGCGATGCGATCCGCAAGATCGATCCGCCGGAAGGTGAAGGTGGGGGATTGGGCTAAGACGGCGAGCCGTGCCTCCTTCAGCTTTGGGTTATAGTAGGGGGTTAAATTGTCGACACCTATTACCACCCTGCCCGCCTCGAGCAGCCGGCGAGCCAAGCTGAAGCCTATGAATCCGGCAACTCCAGTTACAAGAATGGCCGAAGTTTTTGACATCGGAGCTACTAAAAACCTGAACCACTTTGCGGACCGACCCGCCCCGCACCCTACCATCTATGGCGATATACATGTATCAATAAAAGAGTGAAGCGTCTGAGTACGCCATATCCGCGTCCCTGTAATGCGCGCCGTACCCCTGCACGTATGCCGACGGCTTCGCTCCACGGACCGCCGCCATCACCGCCCAACAGGGTAATGTTGAACGCCAGACTCCAATAGCCGCTGGATAAAACTTCGGGGCAACATCACGAACGCCAAGGCCTGAAGGCGTTGAAAGACAAGAACACCATGCTGAAGAGGCTGTCGGCCGAGGTGATGCTCGACAAATGCGATGCAAGGATATCGCTGCAAAAAAGGTGACGTCCGCCGCCAGACGGAGGTGAGCGACAGCATCTCGACGCTGCGCTATATGGAGGGCTTCGCGCCCTGCCCCATCGCATCACCGAACCCACAAGGTTCAAATGAAGCCAGGAGTCACATCATCGCTGGGTGAAACAAGAAGCCCAGCTCAGATCCCACTACAAAGAAAATAGCAGGCGCCTCGACGACTCGCCGCAAAAATGCGAGGCTTGCGTAGAGACTATAACGAGGAGTGACCGCAGAGCGAGATCAGCAACAAAGTCCCCGATCGACCTGGTCGACCGATCGGGAGTATTCCGCCCTCCCTGATCGAAGCTCGGCGGGAAAAACTGAGCACGGTGGTCAAAAGATTGGGGGGTCACTCAGCCGTAGCGAGCGCCAATTTGGAGCTATCGAATGTCGCGAGGCAGAACATTGGGTTTCGGTGCGTTATCGCCGACCCGATCCAACTTACGGCAAATCGACGGCATTGCACAAATGCTCATCGCATTCGGAGCAAGCACTGTAACCCTTACCATTGTGGCCGCCGTCGCCGCTCTACTTACAGCTCATTTTTTGAGGCAACCCGACCTCGCTGCATTGAGCGATCTTTTTGTTGTTGATCAGCGTAGTGAACTCAATCCGGAGCCGGCGGAGCGCGCGGCTTACCTCATCACCATGTCTGCTACAGTGCCGGCTGTCGCCGTGTGGGCCCACATTTTTCATCGCTACTGCGGGTGGAGTTCTATAGGACACTGCACCCTTCGCGTCGGACCATTTGTTTTGGCGGGACTACTGTCTGTGACGTTCGTGGGCTCGAGCTTCATCCGCTACGTTCTGACCGGCGACCCAGCTAGACACCTCGATATCGGCGCAGATCTGCAGACTGTCTTGCTCGTCGGGCTTGCAGCGGCAGTGGCCATAGCCCTTATCCGCTGGACACTGGATCGTAAGGCGTACGGCACTCGGACTTTTTTCGGTAAAGGGCTTTGTCAACGACAAATCATGCGATGGTTGTCTGTGGCAGTCTGTCTCAACGTTCTCGCGCTTCGTTTACGTTCGGCGCCAATGATCTATGGAGACCCACACTTCGAAGCGGTTTTCTATTCCGTCTCCCAAGTCGTCGCGGGTAAGACTATGCTTGCCGATTTGCCTAGCCAGTACGGTCTCTATGCTGAAATGCTACACCCTCTTTTTGCGATCATAGGTCTATCAGTTCTCAAATTCACCGCAACAATGGTAGTGCTGCAAGGCTTGGCGAGTTTTGCGTTGCTATGGGTATGCAGGCAGCTCATACGATTGCCGTGGCTGTTCGCCCTAGCCTTTCTTACACTTTTGATGTTTGTCGGATCGACATGGGTTGACACGGTTTATAATCCCTCCGGTCATGAATACTATCAAATCTGGCCCCTGCGATTCGTCTTTCCAGCGATTTCGCTGGCCGTCTTCATCCGCACTGCCACGGGCGGGATGGTTTCTCGCTGGATAGTCCTGTCGGCGATCATTGCGGGCCTGGCGCTTGTATGGAATCTAGAATCCGGTATAGCAGTATTCGGAGCTCTTACCGGCTATCTAGCCGTTCGCGCAGCTTTCTGCGGTGGCCCGGGCCGTTATCAAATTGTTACACAGTTTCTTATCGCGACCCTTGTAGCGCTCGCGATTGTTGCGGCGTTCTTTCTCTATTTATTTTTCAAAGCTGACGGTCCAATTCACCCATTAGAGTGGTTTAAGTATCAGCGTATCTTCTATCTAACAGGCTTCGGTATGTTGCCCATGCCGTTGGAGCCCCATCCCTGGATGGCGGTCCTCGGGTTGTACTTGTTCGGTCTTGTTGGTGCGATAACTTCATATCTTCGCGGTCAGCCGTCGCGCACGTGGGACGTCTTGCTTTATCTCAGTTTACTCGGCTTCGGCCTGTTTCCTTATTACCAGGGGCGGTCCCACGACATCGTTTTAAGCTTCGTTATCTGGCCAGCTATTCTCAGCGCTTTCGTTATCGCCGATCGCAGCTTACGTGCTGTGCGCGCATCCGCCATATCGCCGTTGGTTGGCTGGAGTGTTGCACCAATCGTTGTATTTGGGACATTGATGTCTCTGCTTTGGTTGTCGGCCGTCCCGAAAATGTTCAAGATGACGTATGAAGAGGTTGCTACCATTGTGGCCGGCGGAAGCCCATTAGCAGAGGAGAACGTTGCTTTCGTGCTCTCTAAGATTGGAGCGTCGAAGTCGGCGGTCATACTCGATCCGGGCCAATCGGTTTTGTTTGCTGAGACAGGCCTAGCCTCCGCCGTCCCCGGTCCTGGAATGGTTGAGACGCTGCTTATTGACGACCAAAATCGATTTATCGATGCGCTGATGAGGGTTCCATCAAGACATCTCTTCATCCGGCTGAATCCGGAAGGTAGTGTGCCTCACCCCTATCGTGTACTTTTGGGCGCATATCGCATTGTGGCGACCGATAGAAACATGTTAGGTTACCTTGTGCCGAGTGACTAATCGTCAATTGCGCGCCCGACTATTGAGACCGGCGTGCATTGATTGAACCCGCAACGTCCGAGGAATATTGGGGTCGTTCACTTGTCCCCAATCTCTGATCACGAAGTCGCGGCCTGCAAATCGCAAAGATTTGGCTTTAGACGTAAAGCTGCAATGAGCGCAGCTGCTGCGGCAAGGGGAGCGATTAGGAGAGCCGAATTCAATCAGTGCCGCAGCTTAACAAAGGTTGGGCCACCAGAGTTTCGGCCGTAAAGCGAACCTGCCATGTGCCATTGTTCCGCCGAACAAAGCCGAGATATTGATGGAATCCAGGCGCCGGGGATTGCCCTTCCAGTCGGGGCCTCCTTCCGGACACGGCAGAGAAGCCGGTAACGCGCATCGAAGAGGACTTCGGGGAACATAAACCGCTTCAACCCGGTACGAAATCCGCTCGCGAAGTCTTATCGGAGTCCAAGCACCAACAACGGGCCGCATGTCAGTCTTTTCTTCTCCATCGCCAGCAGAACTCGAGATAAGTCGCGAAGAACCCGCGGTGCCGCTGATTCAGCTTTCCGCGTTATATTCAATCTTCGCAGGCGCAGCAGCAACGGCGCTTTATCTCATTCGAGAACCCCTGGGCGGTCCGAGCGGCACCGTCTTTCTGTGTTACTGGCTGCAGTCCTCTGGACTCATGGGCGCGGCGACGATTGGAGCGGCCTCTGTCGCGGGAACTGACCGTTATCTGATTTGGTTTCTTGCGGTGCTCGGCATATCTCTCTGCGTCGGCGCGTTCCCATCGCTGGTCTGGCTTGGGATAACTCCGCCGGCTGCGATCACCGCGATAGTAATCATCAAATCGTTGAAAGCGAGTGCCGGCCACGCTTTGTTGGCCGCCCTTGCGATACTGGGGATTCTATTGCTCTCTTCCAGTTACTTCCTGCAGGTCAACGCTATGATCGACAGCGTATTCCTCCCAGAGCAAATTCTCACAGGCGCGGCCTACCCGGATACACTATTCCATACCGCACTCTCGGAGATGCTTGTATGGTACCACCGGCTCGCAAGCGCCCTCGATGGATTCGTTCCAATCCGTTATCACATCTTCTCACATCTATGGTTCGGACTCGTTGCCAAGGCGAGCGGAATCAACATCGTCAATGGCTACTACGTTGGCATGCAAGTTCTCGCCTTGCCTCTCCTTTTGTTCGGGTTATCGTTTGCGACATGCGCATTCTTTTCAAGCAGCCGCACGTCTGCCAGCGCCCCATTACTGATCGCAGTGCCGATCGCTCTACTTTTCGTCATCGAATGTTTTGATTATGCATCATATCTCGACTCAGAGAGCTACGCAGTCGGTTTGCTTCTACTGCTCATTGGAATTCCCTTTCTTCGATCGATTGCCAAGCCGGAGAGCTATGGAATAGGTCGCGTGTTCCTCTCGTTGATTTATGCGTTGCTACTCTCAGCGGCAAAAATTTCCATTGGCGCCGTATGGACATTGCCCCTCCTCTATCTGCTGGTCCGCAATCGCAAGACGACTGCCGGCGCGTACGGCGTCGGCGCGGTGCTGTTGGCCGTTCAGGGATTCTTAGTTTTCACCTATTTGCTGCCGGATGACAACGTCGCCACCACAAGCTTCGAGCCCCTGGCGTTTATTCGATCCTATCCAGTAGTAGCAGCGGCAAATCTAGTGCCAATTTGCATTGCCGCGATATTCCACATCCGCCAGATCCAACGCCAGACCGGCGATTCCTGGGACGAGATCGTCGTTTTGATGTTACTGATAAGTGTTTTGCCGGCTCTATTTTTGCAGATTGAAGGTGGGAGTGCGTATTATTTTCTAAATATTGGCACATGGCTTGCTACGGCAAGCCTCTCCGGTCGGCTGATTTCTCGGTTTGGTCCTTATAACGATGTTCCCATGCTTGGGCTAGCAACGCTCATTATCGTCGCTGGCGCCGTCCTTAATCCCGCGAAGACCACCGCGTATGAGCGATTGAAATCTCAGCGCGACGGACTATTTGAAAGACTTAATCCAGCTGATTCACGGCTATTTCACGGCTCCGGCCTGTTCGACCGCGAAGCTCTGAAGGCCTTGGCAACGGATTCCGGCCAATCAATCGGGGCAAGGATCGGGAAGCTGCTGGAGAGAGTCAATGCGAAGGCCGGATCGAGATCGCTGGTCACCGTCACTCCCGGGTTCCATGCTTTTTGGTCCCTTACTTCCCAGTGTACTGCAGCACCGTTCTTGATTCCAAGCTTCTTCGGACTCCCGATGTTGAAAGGATTGCCGCCGGCTCGCGAAAACTGCGCACTTGATGTTTACTACGGATATCGATTCTATGGCTCCAAGTCACATGCCGAGAATTTGGATGAGACAACACTTTGTAAGCTCACGCGCGAGAAAGGATTCGCAAACCTGATCATTATAGAATCTGAGAATAACATCAGACAAATTCAATGTGCCAATGACCTGCACGCTCGTGGGTTAAATTGACACGAGGTGTGCTTCACAAAACGCAGCTATTTCCTGGCTCGAGACCTAGCAACCCGCGCCGCCGCGTGGCTTGTTGGACCGCTTGCGAGGTGAGCGCAATGGAGGCAGGGTTCGCATGACGGCGAACGTTGTCGAACAAGCTCCGATCATCAACAGGTTCACCGCGATTTTTATATCGGGCCTCTAAAACCTGCCTTGCGCAGCAAGATAAAGCCAGCGTCCGGTCGATCACAATGCAACATTTTCGAAAACCGTGCACCAGCGAAGCCCTACGGGAGCTGCTGCGGGTTACCGCTGATATCGCTCAGGCAGAGCAACGGAGTCAGAGGTAGAGCTCTGCAGAGCAATCGGGTTCGGCACGTCAGAACTTTCGGCTGTGTGGCTCAAAGGATCATGTTACCAAACGACGCCAGGCAGGTGGTCAAATAATATCAATCCTTGAAATAAGCTTTCACGTAGTCGTGGACGCAGGGCTCCGTCAGCACTACAGACTCGGCAACCCATTCATAGGCGCTCTGCGACCCGCCAAGCTTGACTTTCGTATCTCCAGCAACGTTGGCCTCATAGGCTAGGACGATATAATGCGTGCCATAGCTAGCATCACCAAATCGGTTGGTGGAGTAGAAATGCTCGTAGACGCCGAACAAAAGCGCAGCTTCGAATGGCAGACAGATGCCAACCTCCGTGCTGGCGATCCGCTCGAACGCAACCTTGATCGTTTCGTTCTTGAAAATGCGCCCACCGGGAACGAAAAAATAGTTTTTAGCGGGTTCATCGATGCGCTGCGCTAGCAGAATTCTTCGGCTCGGATCGCGCAGAATAATGTCGATCGCGATCAGCGGCGCCACGCGGATCAACCGCGCAAATTCGGCATCATCGAGTTTGGCTGACTGCAAAGTGTACTATCCTCAAATGGGCAAACCTGTCGCTGCGCCAGGATGTGCTGCGACGTCCTTGCGCATGGTGCAACCGGCAGGCGAGTTGCATCACCTGGCGCTCACTGGGCTCAAGCGTTAACCAGGTAACGCCACCGTGTCGGCGCGGAACTCGATTCAGCGGCGACAGACAACCTACAAAGCCGACCTCTGTTTGTCTACTTGGCGACTTGTCATACGAAGGTTACTATGGATGATAATCGTCGGGGAGAACTGCCTGCTGGGGCTTATCGGCACTCTAGCACCGTTTGTAATTGCGGCCACTCGCCGAGCGGACGTGATGAACGCCGTGCTTGCTCAGCGGCGGTAGGGCGGACCGGTGATTTAGACTGCAAGAGCGCGGTAGCGGTGTGGCTGGGCTTGGATATCTTAGCATCTAAAAACTTGCGCGTTCGACACGGCTAAGAATCGTTGACTCGCACCGTAAATTTTATCATATGGCTGCCAGCCAGAGGGATAGAGGTGCTCGACCCGAGCTTTTGGCGACATCGGCGCGTCTATTTGACCGGTCATACCGGCTTTAAGGGCGCATGGATGACGCTCATCCTGCGTCACCTCGGTGCGAACGTGTGCGGAATAGCGCTAGCACCGGAAGGTCCCAGCGATCTATTCCTTGCCGCGGATGTCGCGCGCTCGGTCGATAATGTTATTGGCGACATCCGCGATCCCGATTTAGTCAAAAAATCGCTCGTCGACGCAGAGCCTGACATCTTAATTCACATGGCGGCGCAGTCGCTTGTTCGACGATCATATTCCGAACCGGTCGCCACCTATGCGACAAATGTCATGGGGACAGTTAACGTCCTCAACGCCGTCTCTCAGCAATCGAGCGTCCGGGCAGCGGTTATCGTCACGAGTGATAAGTGCTATGAGCACGGCCGCGGAACACGCCCCTTTCGTGAGACCGATGCCCTCGGCGGCCATGATCCCTATAGCAACAGTAAGGCTTGCGCCGAATTGGTGACCGACGCCTACCGGCGCAGCTTCTTCCATGGCAAGAATACCGCAGCCATCGCCTCAGTACGGGCCGGCAATGTTATCGGCGGGGGTGATTGGGCCTTGGACCGCCTGGTCCCGGACGCCATGCGAGCCTTCATCGCGCGCGAAGTCCTGCGCGTTCGCAATCCATCAGCAGTGCGCCCATGGCAGCACGTGCTTGATCCTGTACTCGCTTATCTTTCGCTGGCCCATCATTTGTTCGAGTATGGGCACCTATTTGCCGAGGCCTGGAATTTCGGACCCGGTCCGGATAGTGAGGTTTCGGTGTCGCAAGTTGCAGATCGCGTGGCGCAATTATGGGGAGCTGGAGCCCGCTGGGAACGCGATGGGGGTCAGCACCCGCACGAGGCAATCTTGCTTAAGCTCGACTGCGAGAAAGCGAAAACCCGCCTGGGCTGGCGCCCGGCCATCGGTCTCGAGGAAGCACTGCGTCTTACGGTGGACTGGTATCGAAGTTTTGACAGAAAGTTCGATATGCGTGATCTGACTCTTGAGCAGATCGAGTTTGGTCTGGCGGCCACTCGAACGCTAAATTATACGGGGTCAAGAATCACCTAGGACGACCGATGAAAACTGTGCTGCTCGAAAAATGCAACGAAATCGAGACGTGCGAAGTCTGTGGTAGTCGCGTGCTCGTTCCTGTGCTCGATCTTGGCCTGAATCCCTTGTGCGACGATCTGGTACCGATCGCGGATGCACGCATCTGCGCTGAGTATCCGATCAACATCCTCTATTGCGAGACCTGCCGCACGGGCCATCAACGCTTTCAAGTGCCAAAGCGCACCTTGTTTCCAGTAAAATATCACTATCGCTCACAGTTCACCGTCGATGTGCTGTCCGGCATGAAAAATCTCGTGAACTCCTGCCAGCAGCGCTTTGGATCGCTGATCGGAAAGAAAGTAGTCGACATTGGCTGCAATGATGGAAGCCTGCTCGATTTTTTTTCTGAGAAGCAGGCGATCACAATCGGTGTCGAACCAACGTCGGCAGCACAAGACTGTGAGAAGAAAGGACACGCCACCATTCAGGATTTTTTTACGGACGATGTGGCCAGTGCAATTGTCGCTGCCCATGGTAAGCCCGACTTTATTACCTTCACAAATGTTTTTGCGCATATCGAGGATCTGCAAGCCATTCTCGCAGCGCTTAGGCGTTTGATCGACAACAACACAGTGCTAGTGATCGAGAATCACTATTTGGGCTCCATTTTGCGCGGCAACCAATTCGACACGTTCTATCACGAGCACCCGCGGACCTACAGTTATCGATCTTTCGTTTTCATTGCGCGCGCACTTGGAATTAATCTGTTAGACGTCGAGTTTCCGTCACGCTATGGCGGCAATATCAGGATCTTCGCTTCCATGACAATGCCAGCGACTGGGCGAGCTGATCTCGCCAAGCTTGATGAAGAAGAGGCCGGATTTGCCGATGCGTTTACGGCGCTTGAGCGAAACATGCTTCACTGGCGTGCGAGGAAAAGAGAACTGCTCCATGAGATGGTGCGCCGAGGTGGACCACTTCGGGGCAAGGCCTTTCCCGGACGCGCAGCAATTCTGATCAAATTGCTCGGGCTGGACGCGGACTCGATATTCGTCGTTCACGAAAAACCAGGATCGCTGAAAATCGGGCACTATTTGCCCGGCACACGGATTCCAATTCACTCTGACGATGAACTCTTGAAAGCACCGCTAGCCGACAATCCCGTGCTCAATTTGGCTTGGCATATTCCTGCGGAAATCCGATCCTATTTGAGAGCGCATGGTTATTATGGGCAGGTAATTGACATTATTGATGAGCAGGATTTTTCGCACTAGCTCGCGGTGAGACCAATGAATGAGCATGCGGCAGGCTGGATCGTGGTCGGTGGGGGGCGTTGGGGTCGAACTTTGGCAATGATGCTCGGCCGCAGCCTTCCCCTCAACGAAAGGATCGATATAGTAACACGGCACAATCGGCTGGAAGTAGAGCGGTGGCTATCCACGTTGCCGTCAGAGCAACACGGTCGCACCGGAACTATGGAGTACATCGATGTGGCGCTCGGCAACCCGTTAGCACTTGCCGTTGTAGTAGCGAACCGACCTGCCCAACATTGTACAACAGCTGCGCGAGCGCTGGCAGCGGGAAAGCATGTCCTCGTGGAAAAGCCCTTTACACTCGACCTCGACGAGGCGCGTGCGTTGGTCGCGGATGCAAAAAGGAGGAATCTCGTACTGGCAGTTGGGTTGGAATATTTGTTTGCAACGTATCTTCACAGGCTGCGACGGCTTATTGGAGCGGCACAGATTCGGAGTGCGTCCATCGACTGGGTAGACCCTGTCGTCGAGTTTAGGCATGGGGGGCAGAAACGGGCCGACCTCCATACGTCAATTCTGCACGACATTCTGCCGCACGTTTGGTCAGTGCTGAAGGTCCTGTCGCTGTCGAAACCAGCTCGGCCCCAAACGATCGATATCCGTGGTTCGCAAGTCGAGCTCGGCCTAAGCCTCGACGCAATAGACGTAACTGTTCACATGGACCGCTTCGCGCCCCGCCGTCGTCGCCAAGTCGCGCTCACACTAGACGATAACAGGGCCGTTGCGCTCGATTTCACGATCGAGCCAGGTCGCCCAGTCATAGATGGGGGCATTTTGGACGAATGCCCCGATTGGAAGCGTAGTCCGAGCCCAGTTGCAGCGGAAATACTAGCGTTCCGCCAAAGCATTCTTACGGGAAACCAACCGGCCCACGCTGCCGCACTTTGCCTGGATAGCGTGCGCCTGGCAACGGACGCCGAAAAAATTTCATCGCGACAAGCTCTCCGCGCGTGCTAACCTCACACCGAAGGAACGGCGACCAGAGGCTTGGAGGACCCGTGACAGCAGGCGTTTTCCCCTCAAGTCGGCCGCAGCTCATCACAATATCGATTCCCGTCTACAACGAGGAAGGCAATATCGATCGGCTGCTTGATCGTCTCAACAGTTTGGCAAAACAAAATCACGAGTACGCCTTTGAGTTTTTGTTTACCGACAACGCGAGCATTGACGGCACGTTCGCCAAATTGGCAGAAAGGGCGGCGAGCGATCCGCGTATCCGCGTATTACGCTTTTCGCGCAACTTTGGTTTCCAGCGCTCGACACTGACGAATCTCCTCAACGCGCGAGGCGATGCCGCTATCCAGATCGATGCCGACCTTCAAGATCCGCCCGAGCTCATTACCCAATTCCTCGCCAAATGGCGAGAGGGTTACAAGGTGGTCTATGGTGTTCGCCGCCGCCGCATCGAGAACTGGATTTGGCGACTTGCCAGAAGGCTTCATTATCGCGTGATTGCGGCCTTGAGCGACGTACCAGTTCCGCTGAATGCGGGCGAGTTTCGGCTCATTGACCGGTTAGTCATTCAGCAATTGGAAACATACGCCGACCACAGTCCATACCTGCGCGGCCTGATCGCTTCGCTGGGCTTTCCGCAGATCGGAATTCCCTATGACCGGTCTAAGCGCCTCGCAGGAAAGAGCAAATTCAACTTTACTAAGCTGCTAACTCTCTCAATCGATGGAGTTTGCAGCCAATCCACAAAACCGCTGCATTACATCACGGTGTTCGGCATATCGACCTCAATCGTCTCGATCCTTCTCGCTATCGGCTATCTGATCCTGTATCTTTTCACCACCATTAATGCGCCTCGCGGCTTCACTACCCTCGTTCTTCTGATGCTGGCCTCCATCGGCATCAATGCGGCCTTTGTTGGCATGCTCGGCGAATACGTTGGACGTATCTACAACAACGTACGCGGCGGCCCGACAACGATTGTTGTTGATCGAATTGAGAGCCCACCCGACGAACAGCGCAGCGATCGGATTTCAGCTGTCCAATGAAAGCAGTCATCCTTGCCGGGGGCCTTGGTACGCGGCTGTCCGAAGAGACTGAACTGGTACCGAAGCCGCTGGTTGAGGTCGGGGGCCGCCCGATACTCTGGCATGTGATGAAAATATATGCGACAGCCAGCGTGACCGATTTCGTGATTTGTACTGGCTATAAGGCATCGATGATTAAACGATACTTTGCAAACTATTTTCTTGAGACGAACGATATCGAGATCCACACCGCCACTCGCGAAATCGAGTACCTTACACCCCGGTCGCTGGAAGATTGGACGATAAAACTTATCGATACGGGCCTGGATACTATGACGGGTGGCCGCATCAAGCGCGTTGTGTCGTACCTAGATGACACCTTCTGTCTCACTTATGGCGACGGCGTGACCGATCTGGACGTGCGCGAGGTGATCGCTTTTCATAAAAGTCACGGTTGCCTTGCTACCATAACTGCCGTGCCATCGCCCGGTCGCTTCGGCATTCTCGACATGGATCAAAATGATGTAGTCCGCCGTTTTCACGAGAAGCCGGACGCTGAAATGGGCTGGATTAACGGCGGTTATTTCGTCCTTGAGCCCGGGGTAATCGACTACATTGTGGACGACGAAACCGTGTGGGAACGCCAACCACTCGAACGGCTCGCTTCTGACGGTGAGCTTAGGGCTTTTCGCCATAGGGGCTTCTGGAAGGCGATGGACACGCTCCGCGATAAACGCGATCTGGAGGAATTATGGGCCTCTGGCTCTCCGCCTTGGAAACGATGGTGACCCTCAATGTCCGCGCCAAACACCGAGAATGGTGCGCCCGAGTTCGACGCCTATAGCAAAAACTATAACGAGGAAATCAACAAGGCGTTGAGCTTTTCTGGTCTGAAGATCGATTTCTTTGCCCGTGTCAAAAACGATTACCTCATCGATATTTTACACAAGAGACCAGGCGAGGTGGGAGGCTCCGTTCTGGACGTGGGCTGCGGCATCGGTAATGCGCACAAGCATTTGATTCAACATATCGGTAATCTGGTTGGAGTCGACGTTTCGGCGGCCAGCATCGCAATAGCGCGCCGGAAAAATCCAGATATCCAATACCACGTCTTTGACGGCGTGCACCTTCCGTTCGCCGACAAGATGTTCAGTTTTGCGTTTGCGATCAATGTATTTCACCACGTGCCTGTCACTTGCCGTAGTCTCCTGGTGCAGGAGGTTCGCCGGGTCCTATGTCCAGGCGCGATGTTCGCAATATTCGAGCACAACCCGGTCAATCCTGTTACGAGTTACGTCGTCAATTCCTGTGAGTTCGATAAGGACGCCGTGCTGCTGAAACGACGTGAAACAGAGCAGCTGCTGAGCACCGCCGGCTTTCACGACATTTACTCACGATACATTATCGCAATCCCAGCTGCCGGGAGTTTGCTCCGACGCATTGACCGCTGCTTTTCGCTACTCCCGTTGGGCGCGCAATATTACACACTCGGCACGCTCCGATAACTCTGCCCGCGACTCGACGGTCGGCGAAAACGGCACGAGCGGGCAATGAGGGAAGAATGAATCTGGCAAAAGTAAAAGCATGGCCTTGGCGCCTGATAATCGAGCCAGCTGGTCCTCTTCAGATCGTGGGGATAAGCTTTGGGTCTTTGGCACTTTCCGCATTGCTTATCGGTTCGCAGGTTTTCCGCGCAAATTGGGGCGTTATTGACGATCACCAAACTCTTCGCTTTATCGGGATTGGCAACCATCATCTGGCGCTCAACCAGTATTTCGACGTCCTGCGTGATCACACAGAGCTCGGGAGGATAGGCCACTCTCTTCGCTTCCGTCCGTTTTACTATCCGGCGCTCTTGTTCGAAGCGGTCATCTGGGGCGACAACGTTCATCTATGGTACGCCTGCCGAGTGATGCTGTTTGCGATCTTTATTGCCTGCACGTGGATTGCGATCTCACGTTTTCTCGGCACGTTATTCGGTGTAGCGGCCGTGTTTTATATCGTTCGGAAGCCGTTTTGGGGAGACGTTTGGGCGCGCCTGTCCCCGGGCGAAATCTATGCAACCACAGGATTGGGTATATGGACGATAAGCCTTCTCGGAATGTTTTCTGGAAAAAGTACGAGAGCAAAAAATTTAAGTCTCTTCGGAATAACACTTGGCGCCGCTATGATGGTGGGCAGCAAGGAACCGCTATTCCCATTCGTTGGCTATACAGTTTGTGCCCTATGCTTCTTTCTTTTTCGTGACCGCCGATCATTCGTGGCTATGGTGTGTTTGGTATTCACGATTCTCTACGGCGGCGCCTCCGGCATCATAATTCATCTTGCACTCTCCAAATCACGGGAAGATTTCCTGGGCGAGCCCATCAACTTCGTGGAGCGATTGAGGAAGGTGTTCCCAGAGTTAGGGCTAGCCTCTTTTGAATTTCTCATTCCCGCAGTTGTCCTATGCTTGCTGACGGCTGCAGTGTTGCGTCGAGCGAAGCTACAAAACACGACACCCAATGACGCTTGGTTGAAGGCAACTTCTAGTTATTTCCTTGGCGTATTCGGTCTCTGGAGTCTTTACCTTACCCAGTATATTGCCTATAATGGAACTTGGCCGACGGGAGATCGATATGATTTTCCTGGCCAGCTTGCTTTACCTGCATTTCTGATCATCAGTCTGATTTATGCGATCGCTGTTTTGCAGCGGGTGCATCACATAGAGTCCACGCTGAGGTGGGTTGCGATCTCAATCGCTGCCACGTCTATTCCTATAATGGTCAAATCCTTGCCTTTCCAAGTGTCTAAGGCAGCAGCTCTGAATATCCGAGCCACCAGCACATTCCAGGCTGCCTTACAGCAGATTGTAGAGTTGGCGAATTCCAATCCGCAAAAACCGATCATTTTGCGCGCTAATGGCGCCTGGTCCTACGAAAAGATTATATCCGTGTCGATTTACCTCCGCCGGTACGGAGTCGTGAACGCGATCGCCGTACACTTCATTCCTGAGAAGAATCTTGATCCTCGCATTCCTGCTTCCAAGTTTAATGACCTCGGCCGCGAGATTACGAAATGGCAAGACAACGGTCGCGAATATTTGGTTCCACTGGAATCTGTGGAGGTTGCCGCCAAATCCGGCTGCATAAGCATCGGCCTCGATGGGCCTGTGGAACCGGTATGCCGCGGCGTCGAGATCTAATACGAACTTAGCCGCGACCAGCATGTGTGTCGGGGATGAGACCCCTTGATGCGCAGGATGTTCACGTCGAGGGGATCCACGATGAGTGGTCAATAGAACTCAGGTGTACCTTTGGTGCTGCACAACCCTAATGTGCCGCGATCGACTGAAATGCCATTAAATATTGTCGCGCCGCGTTGTCCCACGAATAGTGGCGAATGCTGGTGCGATTCGCTACTACTTGGTCTCGAATCTGCCCGTCATCATTCCAAAGCGACACCAGCAGTTCGGCAAGCACCGCGTCATCGGTGGGCGGGAACAACGTCATGGCAAGGTGCTCCGCCAATTCCTCGTTCGGCGGCGTCCGACTAGCGATGATCGGCGTGCCTGCCGCCGCGGCCTCAAGGACCGGAATGCTGCTCGACTCGTAAAGCACGGCGGTGATCAGAAAACGCGCGGTCTGGTAAAGCCCGACGATGTCAGCGGACGGCACCAGGCCCAGATAGTAAACTTGGTCACCGAGCGCATTACGCTCTATAAACTCGAATATGCCGTCGGCGGCCTCGTATTTGCCTCCAGTCAAGATCAGAGGGACGACGAGGCCGTCATCGCGGAGCCGTTTGAGCGCCTTCAGCACGGTAATATGATTTTTGTGGTGCCATAGCTGTGCCGGGAAGAACAAGAAGCGCTCCGGCAGCTCATATTTGGCGCGCACGTCGGTCCCCGCCCGCGACGAGAACGTCTCAATGTCGACGCCTTCGGGGATGACGGAGACACGGTCCGCGGTTAGACCGGGGAGATTCATCAAAAAGTCGTCGCGCATATGACGGCTGCTGGCCTGAATGAGACGCGCGTGTTCTACGCACTGGAAGAGGTTTATTCCTCTTTCCGCAAGCTGCTCTGCGGTGAAGAACTCAGGATAATGAACGTGTTGAATATCGTGGATCGAATAAACCGTCGGTGTGACAGGAAACGGGAAAAGCGGCGAAGGACAATACGGAACGAAAATGACGTCGCTGTTGCTTTCGAGTTCACGGTCGTATTCTGACTCAAGAACGCGATTGAACAGCGCCGTAACCCACCTCTCATACCTTACTGGCCACGGCAGAGCGTTGTAAAGTCGGCGCAAGATCGGCTTGTTGTACTCGTTGACCTCGACCAGACGGAAATTTGCCATCGCGGCATAGTCCTCGAATAGATGCCGATTCGATGAATTGATAAAAATGTTGAATTCATAGTCGCGGCCAACGTTGACGAAACCTCCGAGCAACCCAAATGTGAACGAGTTTATTCCGCCTTTGTATCCAGGCCACGTGCGCAGGCAGTTGATGCCGATTTTCATGCATAAAACTTCTTCACGAGCTCGATTACTCGCCGTTGATCGAGCTCGCTGAGATGGTAAGACGACGGTAGCGAAATGCCCTCGTCGAAAATTTGTTCGCTAATCGCGAAGCCGGAGCGCTCGAACGATAGATCCCGATAGCAGGGTTGAAGATGCAGCGGATAGAAGAAACGGCGGGTTTGCACGCCATTCTCCGCTAGGTGCGCGGCGACCGTATTGGCATCGTCGGAAATATAGGAAGTAAACCAGAATACTGGCTCGCAACGCGGATCGATATAGGCTGGCCGGAAGCGGTTGAGTCCTTGCAGTCCGTCGAGGTAGCGATCATGAATGAGTTTTTTCTTGGCGACAATCGCCGGCAGTTTTTTCATTTGCGCAATGCCGACTGCTGCCTGCATTTCGGTAAAAGAGAAATTGAAGCCTATATGCTCGTGGACGAACGAGCCCTTGCCGTCGCGGCCGTGATTTTTCAGGCGATAGCAGCGTTTCGCTAGCTCGTCGTCGTTGGTCAGAATCATGCCGCCCTCGCCGCACGTGACCGTCTTGTTGCCGTAATAGGAGAGGATGCCAAGCGCACCGAATGTACCGACGTGCCTACCGTTGAAATGCACACCAACACCCTGCGCCGCGTCCTCGATTAGATAGAGGCCGCGCCGCCGGACCAGATCCCCGAGGGCATCCATGTCAGCGCTTTGGCCATAGAGATGGACCGGCATGATGGCCTTAGTTCGAGCGTTGATCAGGCCTGCAGCGGCGGCGGAATCGATGCAGAATGTATCGGCCAAAACCTCGCAGAACACGGGCTTGGCGCCGGCCATCACCACAGCATTCGCCGTGGCGATGAACGTCATGTTGGGAACAATCACTTCGTCACCCGGGCCAATATTAAGGGCCTTCAGGCAGCAGAACAGCGCCGCCGTCCCATTCATGATGGCAATCGCGTGTTTGGCGCCCGTCAACGCGCGCGTGCGGTCTTCAAACTCCCTGGTTAGGTCATGCTCGACGACGAATGTCGATGAAATTACGCGCTTGAGCTCAGCGAGCTCCTGCTCGTCGATCCACGGTTCGATTTGAATGATCATGTAAATCAGACCTGCGAGCCGAAGAAATCGTGGAAGGCCTCGATGACGAATTCGATCGCAGCATCTTCCATGTACGAATGACAACCGATATAAAAACCGTTGCTGTTGAGCCATTTCGCAACAGGATAGCGTTCCTCTAGATTGCCATAGAGCCTCTTATAGATCGGCTGATTGATTAGTGGCAGCAAATCGCGCGTTTCGATGTTCAGCCCCTCAAGATAGTGAACCAGCTTGCGCTTAAAGTCTTTTTTGGTGACGACACCGTAAAGCATGTAGCTGTGCGTGCGATCGCGCGGGCAGCTTGGTAGCTGGATATAGTCAGCGAATTTCGCCAAGCCGCGCGTGAAGCGCTCCGCAATTTCGCGCCGGCGTGTTACAATTTGCTCCTTGCGCGACAATTGGCCGATGCCAATCGCCGCCTCCATTTCAGTGCAGCGGAACGAGTGGCCTATATTTACAAAATGAAAACGACGCTCGATGATTTCGTGGAACGTGGTGTCGTCGACGTCATGGTCGTCCTTGCTGCCGATGTAGATGCTATCCCGCCCATGGTTCATCACGCTGCGCATATTGACGGCGAGTTCAGGATCGTTGGTCGTCGCTAGACCGCCGACGCCCGTGACCAAGAAGTGCGCAACATACGTCGAAAAGCATCCGATATCACCCAAACTGCCCACGGACTTATTCTTATATGTTGCAAACATCGTCTCTGCTGAGTCCTCGATGATTGCGAGCTTATAAATGGTCGCAAGCTCGCGAATTGGTTCCATATCGGCCGGTAGCCCAAGCAAATGGACGGGAATGATCGCGCGCGTCCGGTTGGTGATCTTTTCCTCGATCTTGGTTGGATCGATATTGTAGGTCGCCGGGTCGACATCGACGAAGACTGGAATCAAGTTATTGTGGAGGACAATATTACTGGTTGCAACGAAAGTGACCGCGGGCACGATCACTTCGTCGCCATCGCTCCAACCATGCCGGTCCTTGAGCACTTGCAGCGCCACATGAAGCGCGGACGTGCCGCTGTTAAGGAACAACGCAAACTTGCAATCATGCGCCTGCGCGAATTCTTTTTCAAAGCGTTTCGTGTACGGACCGTAGGTCAGCTGGTTGGAATCGAGAACCTCGTTGACCAGGCGTTTTTCGTACGCCGAAAGCTGCAGGTCACCAACCCCGATCTGCCACGGGTATTTTTTCACAGACCCATCCCCTGATCTATTGGGCGTTATTGCCGGGTAGGTTTGGTTCGGACTAAGGGTGCGGCTGATTGCAGTTGAGGCGCGCCCGGTACTTGACCTTTCACGACTGAAAGGTCAAGCATTTCGTTTGTGAAATTAATTTTCGTTAGTCGTGATTACGGAATGGGCTGAGCAACACGGCACCGACAGTCGGGCGGCTCGACACTGTTGCCCTTTGTTATCTTAGCGGAGTTCAGATGTGCGGAGCCAAGTGGGTCGAAGATCAGATAAGCGGCGCGGCCTGCAAAATAGCACCGTCTTCGACAGTTAGTCCGCGACCCAGAACGGCACGATAAAGTGCGCGGAAATGTCGAGCAGTCTGCGGCCAGGAGAACTGCGCGACGCGCTGTCTTCCCTTCCGTGATAGCTGCTCCCGCAATCGGCTGTCAGTCCAGACGAGACTGATGGCGGCAGCAATATCGCGCGGATTGTCGTGATTGAACATCAATGCTGCGCCAGCGGTCTGCTGTGCCAATGGAAGGATGTCGGAGCAAGCAACGGGTTTTCCGGCCTCGAAAGCTTCCCAGATTGGCAAGCTCGCCGGGTCGAATTTTGTTGCTACGATGACAACCTTGCACAGATCGTAAAGCGCACAGATCTGATGTTTGGCCAGGTAGCCCAGAAAGCGGACCTGGCTTTGCAACCCTAACGTGGCGACTCTTGCTGAGATCTCACTGAAAAACGAATTTTTGTGACCGGAGCACACTAGGGGCACGATCAAATCGTGCTCGTCTCGGAGAATCGCCAACGCCTCGAGGAGCCGTATATGGTTCTTGTGCGGCCAAGTTTGCGCGGGGTAGTAGGCGAACTCCGTAAAGCCGACCTGCCGGGCCATTTCGTCGGACTCATGTTGTGACGGTTCTCGGTAGGTGAGTGTTGGAGGGGGAATTGCAACTACGACTACCTTGTTGGGCGGCAGCTTGAGATACCGAACGAAATCGTCTTTTGCCCATGAGCTTTCTACGGGGACAAAGGTCGCACGCGAACTAAACAAGGGAAAGACAATATCTCGCTGCCGTCGTTCTTCGTCGGAGAAGAAATGCGGAAAATGAATGTGTTGAAGATCATAAGGATGATAAATGGAGGGCAAATAGGTAAGATATGCAGCTTGAGTGGGAAAGTGAACAAGATTGGCCCCCAGAGCCTCCGCCACACCATCGGACCGCGGAGCACCGGCTGGCTCACCTCGATAAAGGCTTAACACTCTACGGGCAAAGGGGGCGATGGGGGATTTGGCGATGCGGCGCTTCAGGCGCTGTAGACGCGCGGAGCCGGCGGTATTTAATGTAGTGTCAGTTACCAGATGAAGCTGGCAAGGACCGGCAATATGATCCCCAAGCCAATTGCTGGCGTTCTCGTTCGCAATGAATATGAATTCCTCGCCGCCGTCATCTAGTCGCGACAATCCACTTGCAAGACCCATTATAACTTGTGCCACTCCACCCGTCGTTCCTGGATCGGCCAGTCTCGCTTCAATTGCAACTTTTATCCTATGTCTAGATGCCATTTTTGATCATACCCATACAATTCTCTTTGATTTGATAATCCCTTGCGTCATTTTAACGGAAGGTGGTTCCAAACGACTGCAGTTCGAATGTTTCGCCTCCAAACAAATTATTGGATGACGCGGACCATTCTTCCAATCCTTCCAAGCGCACGTTTAAGAAAGGACTTCGCCTGAGACGGCACGTCTGACGTAGCAACTTGGCAAAAACGCTTATTGAAAATTTCTAGAATTACCGGATCGATCTGCAAATCCGGTCGTAAATTAAAGCTGCGTTCTTCTTCGTCAAGTTCTACATCATACTCCGCTGAGACGCCGCAATGAACGCCGCTACCGTCGAAGCCTATGTTGTACAGCTTGGAATGTGTTGGGTGGAGACAAAGGGCGTCGTGCTTGTAGTGCGCATAGTCGAACCGAATAGACCATGAATCCAATTTTCCCGCGAGCTGGTTGCGCAACATTGGCAACAAATCGGCCCCTCCCCTCGCGAGGCGCGCTTGTGCAGCGGAGTCCTGCATAAATTCCGAAAAGTCGCTGACCTTCCAATCGACCTTGCTCCAACGATCAGACCATGTGCCCCACCCCCAAGATGAACTGCGATACGAGAGATACGCCTCGTCGGGATAGCCGCGAGGGATGGGAAGCGGATAATTGTAGCCCGTCACAGAAAAGATATCGCTCCGTCCCGCATAAGTCTGCAGCGCGACATTCATAAAGCTAAGAAATATGCGGGACGTAATCATGTCGTCTTCCATGACGATCGCTGCCGGATGCAGACTAAGTATTTCGGTAACGCCAGCTATCACTGAAGCTGCGAGACCCATATTTCTTTCACGCTCGATAATAGCAACGGACCTAAAGCCATCGACTGATCTGAGATAAGAACGGACCTGTCGGACGCTGTCACTCTGAGAAGGAGTCTTTGGTCCGTCGGAGTAAATATGTATGACTGTGTCTTCGGCGCCAATATTGGCCCTCAGCGCCTCAATCGTGGCACGTGTGTGTATCGGGCGGTTATACGTAAAGAGGACAATTGGGGCCAAAGTCATCGGCATTCCGGATGCGTATCGCTGTGAGGCGACATAACAGGCGTTGACGGGTCTGGACGGGCGCGAGCACCGATAAGCTCAGCGCATAAGAAGTAGCAGGTCTCGAACTGAAGACTTCCCGATTCGTTTCGTTACCCTGGCTCTTGGGCAAGTCGTAAGCGACCCGCGACCACTCGAGGTCACGGTCTTGGGAAAGGTTCGGAATGATCCCGAGGCACGCTGCATTCGCCGTATCTAACAAGTGCCTAGTCCATACGTTTTGTTGACCAAAATTCGCCGTTTCTTTCCTGTCTCGCCTTTCGGTTCTGCGAGAGGAACGATGTGTGCCGTTTTGATTAGATCGCCGCCAACCATTTCTGCGTCAGCTCGCCGAGGACTGTCTTGAGCGCAGCAAGCGAGTGACCGTTCCGATAAGCGGCAAAGCCTAATTCGTCCGGTGTCTCCACCGCCAGTTCTGAGAGCGCTTGGACGATACTGTTGATATCGCGGTAGTTGACCACTTTTCCCATGCGGAAGGAGCGTACCCTTTCACCCATGAGCGACTCGTCGCTGACGACAATCGGCTTTTCGAAGATCGAGGCCTTAGTCAGCGTGTTGCTGCTGCCTTTGAAATTCTGGTACACCGCATAGAGGATGTCGACGTTGGCGATGACAGCGTTCAGCTCGCTCTCGTCCTTGATGTAGCCTGTCTGCACCAGGCAATTTTCCGGCAGATGGTTGAAAAACGCCCTGATCAGCTCGGCATCGGGGCCAAACAATTCCCAGAACACCTTGCCAATGATGGCGAAATAAAATTTCGTCGAATCTGAGCGTTTGATAACCTCTATCAGTTCGACGACCCCCTTGTGCGGCGATATCGATCCAAGCAGTAGAACGATCTTTCGGCCGGCGGCTTTGTGTTTGAGACGGGCCACCAGATGCGGCTGCTCCGCCGGCAGCTCCGCTTCGGTCACGTCTGGAACGATTCCAAAGGTTCGCTCGGGAAACATCCGGCCATAGCCTTCCATAGCGTAGGGATTGAGGAAGGCGGCACCCGCAGATCTGGCGGCGTAGAAGAAACGTTCACACCTGCGGAAATCGGGCCCATCGAGGCAGCGGGGATGAAATAGGATACCGGCCCAGGGCGTCTGCAAGTCACGCGACAGGGCGCGGCAACCTCTCCTGCTCTCCTCGATCATGTCCAGGTACAGGAAGAACACCAACGACGGTTTGATACAGAGCTGTTGGGCCGTCGAATGGATATCACGAATCAGGGAAGTAAATTCAACGCGCTTAATTCGCGGGTTCCAAGGCAATAAAAGGCTGCGCAGCCGATTGCCGTACACGCTGAGGCGGAGGGATATTCCGATAAGGCCTTCCTCCCTCCAGACCAGCAAGATCCGCACCAGCAATGGCACCGGCTCTCTAGTCGCCGCTCCACCCCTGATGGCCTTGATCCGCGCGGCCGAGGACTTTCTTCGCCTGACCTCAAGCGCCGTGCCACCCCTAGCCACCGGCTTCGCCGTCGCAGTCCCCGTCTTAGCCTTTGTCCGAATGCCTCGGAGAAAAGACCGGCTGAAGAAATCAAAATCGCCGGTCTGCCAGCCCCTCGATGACATCCAAGTTACGACACCAGCTTCGTGTTCAGCGATCAGAGCCACACGGTAGCCCAACTGCAGAAAGCACTCGGAATAGAGCCGGGCATACATGTCGAGGTGCCCATGGCTCGAGATCTGATTGACCAAAAAAACGACTGGCCTCTCGGCCGTTCCAGTATCGGCTTCGGCTGCGGGCGCCGTCGTGGTCTGAGAACTCTTCTCGTCGAGCCTGAACCGCACGCGATGCTATCCGTTGACAACCCACGATTTGACCGCGGCCGCGATGTTATTCCGCCTGCGAATCGTTGTACACTGGAGCGCGTCGATCTCGGCTACAATAGCGTCGAGGGCGGCCTCTCGGTCACGGGCAAAGAAGCGCTGGCGCATTTGTCTCAGCGGCTCCGCGAACGATCCACAGTACGCGTCGTCTTTGATGAGGCGCAGCAGCGCCAATCGCGCCTGATCGAAATCGGTCACTTCAATGGCAGCACCGCTAGCCGCGATATCAGGACTGTACGGCCCCCAGCCGCTGACATCGAGAATAAGCGGTACGATGCCCGTCGCCGCCGCTTCCAAGATAGTCGTTGAATTTATCGCCACGGCGACACGGCAACCGTCGAACACATCGTTCAGGCGAAATTGATCCGGCGCCATCAGACGAATATTAGGCGCCTGTACCAGAGTATCACGTTCGCTCTGTGTCAGCGGCAGACCTGGGTGTTCACGCACGCGGATCTCGCTCTCGGGGAACGACCGCGCTGCCCAAGCAATCAATCTCACCGTCGACTGCCAGACTTTGGCGGTCATCCAATGTGCAGCATTCTGCAAAAAGAAGACGATCGCTCGTCGTTCGGCGAGGGAGCCCTGCTCGCGGAGCAGGATGACGTGGTTGCCAGTAGCGACAAAGCGCTGATGTGGGTTATATGGCTTAAGCAGATCGGCAAAGCCTTCGCCCCAGACACACATTGCCGTGTAGGTCATGTTGCGGAATCCGGGGTGCACCATCGGCGCCCAACCTTGCTGAACACAAAGTGTCCGCACATTTAGTGTCTTGGCGCATTGGTTGACTAGCTCATAGACATCAGCATTACCTTCGGGGACGACGATGCAATCTGGCCGCAAATCTACAAGCGCCCGGCGCACCGCATTGAATCGTATCGTCCACCATTCGAAGACTCCGAGGTGAAACAGGTGCTGAAGGATCATGACTTCGCTTTTTGCCCGGTTTCGCGATTTCTGCGTCATACAAATGTGCACCCGCGGTAACCGGGCCTCGGCCAAAAAGCCATCCATCTCTGGGTCGTCAATTACGAGATAGGCGTAGGGAACGCCGCATCTTTGCGCGATAGGCTCGAGATAGCGCACGAATTTCCGGTGAATGACGAGATAGAGAACTTTTGGCGGTCCATCTTCGACGTTCACAATGTCAACCGTTGCGCGGCCGTATAGCCGGTGCAATCGGCGCAACAAACGTTCTTTGAGTGAAAGCTTTTGCGCGACAACATCAGTGGCGCTGCACGACATGTAGGGTACGAGAAGACGAGCCGACGGCGAAAGCGTATCGACCTCCGCCAGTGCCACGCCACGCTTGGCAGCGATGTAACGCTCGTGCAGCCTCGGGTCGGCGAACAGCAAAAAGAACAGATAACGTTCGACGGCATGGCGAATATCGGCGCCGCGTATCCGGAATGCCGCCGGGTCCTGCGCCGCAATGTCAGCGATTAGACGTTCGATCGCCTCGTTAAGCCAGCGATATTTCGGCAGGAAATATGGATCGAACGTGGGCTGTTCTCTAGCCCGCGCGGAAACATGGCACCCGGGACGCTGTCCCATCGAATTACTCACGAAGACCGCGCAATATCGTTCCAGCGCAGCGGATCACCGCGCTTAAGCGCACGAGCAGCCTTGCGGCCAAGAACTTCCGGCAAATATTTTGGCGGCAAGCCGAAGCCCGGACGGATCGACCGAACGTTCTGCGGCGTCAATGTTTCGCCTGCGGCGATGTCGGCAACGACGTAGAGCGAGCGGCGAAAGATCATACTGCCGCGCTCCTCTTCACTGCGTGAATAATCGACGGCTCCGAGCGCCCGCCAGGCGTTGCGGCAGTCCAGCACCAAACGCGAAAACTCTTCCGGCTCCAGACTAAAGGCCGCATCGGGACCGCCATCGGCACGCCGCAGCGTAAAGTGCTTCTCGATCACGCATGCGCCAAGAGCAACCGCGGCGACGGCGCAAGCTGTTCCCGGCGTGTGGTCGGAGAGCCCGGCGACGACGTCGAAGGTGTCGGCGATGTGGCGGATAGTCCGCAGATTGGCCTGCTCGAATTTCGCCGGATAGGTCGAGACACAGTGCAGTAGAATGATATCGCTCGTTCCGTTCTGGCGGGCAGTCGCGACGGCTTCGCCGATCTCTTCCTGGCTCGTCATCCCTGTCGAAATGATCATGGGCTTATGTGCGCGGGCAACACGCGCGATCAGCGGCAGATCGATCGCCTCGAATGAAGCGATCTTGTAGGCCTGCACATCGAGACTGCTCAGTAGATCGACCGCCGTCTCGTCGAACGGCGTCGAAAACAACGTCACGCCGCGTTGCCGCGCTCGCGCCATCAGGGCTGGATGCCACTTGTACGGTGTATAAGCCTGCTTGTAGAGATCGTAGAGCGTGTAACCGCTCCACAACCCTCCCTGGATGCGGAACTGCGGTCCATCATGGTCGATGGTCAGCGTGTCGGGCGTGTAGGTCTGAATCTTGATCGCGTCGGTGCCGGTTGCCGCCGCCGCATCGATCAGCTCCAGCGCGCGCTCCAGGCTGCCGCCGTGATTGGCCGATAGCTCGCATATGATGTACGGCGCGTGGTCTGGGCTAATCTGGCGACCCGCAATCGAAACGTCAGCCATAATTTGGTCTCAACGCGCTCTCAGCTCGTACGTCTGCTGGATGATACAAAAGCCGATACGACGAAACATTCGAATCGATGTTTCGTTGTAGGGATTGATGTTCGCCAAATAGCGTCTTCGTCCATGCTTTCGCATCAACAGGCGGATGGCGCGCGGCCCTAGGCCCGACCCACGCCAGCGCGCCAGAATGCCGATGCCGATCTCGTTCATCTCTGTTAGATAGATCGCTCCGACATAATGACAGTGAGCTTTGATCAGGTACCACGCCGCGTAAGGACGGCGGGTGATGAATTCGACGTGCTGTTTCCAGGTCGGCATTCGGTGGTGGCTAATATTGATGTGAGGCTCGCGCTCGCGGAGCAAGTCATAGAGAATGCGCGGCGCAGTTTTTGGCGTTCTGTAGACGCTGACGAGCTGCAACGGCCCTTGCGCCGGCCGCTTCACCATGCCGTCCATCCACCATCGACGGGTATGTTCGCGCCCGTCACGTAGCTTGACGCATCGGCGGCAAGAAAAAGCACGGCACCGGCAACCTCTTCTGGACAACCGACCCGCCGCAGAGGCACTTTCGCTTCCAGCGCGGCGAGAAATTTTGGGTGGTCCTTTGCCAGCAGCTCGCGATCCGGTAACGGGCCGGGGCTGACGCTGTTCACGCGAATTCCGTCGGGCGCGAGGTGACAGGCAAGATATCGCGTCAATTGGAGCAGTCCGGCCTTTGCCGCCCCGTATTGCGGCGAACTGTCAAATCCTGAATCGCCGTAAATGCGCGGATCGGGGCTGACGAGGCCATACATCGACGAAATGTTGACAATCGAACCCCTTTCCTGCCGCCGCATGGACGGTAGGGCCGACTTTACTAAGTTGAAGGTTGCGTCCACGACGCTAGCGGCACCGTGGCTAAAGGCTTCGGCAGATGTTGCGGCGATAGTACCCGTTCGTACCGACGCGGCGTTGTTCACCAGAACATCGAGGCGTTCGAGCTGCCCCACCCGGCGTGCCGCTTCGGCGTAATCGGTCACATCGAACACGAGGGCATCCGCCGTGTAGCCGCTCTTGCACAAGTCATCGGCGAACGTTTCGGTTCGCACCCGATCGCGGCCGTTAACGAGAACCCTGGCGCCCGCCTCGGCCAACGCGCGACACATGACGCGACCGAGACGTCCAGCGCCGCCGGTGACCAGCGCCACGCGGCCGGTAAGAGAAAACGAGACTACCGAGGCCACTGCACGGGATCGATCAAGCTGTCCGGTACCGGCGGAATTCGCCGCCGCACTTCGGCAATTTCATCGCCAGCGAGCACCGGCGCACGACTCAAGGCGATATTGTCCATGAGCTGAGCTTCGGTCTCGACGCCGATGACGAAGCTATCGATCCAGCCGTGAGAGCGACAATAGGCGAATGCCAAATCGGCAACGCTTTGCCGGTTGAGGTCCCGCGCAAGACCGTTTAACAGCCGCACAATCGTCTCGGCATCGACGCCAGCCACCCGCGGCCAGCGGGAGCCCGCTACCTCTGTCAAAAGTCCCTGTAGGAACACGCTGCGGGCATGCACGGAGAGATCCGAGCGATCGTTAGCGCAGCCGTCCCAGCGCCGATCAAGAAGGTTGAATGGAAGCTGGATCTGTTCAACGTACGGATCGGCCGAAACGCGCGCAAATTCGTCCGGGGTCTGCACCGAAACGCCAAGTCTGCCGATCACGCCCTCTTCTTTTAGCCGGAGCAGACGGCGCCAGGCCGCGCCTCCGGCAATCGCGTAGGTATCCGCGCGATGCAGTAACACCGTGTCCAATCGTTTCAACCGCAGCGCGCGCAGCGACTGCCTGACGTACATCTCTACCGAGTCTTCAGCCGCCGCAGCCGTTGCGGCCTCGATTGGTGGCAGCTTGGTGATGATCTTCGCCCGATCGTGCCAATCACCTTCGAGCGCAGTTCCTATCCGCTCTTCACTTGCGCCATAGAGCCGTGCCGTATCGATGTGGGTAACGCCGTGATCGATCGCGGCATGAATGATGCGAGTGACGTCGGATGGTGATGGCAGTCCGACCGTGTTGGCTATCCCATAGGCGCTGCCGAATTGGGCGCCGCCAAGCGTCAGCTGCGACTGGAAATGCCCGCCGCGGCAAATGCACGGTACCCGCTCCGTGGGCAAAGCTGCCAGCCGATCGCAAAGCGCGCGCCACCCGATTTCAATGGGGTTTTCAACATCGCGAAAGACAGCAGCGACACGGCCATAATCATCGGGCGTATCGACTGTGGCGCGCAAGTGCGAGAGCGCCAAGCCGCTTTGAAAACCCTGGTTCGCCATACTGCGCAGCAAAGCCGTCGTGACGTGCTCGGCGTCGGCGGAGGAGGATGGTGGAGATTGGCGCAACGCGCTCAGACGAAATGCCTCGGCAGTGACACCGTACGGGAGGCCGTCGTGTGGCCAGATCGGCGCCACGTAGGCCGCGCCGCTCGCGCGCAAGCGATCGACCAGGTCGTCGATTAAGTCGGCATCCGGAAATACGTTGTCGGCAGTCACGCGCACGACTATTGCATCGTCATCAAGATCGGCTGTTGCACCGATGAACCTGGAATAGACGTTGTCGGCCGAGCCGCGAAAGGTGATCAATTCTGACCGGCCGCAGATCTTCACGATCGGATCGTCGTAGGAACCCTCCGGAATCGCCACGACAACATTCATGCCGCTTCGTGCCGCCCGCTTTGCAGCAAGCGCCACCATCGGAATTCCGCCGACCGGCAACAGCGCCTTGCCTGCGAGCCTAGTAGATGACACGCGCGCTTGGAGCACGATACGCGGACCAGCGGGCATTTCGTCGCAAGCTTCAAGCGGTCGGCAATGCTATGAGGTGCGAATGAAGCAGGAGGCTTGCGCTTCACTGCATCACGCTGGCCTTCATCTTGAGCGCGGAGGCGACCCTATCCTGCTCGGCATCCGTCAGGCTCGCGTAGAGCGGCAAGGTGATGGCGCGCCGATAGTGGGTTTCGGCATTGGGAAATTGCCCGGAAGCGAAACCCTTGGCCCGGAAGACCGGCTGCGTGTGCAGCGGGATGTAATGGACCTGGACGCCGATCTCGGCGGCGCGCAGATGGTCGAACGCATGGCGGCGCGAAAGTCCAGATTTGCTCTCGTTCCAGCCGATAGCATAGAGGTGCCAGGCCGAGGCCGCCTTTGCATTGCGCCCGGGCAAGGCCACCCCGGTGTTGGCCAGCAGCCAGTCATAGCGTTCGGCCAGTTCGGCGCGACGCCTGACGTAGCCGTCAAGCCGCTGCATCTGGCTGTAGCCGAGCGCGGCCTGAAGATCGGTCATCCGGTAGTTCCAACCGACTTCAAGCGCCTCATAGGACCACGGACCGTCAGGCTGACCGATCATCCGCTTCGGATCGCGCGTGGTACCGTGCGAGCGCAGCCGCATCATGCGCTCGGCAAGCTCGACATCGTTGGTAAGCACTGCGCCGCCCTCCGCGGTGGTGACGACCTTGACCGGGTGGAAGCTGAATACCGTCACGTCGGAATAGCGGCAGTTGCCGACGGGCTTGTCGAGGTATCGTCCGCCAACGGCATGCGCCGCGTCCTCGACGACGCGAAAGCCGTAACGGCCAGCCAGCGCGCCGATCAGCTCCATGTCGCAGGACAGGCCCGCGAAGTGCACCGGCATGACGATTTTCGGCAGGCGACCGATTTTGTCCGCTCGCTCCAGTTTTTCCGTAAGCGCATCGACGCTCATGTTGCCGGTGGCGAGATCGACGTCGACCAGGTCGACATTGGCACCGCAATAGAAGCCGGCATAGGCCGACGCCAGAAATGTATTGGGCGACGTCCACAACCAGTCACCCGGCCCAAGCCCGAGCGCCAGGCAGGCAATGTGGAGCGCCGACGTGCCGCTGTTGACCGCAACCGCGTGCCGCGCGCCGCAATAGTCGGAAAGTGCGCGCTCAAACCGCGGCACCGTCGGACCCTGGGTGAGCCAATCGGAACGCAGCACGGCGACTACCGCGTCGATGTCGTCCTGCCGGATGTCCTGCCTACCGTAAGGAATGTGCGTCATATTAGACCTTCAACAGGACAGACCGATTGGCATCGATCCAGCCGCGCAGCGCCTCGATCGACATCCACTCGGTATTGGTATCGGACGTATACACGAAGCCGTCAGCAACCTTGCGGCCACCCTTGATCCGCCGCTCGTTGCCCCAGCGATTGATCGCGGGCATGATCTTGAAGTAGCCGCCATATTCGTAAGTGTGCGGGGAATCTTCAGTACTGATCATCTGCTCGTGCAGCTTTTCGCCGGGCCGGATGCCGACGATGTCGTGCTCGGCCGCCGCGTCCACCGCGCGGGCGATGTCGGTCACCTTCATGGACGGCGCCTTTTTCACGTAAATCTCGCCGCCTTCGGTGTTCTCAAGCGCGTGGCACGCCAGTTCGACACCTTGCTCCAACGTCACCATGAAACGCGTCATGTCGGTATGGGTGATCGGCAGTCGCTTGCCGCTCTTCACCGACAGGAAGAACGGAATGACCGAGCCGCGCGAGCCCATCACGTTGCCGTAGCGCACCACGGCAAAGCGCGTGTTGTGGCCGCCGGCGTAGGCGTTGCCGGCAACGAATAGCTTGTCGGAGACAAGCTTGGTGGCACCGTACAGGTTGACCGGACTGCTTGCTTTGTCTGTCGACAGCGCCACCACCCGCTTGACGCCCTTATCGATGCAGGCGTCAATGACGTTCATGGCGCCCTTGATGTTGGTCTTGACGCATTCGAACGGATTGTATTCGGCGGTCGGAACGATTTTCAGCGCAGCGGCATGGACGACGCAATCGACGTTGTCGAGCGCGCGACTCAACCGCCCGCGGTCGCGCACGTCGCCGACAAAAAAACGAACCCGCTCCTCGCCATCGTAGAACTTTGCCATTTCCCATTGCTTCATCTCGTCGCGCGAATAGACAATCACGCGTCGCGGCTTGAACCTCGTCAACATCGCTGCCACGAAAGCATGGCCGAACGAGCCGGTGCCACCGGTAATCAGAATGTTGCTGTCAGCAAAATAATTCATGGATACGTCACCTAAGGTCAATTGATCTCATCTAATTACGCCGCGCTTCATACAATCTCATTGGATAAGCGTTGCGCGACAGTAAATCATCCACCGGTCGCTCCAAAAGCCACGTAACTGGACGGACATCAAAGCCAACGCTTTCGAGGCGCTCGGTCAAGTCAAGCCCATACTGCCGCAAGTGCCAATCATGCGATTCATCAGGGACAAGCCATTCTGCGGTTCTTGGCCTGTGTACCGCTTGGGGCACCGACAGATTCAATATCCCACCTGGGCGCAATACTCGAAAAAACTCGCGCATCGCCTGCAAATCATCGAGAACATGCTCGAGCACCCGATGACACAGAATTAAATCGAAGCTCGATCCTGCTATGGGGAGTTTCGTTATATCTGCGGCGATGTCGGTCGTCGCGTCTGGGTCAGCATTTAGCGTCCGATAGTGGCAAACTCGCGCTAGCCAATTGCGTGTTTCGTCTTCCGGAGAAACATGAAGCACATCCTTGCCGACAACGAGTTCTGCATGAACTTGCAAATAGTAGAGCAACGAAGCTCCTCGTGAAGGATTACCCCAGTTGTCGGTCAGCAGCCTTGCTCCATAGGCACCCTCAAACTCGCTAATCTGTGAGGTCAGCTCTTCGTGAAGGACCGGGTCGTTGTGTAACCGACGAGCTCGGTCCGGAAGGCCGTCAACAAGATCGCTTCGCGCGATGGCAGTTGCGACTTGACCTTCCAGATCCGGTGCCGCCTTTCTCAATCTCGCTAGAAGGGTTCTCAAATGTGCCCCCCGGGACTCCGACCTGATGAGAGGCACATACCCATTGTAGAACTCGAGCACTGCTGCTGCGTTGTCGGCAGTGATTGCCAACCCGAATGCCCGCAATTCAGGGACTCGACGTTCAAGAGCAAGAACTTGCCCGTGCGCCAGATTTGGTCGGTCCGCCTCGAGACTTGTTCGCTTATTGCCAACACCAACTTCGTGTGGTTGACGGCTCGACCATGCCGAGCTACGCATCCCATTAGCCGCCTCATACAGAATGGGCGGCGTTAGACTTCGGATGATCGCTTTAAACCCCGACATGCACGCATCGCGCCACAAGAGGCGATCGATGACGGCCACCGACCGCACATTTCGCCGACAAAGAAGTCGCTATTTCCCACTGCTTCATCTCATCGCAGCTCAACGACATGTGTTAGGCAACACTCTGTTTGCGTCCGAACGACCTGTTGATGTGATCGATGGCCCGGTCGAGGTCGCCGGTTTCGACAATGTGGCGTGCTTCGGGATAGGCGATCAGCGGATCGAGGCCGTTCGTCACGCTGACTGCGGCTGACCGGCGGGCACCACGCGCGAGCCCAGCAAGAAACACCTCGGCACGGACCCCGGCGAAGCCCCACAGACCAAGGGTAAGCGCCTCGTTCAGGAGTTCAACCGCGCGCTTGCAGTCGCCGCAGACGAGCGCCAAAAGCGCTGCGACAAACAGCCAAACCGCAGAGTCTTCGGTCTCCTTCAAGCTCGCCAAAATCTGCATTCGTTGCTTGTCGTCGGTGGCACCAAATAACGCCGCATAGCCGCCGAGCGTTCGGCGCTGACGATCGTCAAGGCGGCCTTCAACCAACCGCTCGCACCAGACAGACAGGTCGCGATCAAGTCCGATCTGCATCAACCAGCCCAGTCCGTTCAGACACTCGAGCGGATAGTCGGGACTATCGGCACGTCGGCGTCCGAGCACCACCTCATAGGGAATGCTGTTGTAGAAGCCGGATGGGACCGTGCGGAACACGCCCCAATGATGGATATGAAAAGTGCCGTAACGATAATCGGCGGGCCGGCTGACGCCGGCCTTGGCATGTGAATTCAGAGAGACAAAAATACCTTGGGGCGACAGTATCGTCGGAATCCAGTCGATATAGGCGTTGACTGTCTCCAAATCCATTTCCTGCAAGCTGAATGAGTTCAACACGAGGTCGTATTGCGCCTGAATGCGCCCGATCGCGGCAGGCAAACAGGCGTTGATCGTCCCCCGGCGATTCTCGACGATCGGCGGACCCGAGACATCGAGAAACACCATGTTCCGCTCCGGCAGAACGGACCCGAGATGCAACGTCGAGAGGTAGAGATTCTCGGGCAGATCGACCAAGGTGTAGCTGTCGATTTCAAGACTGTTGTGAAGCTGATACGCACAGGCGCCCCAGCCCGGGCCGATCTCAAGCACACGCAATGGCGATTTTGGACCGTAACGCCCGACGAACTCGATGACGCGCCGCGTCGTCGCCGCATTCATCCAGAAATTAGCGCTACGCGAAATGCCGTCGTGTTCAAACACCCAGGGTGAGCCGAACGTTGATTCGGGCAGACCCGCGATGAAGCCTTTCGGCACCATGCCCTTGAAAATGTGGTGCACGCGCTCGCTGTAAGCGCGTTCGCGATCATGCGATCCTTGCGGGTCATCGCCGGCACCTAGGAGCACGCCTTCGCGCCGGCACGTCATGAGGCCGTTGAGATCAGGATAAATCGGACGTTGGCTGAACATTTCGGCCCAGAAACCGGACGTGCGGCCAGCTGCCGCGACGGCTGACTGTTTGGCGTTGCGCTCGATTGCGGCACGCACGGTGTCCATACGTGCCTTTAGATCGTCCAAAAACATTACTGCTCGTCGCGCATCGGAGGGACCGCACACCCTATCAGGCAAGCCGCAGATCAGCGATGATCCGATCTGCAGTTCCCGGTATCAAAGTTGGAAATTTTCGAACCCGATCCAGATCGATCTGAAACGGATGATAGAGGTAGTTTGTCAGGGCATAGCGCGAGCCGGCCATCAGCGGCATGCCGCGATGGATGCCCGCAGTATTCACCAGCAACAGCGACCCGGCTTTGGCGGCGTATTGGCAGCGCTTGACGTGGAAACGCCCCGATAGGCGATCGATGGCAGCTGGCTCATACCGTGTATTGGGCGCCGCCGGCAGATCGCCCAGGGCAGTATCGAGCACCACTCGCCACGACTTGTGGCTCCCTGGTAGATACTCGAATGGTCCGTTCTCCTCGGCCACGTCGGAGAGATACAGGATCGACTTGAACTGCGAGCCGTGCGCGTCGCGGTGCCAGCCGTCACCCGATCCGCTGTTCTCCGGCGTTGCGTCGATGCGCGCGCCGAGGGTGGCGAAGTTGTAGAGCTTCAGCCCCGAATTCATCTCGCCCACGCCGCTGAGGAACGGGTCGTCGTGAAACTCCGCAAGCAACTTGCTGACCGATTCGACCCCAAACATGCGCTTGTCCGAGCCGCCCGAACTGTGATGCACGGCCTGCGGATAGGCCGCCAGGAGTCGGTCGATCTCGGCGCGTGCGGCGGCGCATTTTTCCGCCGGCCAGTAGCCGTCGACCACCGCGATGCCTTGGTGCATGAGACCGCCGATCAGGTAATCGGCGTCGCATCGCATACGCCGCAGCTCCGCCATCGTCGGTGCGACATCGATCGACGACGCCTGTTCGGCGCATATGCTCGTCTGCCGATTCCAATACCGATAGGTTTCGATTGCCGAGCGGACGTTCATGCGTTTTGCCTCTTCACGATTCCCATGCGCCCGCGGCGGCTTGCTGCCGGTGTGCGGCGAGCGCGTCGCGGTCCGCAACGTAGTCCTCGCGATCGTAAGCGCGATCGCACAAGACCAGCAACACCGCGTCGGCGGCGTCGTACCATTCGGTGGTAAAAATCGCCGGTGGTACGTGCAGCCCTTGGCCGGCCGCAAGTGCAATGTTGCGTTCCTCCATTCCGTCGAATGCCTCGATCCGCACCATGCCGAGCGTGCACACCATAAACTGGTGGCAGTTGCGATGGGCGTGACCGCCGCGACTGGTGCCGGGCGGCACGTCGCAGATCCAGAACAGACGAGCGACCGGAAACGGCACCGCGACCGTCAGTTCGATCGGCACTAGCGTGCCCCGTTCGTCGTGAAACAAATCGAACGAAATTGGTTCGAGATCGCCGACGCTCGGCAACGTCATGCCGCCCTCGACGAGGCAAAGAACGCACGTACCGCGTCCACGACCCGCGTCTGATATGCCGCAGGCATGCTGGGATAGAGCGGCAGCGTGAGGATCTCCCGCGCCAGCCAGTCGGTCACCGCGAGCGGACCCGGAATGCGGGCAGCGGCTGCGAGAGCGGGCTGTTCGTGGACCGGGAATGGATAGTGCAGGCCGGTCATGATCCCGGCGCGTTCGAGATGCTGCGCCAATGCATCCCGCTCTCGGGACCGGATGACATAGAGGCAATAGACGTGATGACAGCCCGACCGCTCGATGGGACAGACGATTGGAAGGGCGGCAAACGCCTCGGTGTAGAGGCGCGCAAGTGCCCGGCGCCGCTCGACCTGCCGGTCGAGATGATCAAGCTTGACCGAGAGGATCGCAGCTTGCAGCTCGTCGAGCCGCGAGCACCGGCCGTTTGGAATTTCCGCGAACTGCGGCCTGGTCCAGCCATAGGTCCGTAACTGCCGCAGCCGCTCGACGTTCTTGACATCGCGCGCCGACACCAGACCGCCGTCGCCGATCGCACCAAGATTCTTGGTCGGATAGAAGCTGAAGCAGCCGAAGTGGCCGATGGCGCCGACCGTTCGCCCGTCGATCGCAGCATCCTGCGCCTGCGCGCAATCCTCGATCACGGCAATGCCGTGCCGGGCCGCCAAGGCGGCGATGACGCCAAGCGGCGCCGGATGGCCGTAGAGATGGACCGCGATGATCGCCTTGGTCCGAGACCCCGCCGCCCCCTCCAGCATCGCGGGATCGAGGCAATAGGTATCCGCTTCAACGTCGATCAGCACGGGGGTGGCGCCGATCATGCGGATGGCGGCCACAGTCGGGCCCGCGGTATGGGAGACCGTGATGACCTCGTCACCGGCACCAACCCCTGCGGCCAAAAGCGCCAACACCAATGCGTCGGTACCCGAACCAACCCCCACGGTTCCCGGCACGCCGAGCCGCTCCGCCATGCGCTGCTCGAAGCACGCAACTTCGGTGCCCAGCACGTACCAACCGCGGTCCAGCACGCGCGCGGCAGCAGCGAGAATCTCCTCGCGCAACGGCGCGCCGTCCGCCCTCGGATCGGCCAGCGGAACGGGATTCACCGCAGTCAAACCGGAAAGGGAAATATCGTCCATGGGTTTTAAGCGTTCGCGCCCTGTCGGGTCCGCAAATCGGCGCCTTTGGCCGACTCCGCAAGCGCCGTCTCGGCATCGGGCACGGCCGCGAACTTCGCCATGCTTGCGTCAGGAAGGTTCAAAAGCACACGGCAGAATTCGCCAAGCGTTTGATCGACCCGGTTGGTGCCGCCGCCGATATCGTGATGGCGTCCCAGCCGGATATCGAAGCCTGTGGCATTGATCAGTTGCCGCGACATTGTCTGCCTGCGTTTGCGGGTGATGTCGTCCAGCGCCTCCTCAAGGCGGCGACTGGATTGGTCCGAGTTGAATTCGCCGGCCACACGATCCCATTGCGGATCGTCCTTGGCAGCGCCCACCGCCGCGGCAATGGCATCCGCCATCTGCTCTGGTTTATCGAATTCGAACCAGAACGGCCGCCGCCGCAGTGCCTTCGGCAGCAGGCTTGCGATATTTTCCCGCGACACCACCGGCATACGGCTCGCCCAGGCATATGCTGCAGCGCGGGCCCGGCGCTCCTGGGGGGCCGAATGCACATAAACGCGGCTGGCACGATAGAAAAAGGCCAACGTCTCCAAATCCAGCGGAAACGGATTGTCCCATTCCATCGTCATCAGTGTGAACCATTGCCGCTCCTGCGGCGAGAAGATCGCCTCGAAGCGCTGGCGAATGTCATGCAGATGGGTACCATCGGCGTTGGCTGGCGGGACGGGACAAAGGTGCAGGACACGAATAAAGTGGCCGCGATCGTAGAATGCACGGATAGCCTGAAAGAATTCCAGCAGGCCCTTGAAGAACACGGCGCGCGACGTGCACAGCACGTCCCAGAACTTCTCGCTGGCGGACGCGCGGGAGAAACAGGCAGGCGAGAAATTGCAGGCGTCGAGCGGCACGCGGGCAAACGGCCTGCCATTGCTCTCGATCAAATCGCCATCGCCCGCCATGCTGAAGTCAAATAGTGGATCATAAGCGAACTGGTGGTCGTGCCAGTTATGATGCAGCCCGACCAGATATCGTTGTTTCAGAGCTTCGACAGCAGCGCGGACTTGCGTGTGCTTATTGATGAGCGTGTCGCGCTCCGGCGTCGTGAAGGACACGCAACCTTTGCCGGATGCATCGGGAGCTTTGATGAGACATGCCATGCTGCTTCAAGACCGCTGCGTGATTCTCATGTATAGCGGAGAAGGTGTACCTGGTCCTTATCGCCGTCGACCTGGTGCACGTCTACCGAGCGGCATCCGATCTTATTGAGGACCATGTTGTAATAGTCACGCGACATCTTCCGACGTAGGTACGGAGCAGGCGTCGGATCGGCGCCCAGATTCATTTGCAACACTTCGACGATGTCTTCCTCAAACACTGGCGGCTCGAAGAACCGGATCATGATCAAGGGCGCAATGCGCCGGGCCGCCATGAGCGATCGCTCCGGGGACGAAAGCATCTCTAGCACGTGGGAAAACAACACGACGTCGCAAGGTTCGGCCGCGAGCTGAGGGTCGCCAATATCCGCCTCGATAAAGCGCGCGCCGTCGTCGCTGGCAAATCGTTCGCGCGCCGCGCCTAGCAGGCTGATGGAGAAATCGTAGCCGACGTAGTCGCACGCCAAGCCTTGTTCCCGAAAGAACGCGCAAATTTGTCCGTTGCCGCAGCCAAAATCGGCGAGGCGAAAACGCCTGCTGTCGAACACCTCACGCAGCAGGCTCACCACCAACGCCTTAGATCGCAGTGACGGATGGCCGAAGCCGTCAAGGTAAACTTGCGCGATTTCGCGCGGAAATGCAGACCAGCTGTCTTTGAGAAGGCTCATGTAATTCGCGGGATGCGTTCGCGGCGTTCCGATCTATTGCCGCAGGAGGCGGAGAACACTTCGGCTAATTGCGCCGAAGCGGATCGTGCTGGACCACGCCATGGCCGCCAGCGAAAGCGGCCTCGTTTTACTCTGCGGCGTCGCCCAGACTGTCACCTGCAGGGGCACCACAGAGCAATTCGGCATGATCTTGAGTGCATGTATCCGCCAAAAAAGACCGTCGGCGCTGTAGCATTGCTGCGCTGCGCTTGTACTCGTGCGGGCATCAAGATTCGCTCCTCGATCGGTCATCTAGACACAAACGAAACAGAGACGCTTGAGTGGATCTCCTGCCAGGTACCCGGGAACACCACCATGCCGGCGCGACCCCGCCGATAGCTCTTGTGCGTCGTATCCATCGATTCGGCAGTGATGGAGAATTTAAGGGCATTGTCGTAGTCGTCGAAGCAAACCGCTGGGATGCCCAGCGTCATACGTATAGCATATTCGCCTTCTTTTAGGAACATACATGGGACCTTCACGCGCTTTTCAAAGACGCCGATCTCGTGTCTTCCAAGAAACTGGTGATCGTCCGTGTCGAACGTTTGAACGACATCGTTCTGATGGATGCGGATTGTAAGGGCGAGCTGCAAGCCATCGAGCGGCCGCCTGACCTCATACCGGAGCCGGATGTAAAATTCCTCATTGACATCGAATAGATTAGTGCGCACGCCGTCGGCGTCCTCGACCGCTGCGGAGATGTAGCGTGCTGGCTGCTTCTCCGGGCCTCCCTTGAATTCCACATAGGCCTGGCCGGCACTGACTCCCTTCGGAACATACTCTTCGATGACTTGCCCTGCTTCTCCGATCATCGCGACACAGCCCTGGTTCAGTAGCATGGCACGTTGGCAGGTGCCGGCAATGCTGCTCAAGCTGTGACTCACGAACAGGATCGTCATCCCGCTCTTGCGCAACTCGGTCATCCGGTTCATCGACTTTTGCTGGAACAACAGATCCCCGACCGACAGCACCTCGTCCACGATCAACACCTCGGGGTGGAGATAAGCGGCTACAGCAAACCCCAATCTAGCCTGCATACCGCTCGAATAGTGTTTAAATTGTGTATCGATGAATTTTTCAACTTCAGCAAATGAGACGATTTCTTCGAGCTTTGATCTGATGAAATTCCGATCTAGGCCGAGCAATGTGCCATTGAAGTATACGTTCTCCCGTCCGGTGAGGTCCGGATGAAAACCGACGCCAACCTCCAATAACGCGCCGACACGTCCTCGCACGAGCGCCCGCCCGCCCGTCGGCCGGACGATTCCTGCCATAACCTTGAGCAGGGTGCTTTTTCCCGATCCGTTACGCCCGATGATGCCGAAGACCTCGCCTTCATTAACGGTAAAGCTGACGTCTCGCAGAGCCCATATATCTTCATAGCCCGCCCTCGCATTGCGCGCGAGATAGCGTCTGATTTGCCCCGCTAGCGTATCGCTAGTTTCTCCAATCGGGATCCGATATCGCTTCGACAACTGTTCAGCGACGATGGCTGGCATGATGATAAGGGCGTTTTCGCTGTGTTTCGATAAATCAGATGCGGTCGACGACCGGGGATTCAAGCTTCTGATAAATTAGGAGCGACACAATCAAGATTGTTAAAATGCAAAGAAAGTTCACTAGTAGGAAATTCAGATTTGGTGCTGGGCTATCCGGAAGAATAGTCCACCGTACTCCCTCAAGAAGACTGGTCATGGGGTTGAGGTGGTAGATCAGTTGGTATTTCCCGGGAATAAAGCGTGTGGAGTAATAGACCGGACTAAGGACCATTAAGACCTGCAGTACTAGCGGTATCAGTACGCCGATGTCGCGATAGAGAGCGTTTATTGGAGCAAGGCCAAGGCCGAAACTGAGCGACGTCAATGAGATTAGCGCGAGAAACGCCGGCAGCCATAGCAAGCGGAACGTTGGTGGAATTCCGAATGTGAAGCTGACGATAACCAACAGTGCAATCACGATGACCGTATCAAGCCATGCGGCGATAATGGATGCCAATGGCAGCATAATCTTGGGCATGTAGACTTTGGTCAGAATTCCGGCATTTGCGTATAGGCTTCCTTGCGCGTCTCCCACACTGCGAGCGAAAAACCCCCAGCTCGTGGCGCCAGCGAACAAGAACAAGCCCTGATGGGCTCCGTCGCCAGTGTGCACGTTGATGAGTGTAAACAGAAAGAGAATTATCGACGCTTGTGTAATTGGCTGCAGTGCCAGCCAAATCAAGCCAAGATAACTCTGCGTGTATCGCAATCTGATGACCCGCCAGACTAGAATCCTGAACAACGGCATGAATCGCGGGAGCGAACTGATGCTCTGCCAAAGATCCGACAGTTGCGGTGGCGCAACAACGTGAACTGTATGATCGACACGGTCACGCGCGCGAATCTGGACGTCGGCCTCTCGCAAATCGACCAAATCGAGGACAGATACGTCGCTGTCCGGATCGTCTTTAACGTCGGCGCTAGTCATGTCGATTTTTCCTGGCTCGTTCGGTCTCGAGCGCCGCCAGATCGGCCTGCACCATTTCTTTCACTAGATCGGCGAAGTTGGCCTTGGGTAACCAGCCTAATGTCTTTCGGGCCTTGGAGGCATCCCCGATGAGCGCGTCGACCTCGGTCGGCCGGAAGTACCGCGCGTCGACTTCGACCAGAACTTCGCCACTCGATTTATCGAAGCCCTTCTCCTCAACCCCTTTGCCTTTCCAGACGATGGTTCGGCCGAACTGTGCAAATGCACGTTCGACGAATTCGCGGACGCTGTGGTTTTCTCCGGTGGCAAGTACATAGTCGTCTGGCTTCTCATACTGCACGATCCGCCACATACCTTCCGCGTAGTCACGGGCGTGGCCCCAGTCGCGCCTGGCATCAAGATTTCCGAGATATAACTTGTCTTGCAAGCCTTTGTTGATGGCGGCAACTGCGCGGGTGATCTTGCGCGTGACGAAGGTTTCGCCGCGAATCGGACTCTCGTGATTGAACAGAATGCCGTTCGAAGCATGCATGCCGTAAGCCTCACGGTAGTTGACGGTGATCCAATAGGCGTAAAGCTTGGCGACGGCGTAGGGGCTGCGCGGATAAAACGGAGTTGTTTCTTTCTGCGGCGTCTCCTGTACCAGACCATAAAGTTCCGAGGTCGAAGCCTGGTAGAAGCGGACATTGTTTGCCAGGCCAAGGATGCGGATAGCCTCGAGCATGCGAAGCGTACCGACCGCGTCCGCATTGGCGGTATATTCGGGAGTTTCGAAAGACACCTGCACGTGGCTCTGGGCCGCAAGATTATAAATCTCGTCGGGCTTGGTCTCCTGGACGATGCGTATAAGATTGGTTGCATCGGTCATGTCGCCATAATGCAGAAAGAAGCGCGCGTTCGACTGGTGCGGATCGAGATAGAGATGATTGACACGTTCGGTGTTGAATGACGAGGACCGGCGCTTGATGCCGTGGACGGTGTAATCCTTGTCCAGCAGGAGCTCAGCCAGGTAGGCGCCGTCTTGGCCCGTGATGCCGGTGATCAACGCAACCTTGGTCATAGCGGGGTCATCGGTTGGTATAGCTTCTCACGCGTTGCCGAGCGAGGTCGGTGGATTCTCAGCGGCTAGGTGCTTGGTGCCGACGGTCGCCGGTAGCGACCGCCATTGGCCAAAAAATCGCCGTACGTTTCGCGAAGACCGTCCCGAAGTTTTGTTTTCGCAGTCCAACCGAGGCCTTCCAGCCGCGAGCTGTCGAGCAGCTTGCGCGGTGTTCCATCGGGGCGCGAAGAATCGAATACCAGTTCCCCACCATAGCCCACGGTCTCTGATACCAATCCCGCGAGTTCACTAACGCTGAGCTCTTCTGACGAGCCGACGTTAAGTATCGAGTCGCCGGAATAATGCTTGAGCGCGAATACGCACGCATCAGCGAGATCGTCCACATAAAGGAATTCTCGCAACGGTTTGCCGGTCCCCCATACAGTTACGGTCGGCGCTCCCACGATCTTGGCGTCATGGATGCGTGCTAGTAGTGCGGCAGCGACGTGGCTGTTCTCGGGATGATAATTGTCGCCCGGCCCGTAAAGATTTGTTGGCATCAGTGCGATATAGTCCGAAGCGTCCTGCTGGCGATAAGCTTGGCAAAGCTTAATGGAGGCGATCTTGGCGGTGGCATACCACTGGTTGGTCGGCTCCAGCGGGCCGCTCAACAGCATCTCCTCGGTCATAGGCTGAGGGGCAAGTCTCGGATATATGCAGGACGAGCCAAGATAGACGAGCTTGCGTACTCTGTGGCGGTGAGCAGCGCTAATTAGGTTGAGCCCGATCATGAGATTGTCACGAAGGAAGTCGACAGGAAACGTGCTATTGGCATAGATGCCGCCGACCCGCCCCGCCGCCATGAAAACGACGTTCGGTTTTGTCTCCGCAAAGTAGCTCTCGGTTTCCGCCTGGCGGGTGAGATCAACATCTTTGTGGTCGGCTGTGAGAATTTCGCAGTCTTCTATCTCGAGCCGCCGCACGATGGCAGACCCGACCATGCCCCTGTGCCCAGCGACAAAGACCCGGTGCCGGTCGAGTTCGAATATTGGCTTTCCAGTCATCAAGCTTTGCAGGCGATCCTTCCACGCTACCGCACTCCGGGTGAATCGGTCTCACACCCGAAGCGAGCAAGGTCACGTGTGTCCCGGAGCGGCTTATGCCGCTGCTACGGCATCCCGATCCAGAACCACGCGCACCTTGCGGCCCAACAGGTCGAGCAGGATCGCCACCCGCTCGTGATCGGCCATTCCGTCGAAAAGTCCCAGACAGGCGTCGAATACGCCATCGATCACGCGGATCTTGTCACCCAGCGCGAACCGCGGCCGCAGATCGAGATGCACAAAGCCGCACTCGTCCTCGCGGCTGTGCAGGTCGGATATAACCCTTTCCGGCACCCAGGCCGGGTCCTCGCCGTTGCAGACCAGATGGGTGACGCCGACCGTCGAACGGATCGAGCGCCAGCGCTGCGTCATGCGATCGATGGCGACGAACAGATAACGCGGAAAGAGCGGCGCCGAGATCGTTACGATCTTGCGCGCGTGCCGGCGCCGCTTGAGGTAGCGCGGCAGATAGACGCCGTAGCCTTGCCGCAGCAGATGCGAGGCCGCCTTTTCCTCAGCGCGCGGGTGCGTCTGCACAACGTGCCAATGGGAGCCGAAATCGGTCATGCCCGCTCGCCCAGCAGTTCGGAGACGGAGAGCCCGATGAATTCGGGAATGAGAACGCCGTTGGCCCTGAAGCGACCGACCGCCGCCTTGATCGTGTCGGGCGTCACGGCGAGGTCGGCGACCAGCAAGGCGTCGATCGAACCGTCGAGTGCGTCGAACGATTTTACGACAGGCACGCCGATGAAGCGGGTCAACTCGGATTTCGGATCGACCACCGCGACGATCGTCACGCCGAGATCGAACGAGCAGATGGCCGCGATCTCGGCGAGATCGTTGGCACCCAGCACGGCAACCCGCGAAAATCCGCGCTCGCGCGCCGTGATCAGAGCGGCCGTACAATCCTTCTTGGCTTGACGAAACAAGGTCAATGAGCACGACAAGTACTCAAGCGTCAGCCGCGATTTTTCGGCAAAGCCGTTAGGGGTAAGATAATAGACGTATCGCCGCGCGGGCACGCTACGGACTTTGACAAGGCCCTTGTTGACGCAGCGCTTGAGATAAGTGTTGACTAGGCCAAGCGCGACGCCAAGCTCAGACGCGAGACGACGTTGCGACTGCTCGCCGCCGCGTTCGACGGATTCGAGCAGACCCAGCATTATGCGGGTCTTCTCAACGTCAGCATATCTGGCGGCGGGAAGCGGCATGGGCCCTCACGAAGGCCCACACCCTACCCTGTTCATCGGATGAACGTCAAGCTACTACGTTCAAACCGTGAACGTATATTCCTATAATGATTACATGGTATTATAAACCTTGGTCGGAAAGCTTTTACCGACAAGGAGGCAGCTTCGGCTTGGTCGCGGCGGAAGTATCGGAGCGGGCCGTGCCCGCCGCTGACTGAAGCGGTCGATATCGGCGCAATCCGAAGTTTCCACGAGCCGCGCCTGAGGCGCCGGTCCGCAGCACCGCCTTACCCGCGCCTGTTCATCTTCCCAGCACCTGCCGGTAAAAAGATGCGAGTCTTTTCGCGTTTTTGGCCCAGTCGAAATGTGCGATCGCAAAGTGGCGGCCCTGCTGGCCGACGCGGTCGGCCAATGCCGGATCTTTGATTAGCACCTCCACACACTGCGTTATTTCCGCCGCATCTCCACGCTGCATGAGGATTGCGTTGACGCGGTCTTGCATGAGCAGCCCGATATTGGCTTGCGCCGTCACCACCGGCCGACCCATGGCGAGAAACTCGGGTAGTTTCGAGGGCAGCCTGTAGCTGTTGAACTCGTCCCGACCTCCGGGCTGAACAAAAAAATCCGCGAGCTTAAGTATCTCAACCAGCCGTTCCCGGCGGATCCAGCCAAGGTGCGTCACGTAACGCGTGGAAAGTTTCACAAACCGCGGATCGATCACCGCAATGTTGTCTTCGCCGGTGCGGATCAGATGAACCTCATTCCCGCGCCCGTTCAGGGCATGGATCGCGGCATAAAGGCTGAACATATCGTCCGCGTTCGCCGGATGAATGTTCCCCGGATAGACGATAATCGATGCATTGGCGGGAATATCCAGGGCCGTACGAAGGCGGGCGCGCTCCGCGGAATCCGAGCCAGGCGCAAAAAGGTCGCCGTCGACGCCCGGCGGCAACAGATGAGCCGGCAGTCCATGCGGCAAGACTTCCCGTAGCGCGTCGACGATGATGGTCGCCCCCGCGGCACCGGCGACGAATTCATGAACGCCCGGCGGTAATTTACTCGCAGCGGCACCTGCGCGGACACTGCCAAACGCGCGTGCGACCGCCATCTCATTATCTTCGAAGTGGACGAGGTACGGGCATCTGTATGCGTGCGTCACCGCGCGCACGATGCTCCAATTGACCGGACGCGGCGTCCAGCAATGAATGAGATCAGGCGTCCCACTTCCGTAGCCGGCAAATAGTTTGGCCAATATTCCGGGATTTTCCCGAACGTCGCGACTGGGAACAGTTAGAAAACCCGACGCATCGCTATCGAGAGCTTGGCCGGCAGTGCCCATGGCCGAAACCACGACCCGATGCCCCAATGCGCTCAATGCATTGGCGAAGCCGCCCGCGTGCATTCCGCTGTTGCTGTCGAGCGGACCGTAGTTGATCAGCACGATGTTCAATGGCACCGCATCGGCGCTTGCGACGAAGGCACTGGCGAGCGGCGGCTTGCCGGGCTTGGCCGTAGCGGATTTTGGCTCAGGTTCGATGCGCGAGGGTTTGGCGGCCAAGATTCCGCTGAGAAACTCCCAGTCGCCTTCAACCCGCGCGCTCGGCGGCTTGCGCCCTACCGTTCGCAGATAGTGGATCAGCGGACTCATTCCCATCAACCGAACTTCGGGATGGGCCGCGAAATAAAAGTTGCCGCGGAAATACGGACTTGGATCGCGCCTTTGCCGCCACCCGGACCGAAGGTAGTGATCGGCCGGATCCTCACCGGCGTCATAGACATCAGGATTCTGCTTCAGATACCAATCGCCATCGAACAACGGCGAAGATTTGAGCAGTTCGGCGTCGCGGCGATTCCGCAGCCGCTGCATCCGTCTATATAAGGCACGAAGAATTTCTATCATTCGCAACAAAGATCGAAAGACGCTCCGGCGGCCGGGCGCCTGATTTCGCGTAGGGGTTTTATTCTCAAATTGCAACCCTGACAGCGATGCGCGATAAGGCAGCCGGTTGGCCGTTGCGGCAAAGGCCGTACCGCGAATTGCGAGGAAATGTTGGTCCCGACTGGCGAAGGCATGAACGTCCCCGATCGCAGATCGGCCGCGCGGCGGGCTGCCAAACGGTTCTTCATTTCCGCGGCATGGCCGTTCGTCCGCGGCCTCATCCGCCTCAAATCGCTGCTTTCTTACAGAAGGCAGACGCCCAGACTCTATCGCAAATGGATCGACACGTACGCCGCAATCACGCCGAGGCTGCGCGCGGCTATGACTGCTGACGCGGCTACATGGCCGGCACGCCCGCTGATTTCGGTGATCATGCCAATCTCTAACGTCGATCCGAAGTGGTTGAGTGAGGCGATCGGGTCGGTCCGCGCCCAGATCTATCCGCATTGGGAGCTTTGCATTTCCGGCGATGCGTCGACGGCTGCCGGCAGCCGGTCGCTGCTTGAGGACCAAGCCGCGCAGGATAAGCGGATTCATCTGAAGTTCGGGACCGAGAGCGGCCACGCCAGCGTCAATTCCGACAGCGCGCTGGCGCTGGCGAGCGGCGACTATATCGCCCTGCTCGACGCGGATGATCGTCTGAGCGAGGACGCCTTGTTCTGGTCGGCTCGCGAAATTGCCCTGCATCCCGAAGCCGATCTCCTGTTCTCGGACGAGGACGAGATCGACGACAGAGGGAGACTTTTCGATCCTTATTTCAAGTCCGCTTGGAATGCGGCGCTCATGCTCTCGCAGAACGCATTCGGCCATCTCGGCGTCTACCGGCGCCGCATTGTCGCGGAGGTGGGAGGATTTCGTCCGGGCTACGAGGGCGCCGAAGATTTCGATCTCGCCCTGCGCTGCTCCGAGCGGACGACAGCCGACTGCATACGGCACATTCCGCGCGTGCTGTACCATCGACGGACGCCGGCAAGCTCCGTCTCCGATAAGTCAAATGCGTGGAATGCTGGTCGATTGGCGATCGCGGACCATTTCCAGCGCCTTCGCATTCACGTGCAAGTCGAGCCCACCCGCGGAGGTTATTATCAAATAGACTACGATCCGCCAGAGCCGCGGCCGACCGTCAGCATCGTCGTGCCGACGACGCTCTCCAGCGCCACCACCGCGAAATGCCTGGCATCGGTCTTGGCGAAGTCCAGCTATGATAATTTCGAGCTGTTGATCGTAGCGCGCGCAGATCACATACGCGCCGCCAAGAACGATGCCCAATTCGCCCGCCTCCTGGCAAACCCCCGTCTGCGGACGGTCGACTACGAAGAGAGGGCCTTCAACTTTTCCTGGGTGTGCAATTACGGCGCCGCCGCCGCCCGCGGCGCTTTGTTCTGTTTTCTCAACGACGATGTGGAAGTGATCACGGAAGATTGGCTGGAGCGATTGGTTTCTCGCCTGCGCCTCGACGGTGTCGGCGCGGCAGCTCCGACGCTGTATTATCCGAATAACCTCATCCAGCATGCAGGCGTGGTTCTCGGATCAGGCGGCGTCGCCGATCATGCCTTCAAGCGTTCGCGCCGGGGATATTCCGGCTATTTCGGCCGGGCCGGATTGGAACAGGACTACTCCTGCGTCACTGCCGCGTGTCTCGTGATAAGACGCGAAGTATTCGACGCCGCGGGAGGCTTTGATGAATCGCTTCCGGTCGCCTTCAACGATGTCGACCTCTGCATCAGGATCCGCAGAACCGGTGCACGCATCGTTTTCGTGCCGTCGGTCGAAATGTATCACCACGAATCGCTTACGCTCGGACATCACGCAGCGCCAGACAGACGCAGCCAATTTCGGCACGATGTCGATCTCATGCGTCAACGATGGAATGCCGTTCTCCAGAATGATCCATGTTATAATCCAAATCTGAGCCTCGTGCGTGGTTCACTATTCTGTCTGGCGTGGCCGCCGCGCGGGCCCGACCCGATGGATGTCGTTTGCAGTTCTGGCAAGCTAAGCATGTCGAGAACGTCGCGGCTTGTTTGATCGATGGTACCGGCATCAGCCGCCTGAGGTGAAACCCATCGATCCTGGCGGAGAGCGCAAGAGCTGATTTCCATGCAAGACGTCTGTTTGTTCGCCCACTACGACAAGGATGGCAAAGTCGACGACTACGTCCTGCGCTATCTCCATGAGCTCAGGCAGCTGAATTTTTCCGTCGTCTTCATCTCCACCGCGCGGCTTGGCTCAACTGAAGTTGCGCGCCTGAACGTCGATTGCGATGACGTCATTCTGCGGGAGAATGCCGGGCTCGATTTCGGCTCTTGGTCGGCGGGCTTCGCCAAGCACGGCGCGCGTATCGACGGCCGGCTCTTGCTCGCCAACGACAGCGTCTACGGCCCGATCGGCGGGTTACGGCCCGCCTTCGAGCGGCTGACGCGCGAGCCGGCCGATTTCTACGGCTTCGTCGAGAGCGCTGAAATCACACCGCACCCGCAGAGCTGGTTCTTGCTGTTCGAACCACGGGTGGTCCGCCACCCGGCGTTCGCGCAGGCGCTGGAGCAGCCGTTCGTGGCAATGAGCAAGAAGCAGATTATTGCGCGGGGTGAAGTGGGCACCTCCCAACGCCTGCTTGTTGCCGGTTTCCGGTACCAAGCGCTTTATAAGAACGACCGCACCATTCCCGCCCGTCATGCGGCCAATCCGATGCTGCTGTTCTGGCGTGAAGTCCTGTTCGACTGTGGCGTCCCATTTCTCAAAATCGAACTGCTGCGAGACAACCCGTTCGGCGTTGAGGATGCAGCCATCATATTGCAGTCGGTCGAGCGCATCGATCACGCTTCATGCGCCGCGATCAAAGCGCACCTAGCGCGCATGAGCGGCCCGGGCTCGCATCACCGCGCGCAGCGGCCCCAGCCCGCGCGGCTGCGTTACGCGCTCATTCGCAATCGTTATCGTTTCACGCGCGACGACCACCGTCTGAAAGTCGAATTCGACGCCGTGATGCTGGAATTAATGTCGGGGCTGCTCATCGTCTGGCGCGCGCTCGCTCGCCTTTTCAGCTTCGCCACCCTCTATTAGCAGAGTGACGCGTAGTACGTGATATACAACCGCGCGAACCCTATTCACATTAGGATCTGCTGACGCTGGAAATTGCGAGCGCTTTACCGTTAGACGCCGGACGGAGACGTGGAGTGCATTTGTAGTCGGCGCCCGGTCACGTCGGCTCCAATCAAGGTCAATTACTGATTTCAGCGCAAGCCTTCGACGACCTTCTTTCCCAGGTCAAGCCCAGCCCTCGATGGGCGAAACACATACGAATCAAAAACAGGAGTTTTCTTGGGCTTCCAGGCTCCGAACCAGGGCGGGGCATTATATGGAGTAATGACGTTAAATCTGCTGCCATTTTTTTGTTTAAGAAGGAGGTTTTCGAGGATTAAATGCCCGGGAGAAAGGCGGCCATAATTTTCATCGTAGCCAGTGCGAAGGATGAACCAGACTTTGTCTATTAGCAGCCCGAAGAGAGACGCAATTGGCTGATTGTCAACTCGCATCACGCAAATTTCACAACCGCCTATAGGCGAAAAGTTGTAAACCAGTCTGTCTAAAAATGTGGCGACCGCAGCGTCTTTTAAGGCACTAGTGCCTTCGGCACCTTTCCACCCTGACGATTCTATCGTCAGGAAAATGGGCAAGCACTCGACCAGATCAGCAGGTGTTCTTGTTATTTGGAAATTGACGCGATGGTTTTTTAATTTATTGTGCGCAGTTCGTAGGTTTTGTCTGAACCCCTTTGATAATTGGTCGAATGGCCTATCGTCATCGCCGCACGGTATGGACTCGATGTGTCCCCATGCGCCGCCAGGTAACTGCAAATGTGGGAGTTGCAAATTACCCTTGAGAGCAGTTGCGGCAAGCGAACCGTCAAGTATTCCCGGAAAGGCTATGGCGTCCCAACTCGAATCATATTCGGCGAGCTTCAATATCATGCCTTTAAGGAAGGTAGTTTCGACTAAGGTCGGCTCAAGGACAATATCCCGAATCGTATTATTGTTCCCTATGTCAGAGCTGAGCTGTAGTGCATTGAATTGAAAAGATCCCAGTTGAACGCGAATTTTTCTCCAAGGAAAAAGAGCAATCAGGTCAGTATCGGAGAATACAGCAAGGCACGTGATCGGGGGCAAATTGTGCTTTTCAATTGTTTCAGCGAGGGCGAGGTGCCACTCCACGAGGTGGACGTGGCGTTTGAATTTGAGCTTGCTGGTCAGCAACTGCCATTCTGGGGAAATTTCACGAAGGCGGTCTGTCGTGGTAATTAGCTCGACCCGAAAGTTCGTCCTACCGGCCTCCAAATGTCTTTACCCGAGAGGTCAACCGAATAATCTCAGTCTGGCCCCCATTCTATCGAAACTTACAGCCCAATTGCGGGGCTAGTCTTCGGCGTGATCCGCGGCGATTGAAGCTTCGCCCAGTCTTAATCCAACTCGATGCGAGAGCTCGGCGTTTGGGGGCTTTGCTAGGCTACGGGCGGGCACTCGGCGGGGACCTTCAGTTGATGGTTACCTTCCCAGGCGACGTAGCAGTGAGGCTCCGGGACATCGGTAAGATTTCGAGACGTAAGGATCGTAAGCCCAATCAAAATTCAAAGCTGAAGAAGACGGCTCGAATTAACTTGGCCTGAATCTGTCGGAAGACCCTGAGGATCTGGACCCTGAGATTCTGGCAGCGGATGCGTTGAGAGCCACAAGGCTCGCGCGGCGCTGGTCGGATCTATTCCCACTGTCTGCCACCAAGCGGTTTCATCTCCATAGCGATGAACCTCGCGGTGGTGGCCGCGGCACAACGGGACCGTGAACTCGTCGCTCACCTTGCGGCCAAGCGCCCGGACCTGGGTGAAGCGCAGATGGTGCGGATCGCAAGGCTCCCTGCCGCAAACCAGGCAAGGCTGCTTGGCAACGTATCGCACATGATCACGGTCACGAAGCCGACGCGGTTCCGGTAGCGATAGGACGGCTTTGTCGATTGCCGTGATCTGTCCGCGCCCTTTTCTGCGGCGCTCTCGCGCGGGCGAGGCCCGCGCACGCGTTTTGCGCTGCATTTGCGCCCCTGGCGCTCGCTTGCGATGCACCGCAAGGGTCGCAAGCTGTGCCTGAAAAGCCTCCTCGACCCTTTGGGCGTCTGCAGCCGTCAGCTGGTTCTTGCCTGGAAGCGACCGGTGTGCCCACGTGGCGGCCTCGTCACTAGAACCAAGGCCGCCAAGCTCGGCGAGAAGGCGCTCGCGCAGGTCGACCGATGCCTTGGGTTCGAGCGTCCGCGCCGGGAATTGCGATCGGACTGCTCGTTGGCGTAGGTCGACGTGTTGCGCGTTGCCTGCGTGGCCGGCGTCATGCCGGGTGCCGCTGTCGTGGTATCGCCCGCCGTTAGGACGACCGTTCGCTATTGGCTTCACCGGTCCCGACCCCTGCTTCCTCGGCGTCTGCAGATCCGGCGCGTCGAGGTCGTCCTCGCCGGCGATGCCGACGAGCGTGAAGAGGGAGTAGCGGCGCGCATACGTGAGCGCCGCTCCCATCCGATGCGGAGCCGCGGTGTCGCTGATTGGGCAAACCGGCCAATCCGACGCGATCCATTCCCCTGAGGAGTGGGCGAGCACGGTGGTGAGATTGACGATGCCAGCACCCTGATCGACCTGCGTGGTCTGAACGGTGGCGATGTCATGTTCGCCCAAGGTCTTGCGCACGATGTCGAGGCCGCTCGCAAGCGATGCATAGCGGAACGACCGCTCGGTGCCGCCGGCATCCTCTGAACGGATGGTCGCCACCAGTGACTTTTCCGGATTGACCAAGACGGCCTGCGCTTTTGCCAAAGCCGACGCCAACGCGCCGATCGAGCTACTGGATCGCTGCATGGCTCGCCTCTGCGCTCACGAGGTCGAAGCTCACTGCACCGGATTTCGAGCGCTTGGTCCGAACGCCGTGGCCGATCGCTTCCTTGGCATCCTCGGGCATCAGGCCCTTGAGTTCGGTCTTGGCCCGCTCGTGCTCGAGGTGGGCATCCCGGGTTTTGACAAAGAGGCCGGCGAATTCCGCCCAAGCGTTAGACGCGCTCATGTCGACGACGCGCACGGCTTCGATCCGCGGCCGCGGCGGTTCTGCGCCGAACAGCCGAGGTGCCTCGCCGCTTTCCACGCAACGCCAGAATTTTCGCTCGGCGGTGACGATCAGGTGCTGGTACAGCGGGTCCGCGGTGGTGGCGATCTCAACCCACTTGCCGCCCCCGGTGATCACCGAGAGCACCGCGCTTCGCGCGGCCACCACCCACATGTTGTGCTGCAGCTGCGCCATGTGTTTTACCGCCGCCGCCTCCTCGGAGAACGACCACGGCAGCATGAATTTGGCTTCGAATACTGCCCCGCTGTCTTCGACGCGCCCATCAAGGGTGGCGCCCATCCAGCGCAGCACCGGATGGCGGACATGCTGCTGGACATCAATCAAGACAGAACTGGTATTGGCTTGGTACCAACGCCGATTAAGATCCTCGGTGGCCACCCCAAGTTGGACAACGAGATTTCCAGACAGGTCTTCGGGCTCGACCTCACCCCGCTTTTCCCGCCACAGCCGCAGTAGCGCGGCCTCGTCGCTTCCCATGATGATCCGGGAATCCGAACCCCCAATGAAATGGCGGCGACCGGCGTTCCTGCCTTTGTAGTCCGGTACGCTGTTCATGATGATTGCCCTCTTCCGCGACCGTCTCGTCATCGAGACCGTCATCTGATCGAGCCCAGCACATTGGGCATCGCTTATATAAGTAATATAAGCAATATCACAATAGCCCGGAGCCGACGACGGTCAAGAGGCGCACCACACTTTCTTTCGGTAAATTCACGATCTGCGGCGGATTGAGCGAGGCAAGAAGGACCTGGTCGGAATCCTCTCCGCGATATTGGCGAATATAACCAATATTCGTGGCAAATGGCGGCTCCCGCACGATGGCCAGCACGAAATCGCCCGGGTTGGGAGCACGCGCGGGGCTAAGATAGATAACCTCGCCGGGGTAATATCGAGGTTCCATCGAACGGCCGCGGACGTAGAGCGCCTTCGCCCCCGGAACGTCCTCGAGCTGTGGGGGCGCCGTGACTTCCCCGTGCGGCTCATCGTCGATGAGGAGCCGCTCTTCGTCCCCCGGCAGCGGCACTCCCAGTATCGGTAATCGGACGCGATGAATGCCCCCGCGAGGCCGTCGCAACCAGCGCGCTCCAAATATGCTGCTTGGCTCCTCGAACGCGGCAAAGTTTGATCGGCCCGCTGCGGGTTTCGTGGTGATCCCCAAAAGATCCTTGATTCGTGCGGCGAGTGCAGCGGCAGGATGGGCTTCGCCCAATTCCAATTGAGCTACGTAGCTTTGGCTTATCCCCAACGCATCGGCGAGCGCCGTTTGGGTCAACTTCTTGTCCCGGCGCGCCTGCCGTAATCTGACGCCAAAGGACGCTGCTGCCATGGGAACGGACGGCCCTGAGTCGCAAGTGATATTACTTATAGCTCAAAGGTCGCACTTACGCCGGCGTTTTTTCACCGGCAATGTCCAAAGGCGTTAGGGTGTCAAAGCAGATTGCTGGTACCAAGGCGGGCCGGGACGAAATAAATGTGTGCCGCCCCAGGACTCTAGCCAATCTTGCGGGCGCATCGCCACGCCGTCCTGGTCCTGGCGGGAGAACAGCTCTGGCGAGAGCGCGTCCCGGCCCAGAGCGCGCCAACGTTGCTTAATCAATGCTTGGACGCCACAGGTTTCGCCGGCCGGCGCTCACCCGGTCCAGCCGCTCACTGAGGCTAGGCTCTTCCGCCAGGTCTTCCATCTCGGAGTCTGGGTCGATACCGGCCGCCGCCTGCCCGGCTCGGACCTCGGAACCCGAGGTAAACATAACGGCACGCATGGCACGCCTAAGTTCGGAAATCCCAGACGGGGTGGCTGGCTTCCCTGGATACCGCTCGCGCAATTCGTCGAGTTCTTTGCCCTCAGCGCGGGTCAGCCCCACGTCGCGATTTCGTTCTTTATTTGCCGTTCGCCTCCGGTATTCGAGGTCCTCGATGCGGCGATAGATTTGCCCTTCGGCGCTGCGGTTGAAAGCGGCCTCGGAGGCGGTAATGCGCGCGATGACATGGGCAAGCTCGGTTTCCTCCGCCATGCTGCGGCGCCCCTGTTTTTCAAGCAATTCGTCCCGACGGTTCACATCACGCTCCGCCGAATAGCCCAGTGGGCATTGCAGGAACTCATCCCGTTGCGCCTGCCGGGCTCGGATCTCGGCACGCTTTGCTGCCGTCTTGGAGGAGACTTCAAGCCGCTTGAGCGCGATCCAATCTTCCTTGATCTCCATGGCAAGCGTCCGGCTGATCGCAAATCCGTACTCATCCACCGCTGGCATTTTGTCGGGCACTATCGGCGCGTGCTTGTAGCGCGCCGCAGCCCTTGCCGCCCTGACGCGCTGGCGGGGAGTGGCAGCGGGATCCTTCATGACGTTCAAAAGAAACTGCAGCGGACTCAACACGACCTCCTGGTCGCGGACCCC
>Ga0206821_10007_pt1 | contig 55412 bp, 49 predicted proteins | sample Alteio_BWOrgCont_85_FD_152860 | JGI IMG/M metagenome (GOLD analysis project Ga0206821, IMG submission 152860) | Enriched cells from forest soil in Barre Woods Harvard Forest LTER site, Petersham, Massachusetts, United States -... | ecosystem: Environmental > Terrestrial > Soil > Temperate forest >...
GAATAATGACACGATTGTCGAAGATAAAGGCTTAGTTAAAATGATGGAGTATTGCAAAGAACATCCTGATGTCGCGATTTTGGGTGGACAGTTGAGAAATTTTGACGGATCACTTCAAGCGTCGACCGGAAAATTTTATACACTTTGGTATGTGTTTCTTCTACTGATTGGCGGACAGCGGTTCGGGTTTCTGGATAGAAGTCCTGAAAAAATTGAAGAAGTTGATTGGGTGAAGGGCGGATTACTCATGATCAGGCGGGATGTTTTTGAACAATTGAAGGGGTTTGATGAAAAAATTTTTATGTATACAGAAGATATGGAGTTATGTTACCGAGCGCATTTGGCAGGGAAGAAAGTATATTTTTATCCTAATGTTATGGTTTTGCATAAGGATCATGCAAGCACGAGTAAGACATTTGCAATTGTTAATATTTACAAAAATCTTCTATATTTTTATAAAAAGCACCGTTCAGAATTTGAGTTTGATCTCCTCAAGTTTCTCATGCAAACAAAAGCTATTCTTGCGATTGGAATTGGGAAAATAAGTGGGAAGACGTATCTGGTTGAAACATACGAGAAAGCACTGAAAGAAATTTAATTTATTAAAAACATATGCAATTTTTAGTAATCGGAAAAGATGGAAAAGATAAAGATGCAAAGGCTCGTCGCTTAGCCGCCCGCCAAGCACACATTATATTAGGTGATTAATTGGTAAAAAGGGGTAATGTTTGGTTTGGAACTGCTTTAACTGATGAGAGTGGTGAAATGATTGGATCTGCTTTTTTTATGAATTTCTCTTCTCGTAAGGAGCTTGATGAATAGGTAAACTTCCCACGACCTTACGGTCGGGGTTTTAGCCTATTTCAAACATAGTTTGCCCTGTATCTTTTTTTCCTTGGTTCTCGATATACGCTTTAATCACTTTATCCGTTACTCCTCCTGTTGATGCAAAGTATCCTTCTGACCATATAGCTTCTGTCCCCCAATATACTTCCCGTAAAAACGGGAACTTTTGCTTTAAGTCTCGTGCCGTGTTCTGTTTTATCAATCCTACTGCTTTCCCTACCGTCATTGTTGGCGGAATTGAAACAAGTAGGTGTATATGATCCTTGTTATTATTCACTTCTTTGATCTTGATCAGCGGGTAATGTTCCGTTACTTCCGCCAACCTGATCTTGAAGTATGCAAAAATTCCCTCATTAAATATTGATTTCCGATATTTGGTCACAATTACTATGTCATAGTCACATCGATAAACGCAATGTGCTAAGTGTATTAATCCCACCCTTGTATTGTACCCGAAAAAAATACAGGGTTCACTCCATCCCTCGACCTTACGGTCGGGGATCTAAGTTCGGTACTTATTAGAGGTTGAACCATATATTATTGGTGATGTATGGAAAACAGTTGAAATAATACCATGTAGTACAAGAGATCCGTGGCAATTTAGTCATTCGCGAGAGTTTTTTGAAGCGTATGTGAAACAGGAGAAATGAACTTAGAAAAGGTTATTGAGAGGATTCTAATTTTTCTCTTTTTTCAAAAAAAGTCCCCTTGTTGAATCTTCTGAGATAATAATCTTGTATTGCAACTTTTTGAAACGGTCTGCCGGTTCGAAGCAGCCTAAAACTTTCCCGGATTAAAGCTATTTTAGTACGCAATGGTGCATAGGTCATGCCAAAAAGCATTTTGTTTCTCGTCAAAAAGTAGTCATGTAAGACATTTCCATTCCCCGCACCGCCGGTTGATGCTGCGTTGACATGGACAAGTTTGGCAGTGGGGACATAGTAGATTTTATATCCCGCACGCTGTATGCGTTCATTAAGATCGGCATCTTCATAATAAAGAAAATATCTGTCATCAAATAATCCCACTTTTTCCAACACTTCTCTTTTGAACAACATGCAACAGCCTGAAGCAAATGTTACCGGTTCAATTGTGTTATATTGTCCATGATCCACTTCATCAATACCTCTATGAATGCTCATGACGTTGTCCCAATCTGTATGTCCGCCTGCGTACCAGATTACTTTTCCTAATTCGTTTTCTTTATATCTATCCTTATGGAACTCATGCCCTTTGGCAAAATAAATTTTTGGTGTGGTTACGCCGATTTTTGATTTACTTTCAAGAACTACAAGTAAATTTTTTATCATTTCGGGATCGACAATAGTGTCATTATTGAGAATTAGGACATAATCTGCTTTTTGTTTGAGTGCTTCTTTTATGCCGATATTATTTCCGCCTGAGAAACCGGTATTTATTTCTGAACGAATAAGTTTGATGTTTGCATATTGCAGATTATCCGGAAGTTTGAAAATTTCTGTTGAACAGTTATCAACGATAATAATATCAAGAGCTATATCATGTGTATTTATTTTTTTTATTGAATGCAATAGATTGATGGTATCTTCTGCTGTATTGAAGGTTAGGGTAACAATGGCTACTTTTTTCATATATTCTATTATAATATAATGTAACATATGCTACATCCTGAATTATCAATTATTATTCTTTCCTATAACACCAAAGATATTACACTCGATGCCATCAAATCAGTTGAAAAAAACTATCTGGATGAAGTTTCTTCGGGCAAATTTGAAGTTATTGTTACTGACAATTCTTCAACAGATGGATCTTTTGAGGCGTTTGAAGACTATAAAAAGAGAAGTGAAATAAAAATAATGCATGTTGTTGATAATGGCGGGAATATCGGTTTTTCGGCAGGGAACAATAAGGGTGTTCCCTATGCCAAAGGAAAATACGTACTATTTCTCAACCCAGATACGATTGTTTATCCGAAGACGTTGACGTATATGCTTGATTTTATGGAAGCGCATCCGACAGTTGGTGCCGCATCTTGCAAATTGGTCAATAAAGATGGGGCACTAGATTTTAATTGTCATCGTGGATTCCCAACGCCATGGAATTCGTTTTGTTATTTTATCGGTTTGCAACGATTATTTCCGAAAAGCCGTTGGTTTGCCGGCTATACCCAGGGATGGAAAGATCTTTCAACCAATCACGAAGTTGATGCTATTGAAGGAGCATTTTTATTTTTACCGCGTGAGCTCGGGGAAAAAGTTGGCTGGTGGGATGAAGATTATTTTTTCTACGGTGAGGATTTGCAATTTTGTTATGACATTAAAAAATTGGGATATAAAATTTACTATTTGGGTGAAGTGAGTATTATGCATATTGGTGGTGCGGCGTCAGGGATCAAAAAAAAGACGCAAAATATCACCACTCTCAATATTGAAACAAAGCGCAAACTCCAAAAGGCGCGATTTGAGGCAATGAAAATATTTTACCGAAAAAATTATAAGAATTCTTATTCCACAATTATTGGATGGCTCATGTTTGCGGGGATTGATTATTTAGAGAAGAAAACATTGGCCGGATTGAAAGTATCTTAATTTTTTTATTGTTTTATTCTTTAAGCCAGGGGAATTTGGAGAAATCGACTTGGTCACCAAATTTTTGTTTTAATGTCGGATAGCTCATGTCTTTGTCGCTCACTATTGGATTTTCTACTGGCCAACCACCAAATTGTTTGGTAAGAACAGGATCTTGCCATAAGACTGCAGGAGTCGGTTTACCTTCGAAATAGTCGGTGATGAGATAGAGATATTCAGAATCTGTTGTTCCTACATTGCAAAAGGAATTTCCCATACCCTTTGGTAAATAAATAGTTTTTCTATCATTTTCTCCGAGCATAATTTTTACCGCTTTACCAAATGTTGGAGAATCCGTTCGAAAATCCACAATTACCGACATGACCTCGCCTTTAACGACATAAATTAATTTCTCCCAGGGCTCTGAATGGAATCCGCGAATAACTTTGGGGTGAGATTGGGAGTGATTCCATTGCGTTATTGTTATTTTTTTACCTAACACTTTTTCCAAACCACGCAGTTCAACTGCTTCTCTGAAAAATCCTCTGTTGTCATCAAATGTTTCTCTTTGATAAATAAGGAGGCCGGGGATATCTGTTGTAATGATCATCTTTGGCCAGTCGGGAGAGTTTGGTTCGAGTGCCAATTTGTATGGGTTATCCATAATGAGATTATAACAAGTTTTGTTTTGATTGACAAAGAAAATCTCAGCGTGTAAGATAAACTGATCCAAGTATGAAATTACTCGTCACCGGTGGAGCCGGATTTATCGGTTCTCATTTTATTCTCTACTGGATGAAGAATCATCCTGATGACAAAATCTTAAATGTCGACAAACTCACCTATGCGGCAAGTATTGTCAACCTGGAAGATGTACAAGAAAATCCCAATTATACGTTTGAATGTATTGATATTTGCAACACTGAAAAAGTCAATAAATTGATGCATGGTATCGATATTGTCGTGCATTTTGCTGCAGAAACACATGTTGATCGCTCTATCATGGATCCTCAACCATTTATACATACCAATGTTGTGGGTACTTATACACTTCTTGAAGCCGCAAGGATAAACAAGGTCAAACGATTTCATCATGTTTCAACGGATGAAGTCTTTGGGAGCATTGCGTTGGATGATCCTAGACAATTTACCGAAGAGACAAAGTACGATCCGTCAAGTCCGTATTCTGCAACAAAAGCAGGATCAGATCATCTGGTTCGTGCGTATCATAATACATATGGATTGCCGGTCACTATTAGCAATTGCACCAACAATTATGGTCCAGCAATGTATCCTGAAAAATTAATTCCGATTGCAATTACCAACCTCCTTGAAGGGAAAAAAGTTCCTATTCATGGTGATGGGAAGAATATCCGTGATTGGTTATATGTGGAAGATCATGTGCGAGCGGTTGAATTAATCCTGAAAAAAGGAAAAATTGGAGAGACATATCTTGTTGGCGGGATGAACAAAGGAGTTTCCAATCTTGAAGTTATCAAGCGGATACTTAAAATTATGGGAAAATCAGAAGATGAAATTAAATTTGTCAAAGACCGTCAGGGGAACGACCGCAAATATGATGTTAACTGGTCCAAAATTAATCGTGAATTGGGATGGAAACCTCTTCATAATCTTGATGAATGGCTTGTCCAAACGATCAAATGGTACGAAGGAAATAGAAGTTGGTGGGAGAAAATAAAAGCAGAGGATTATCAAGACATTCTCCACAATAATTTAGGAGGAGATACCGATCAATTTTGAGTTTTATGTCATAATTTTGACTTGGATGCGCTACAGATGAAGACACTTTCTAAAAAAACAGTTTTTACCTCACGGTATTTTAAAATATTTCAAAAAGTTGTTGAAAATAACGGAAAAACATTTACCAAAGATTTTATCGAAAAAAATCCTGCTGTTTTGGTGATTCCTTATACAGAAAAGAATGAAATTTACCTTGAGTCACAGTATCGAAGCGCATTGGAAAAAGTAGTGCTGGAGTTAGTAGCAGGCAATATGGAAATTGGAGAAGACCCTTTGGAAACAGCTAAGCGAGAACTTCTTGAAGAAGCCGGTTTAACAGCAAAAAAATGGAAGAAACTCAACGTTTGGAATTTGTCAGCCAATATGCAAGCAGAAATTCATGTGTTTGCCGCAACTGATTTGGAAGAAGGAGAACAGAATCTCGATTCTGACGAGGAGATAACGATGACGAAGTTACCTCTTGATACGATTTTGAAGAAAATTGAAGATGGGAAAATAACGATAGCCTATCAAATTGCTGCGTTATTGTTATTTAATTTATTAAGAAAAGAAGGCAAATTATAAACTTAACGTTACTAATTTAATAATGAAAATACATGTTGGATCAACAAATAGCATTAAAATAAAAGGCGTTGAGGGGGCTGTTGCGCTGTATCCAAAACTTTTTCCTGAACCAGAAGTAGTAGGAATAGACGTTAACGTCCCTTTATATGGTCATCCCAAAACTACTCAAGAGACAATTGAGGGCGCTATCAAAAGAGCAAAAGATGCTTTTTCTGATTGTGAGTATAGCTTTGGGATTGAAGGAGGGTTGATAGACGTGCCCTATACAGAAACAGGTTATATGGAGACCGGAGCATGTGCAATTTATGACGGCAAAAAAATATATTTGGGACTAGCTCCCTGTTTTGAATGGCCAAAGAAAGTGGTCGAGTTAATCCGGAGTGGTAAAGCTGACGCGAGTAAGGCATTTAAAGAACTTGGTTTGTCAAAAGAGAAAAAGCTCGGTTATGTCGGAGGCGGAATTGTTGGGTTATTAACGGAGAATAGAGTTGTACGTGAGGATTTTACAAAATATTCAATTATCATGGCACTTATTCGTTTGGAAAAACCGGAAGTATATAATTAAGAAAGTTTTATGATATAAGTAATCTATGAAAATTTTTACTATTGGTGGATCAGGTTTGGTAGGCTCACGAATTGCTGAATTGTTGAAAGACAAGTATACACTTGATGATTTGAGTCTTACAAATGGTGTTGATATTACAGATCCAACCAGCTTGGATGTGATACGAAATGATAAAGAACATGAAGTAGTCCTCCATTTTGCCGCGAAAGCGGATGTTGAAGGCTGTGAAAAAGATAAACCATTAGGTGAAAAAGGCCCTGCATATATTATCAATGTCGGCGGCACACAACATGTTGTTGATGCGTGTAAAGTTTCACACAAGAAAATACTCTATATTTCAACTGATTTTGTTTTTGACGGTAAGAAAGACTTACCATATAAATATACAGAAGAAGACCAACCTGATCCTGTTAATTGGTATGCGATGACAAAATATAACGGTGAAGAAGTTGTACGTAATTCTGGTTTGAATTTTGCAATTTTGCGGATTGCATATCCGTTCCGTGCAGATGATTTTGCAATGAAGAAGGATTTCGTTCATGCGATTATGGGAAGACTTGCCAATAATCAACCAATTACCGCAGTGACTGATCACATCATGACTCCCACATTTATTGATGATATTGCATATGCAATAGATGCAGTTATTGCGAATAACGCGACAGGTATTTATCATGTCGTTGGTAGTCAGAGTTTGAATCCTTACGAAGCTTTTACGTTAATGGCTGAAAAATTCGGGTATAATAAAAGCCTTATCAGCAAAACGACAAGAGAAGAATTTTTTAAAGGAAAAGCGCCAAGACCCTTTAATCTTTCTATAAGTAATGATAAAATAAAAAAACTTGGTGTAACAATGAGAACGTTTGAGGAAGGACTCAAAGAAATAAAATTATGACTATTACTTTTGTAGGACATGGATATGTAGGGCTCGTCACAGCGACAGTGTTTGCTGATCTTGGCAATACTGTTTATGTGGTTGGGCATACTCTGGAGAAAATTGAACGACTCAAAAAAGGTGATCCGATTATTTTTGAACCGGGTCTCGAGGAGTTACTCAAGAAAAATATTGAAGCAAAACGAATTCATTTTACGACAGAATATGAACATGCCGTTGGTAAATCCGATGTAGTGTTTATCGCTGTGGGAACGCCTCCTGAGACATCAGGAGCAGCTGATCTTTCAGCAGTTTTTAATGTCGCTGAAAAAATTGGCAAACATCTTCGGAAAGGATTTACTGTTGTTTCATGTAAAAGTACCGTAACGATTGGTACCAATAAAAAAGTTGCTGAAATTATTGAATCAGTTAAGCCCAAAGGCGCGCAATTCTCTATCGCTTCATGTCCTGAATTTTTGAGTCAGGGAACAGCTCTTAATAATACGCTTCATCCTGATCGGGTTGTGATCGGCTCTGATTCTAAAAAGGCAATTGACATGATGTTGGAGTTGCATGATGGAGTTGAGGCGCCAAAAATTATCACAAGTCTTGCCTCAGCGGAACTTATAAAATACACTGCAAATGCCATTCTTTCAACAAAAATTTCTTTCGCAAATCTGATCGCTTTTTATAGTGAGAAGACAGGTGCAAATGTTGAGGAAGTGCTTGATGCCGTTGGTCTTGACCGGCGAATTGGACGTGTTTTTATGAATCCCGGTGTCGGGTATGGCGGCAGTTGTTTCCCCAAAGACACAAAAGCGCTAATCCAAATTGGCAAATCGCTTGGGATTGATACAACACTTCTTGACGGTGTTGACAGTGTCAATACACAGGCTCGTGAGAATGTTCTTCAGAAAATTTTAACTCATGCAAAAGGTAAGAAAGTTGCCATGTGGGGACTCAGTTTCAAACCAAATACCGATGATATACGCGAAGCACCAGCTGTGTATTTGATTAAGGATTTATTACAAAAAGGATTTGAGATAACAGCGTATGATCCTGAGGGGATGCCAAAAACCAAAGCAGTTTTCAATGATCAAATACGGTTTGTTGACGATCTTTATAAATGCGTTGATGGCGCTGACATCCTTGTCGTCGTCACTGAATGGAATGAATTTAAGCAGGTTGATCTCACAAAAGTAAAAAAACTTCTAAAAGAGCCTGTACTTATAGATGGCCGTAACATTTATCATCCTGAGAAAACAAGAGCTCTTGGTTTTAAATACTTCGGAGTTGGCAGATAATGAAAAAAGTCCTTATCACCGGTATTACAGGATTTGTCGGAAAGCATTTAGCAGAACATCTCATCTCAAAAAAATCGTATGAAATAACCGGGACATATCGTTCTGAGTCAGGACTTGTAACACTGGATGCATTGAAAGGACAAGTAGTACTCAAACAATTAGATCTTAATGATACAAGTGCAGTTGAGTCTCTTATTCTTTCAGAGCAACCGGATTATATCTTCCATCTTGCCGCGCAGGCTTCTCCTGCAAAAAGTTTTTCTTCTCCTGTTGAGACGCTAACAAATAATATAATAAGTGAATTTTCAGTGCTTAATGTGGTCAAAAAGCATAATATGCAGGAAATTCGTATTTTGATTGTTTCTACCGGTGAGATTTATGGTGCGGTTATGCCGTCAGATATTCCTGTTGATGAGCTGACGCCAATGCGGCCAGTAAGTCCATATGCCGTATCGAAAATTACCCAGGATTATCTTGCTTTGCAATATCATTTAGCATATAAGCTTGATACCGTGCGATTGCGACCGTTTAATCATATTGGCCCTGGTCAAAAGACAGGATATGTTGTCTCAGATTTTGCAAAACAGATTGCCGAGATAGAAAAGGGGAAACAAGAGCCTGTCATTTCTGTTGGTAACCTTGTAGCTAAACGTGATTTTACTGACGTTCGTGATATGGTAAAAGCATATGAACAGGCAATGCGTCTTGGTGAATCAGGAGATGCTTATAATCTCGGTTCAGGGCATTCGCGAAAGATAGATGATATTTTGCAGACACTATTATCATTATCGTCGGAGAAAATTACTGTAAACATTGATCAGTCGCGTTTTCGTCCTATTGACGTTCCTGAGATCGTTTGTGACTGTCATAAGTTTCATAAACTCACCGGATGGAAACCCGAAATACCATTTGAAAGAACATTGCAAGACATACTAGACTATTGGCGAAAGATGGTTTAGAATAGAGTATTGTTTGGGGCTAAATTTTATGAAGAGCGCACTTATTACTGGTATCACCGGACAAGATGGATCGTATTTAGCAGAATTTCTTCTAAAAAAGGGATACAAAGTATTTGGCACAGTCCGCAGGCTTAGTACCCCTAATATGGAGAATATCCGTCATCTTCAGGATGAAGTTGAGTTTATCTCTGCGGATCTTCTTGATCAATCTTCTCTTACCGAAGCAATCGCACAATCGAAACCTGATGAAGTATATAATCTTGCCGCTCAGTCTTTTGTTAAAGCATCATTTGACCAGCCTGTTTTGACGGGAGAATTTACTGCGCTTGGTGTTACACGGATTCTTGAAGCAATCCGAAGTGTCAATCCAAAAATTAAATTTTATCAAGCCTCAAGTTCTGAAATGTTTGGTAAGGTCGTAGAAACACCACAAAAAGAAACAACGCGTTTCCATCCTCGAAGTCCTTATGGCGTTGCCAAAGTATATGGTCACTATATTACCTTAAATTACCGTGAAAGTTACGACCTTTTTGCCTGCAATGGAATACTTTTTAATCACGAATCGCCACGTAGAGGTATTGAGTTTGTGACTCGTAAGATTGCTCATGCGGCTGCACGAATTAGTTTGGGGAAACAAAAAAAGTTAGAACTTGGCAATATTGATGCAAAAAGAGATTGGGGATACTCAGGAGACTATGTGGAAGCAATGTGGCTTATGTTGCAACAAGATGAGCCTGATGATTATGTTATTGCGACAGGAGAAACGCATTCAGTAAAAGAATTTATTGAGATTGCGTTTGAATGTGTGGGTATAAAAGATTGGGGAAAATACGTCACACATAATAATCCAAAACATTTGCGTCCCGCAGAAGTTGATTATTTGATTGGTGACTTTAGTAAAGCAAAAAAAGTTCTTGGTTGGGAGCCAAAAACAAGTTTCAAACAGTTAGTTAAAATAATGGTTGATGCCGATTTAGAACGGGAAAAGAAGCAATAACATATTTTCATTGCACTCTTCCAATAATTCTTCAACTTTAGTATCATACGATTATGGCAAAAGTTATTGTGACCGGCGGCGCGGGCTTTATTGGTTCTCACCTGTGTGATTCCCTATTGTCACTCGATCATGACGTTATCTGTATTGACAATTTTTTGACAGGGTCGGACGATAATATCGTTCATCTTAAGAACAATCCTCGTTTTACTTTTATTCATCACGATGTGATTAATCCTCTTCCAGACACGCTAAAAGCAGAATTTATTTTTCATCTGGCATCGCCTGCATCTCCCAATCATCATAGCAAAATTAGCTATCATGCACTGCCGATGGAAACAATGCTTGTGAATACGACAGGGACATTAAACGTATTAAAATTTGCCCAAGAACAGAACGCAAAATTTCTTTTTACCTCAACATCTGAAGTTTATGGTGATCCACTCGAGCATCCCCAGAAGGAAACATATCGCGGCAACGTCTCAACCATTGGTCCGAGATCTGTCTATGATGAGGCAAAAAGATTTGGTGAGACACTCGTTTCCTATTTCTGGCGTGAGAAAAATTTAGATGCGCGAATTGCTCGAATTTTTAACACCTATGGCCCTCGCATGAGTTCGGCTGATATGCGCATGATTAGTATATTTGTCAGCGAAGCATTGGCAAATAAACCAATTACTATATTTGGTGATGGCAAACAAACACGCTCACTTTGTTATGTCTCAGACACAGTTGACGGATTGATCCGTTTAATGTTCCGTGATCAAACGAGAAGTGAAGTTGTTAATATCGGCTCGCCTGATGAACATACTGTTTTGCAATATGCACAGATTGTTAAAAAATTAACTGATAGTGCCAGTGAGATAGTTTTTAGCGAAAAATTGCCAGAAGATGATCCGTTGAGGAGAAGGGCAGATATAACAAAAGCAAAAGAATTACTAGAATGGGAACCGAAAGTTTCACTTGAAGAAGGATTAGGGAAAATGATCCAGTATAGTAAAAAAACTAGCTAGTTTTGGAAAATTCAGTTTGTTAGAGAGTTTAATTTTTTGGTAATTTGAATATCTGAGTTTTTGAGTTTTTAGAATTATGAAAATTGTCATTATTATCCCAACATATAACGAGAAATCAAATGTAAAAAAAATGATTCCTGTTTTGGAAAATGACGTTTTTCCAAAAGTAACCAATCACTCCATGTCACTTCTGGTTGTTGATGATAATTCTCCTGATGGAACTGCTGATATAGTTAGGGAATTTATGAAGAAATGGAGTTCTATTGAACTTCTGACAGGTGAGAAAAAAGGACTTGGAGCGGCATATGTCAGGGGTATGAAATACGCGATGGAGAAAATGAACGCGGATGCCGTTATGGAATTTGATTCTGATTTTCAGCATGATCCACATGACATTCCAAGGCTTATTAGAGCAATGGATAGCAATGCGGACTATGTTATCGGCAGTCGATATATTAAAGAGGGTTCAATTCCAAAAGAATGGGGTTTGGATAGGAAAATTTTGAGCGTTTTCGGTAATTTATTTACCCGTGTCGTTTGGCTTGATTTCAGCGTCCATGATATGACCTCGGGTTTTAAGCTTACAAAAACCGCATTTCTCAAACAAATAAATCTTGATCGTCTGCTTTCGAAAAATTTTGCTTACAAAATGCAGATTATGCATGATGTAATTCAGTTAAAAGCAAAAGTAGTCGAAGTGCCAATCGTTTTTTATGAAAGGGAACAAGGCAAAAGTAAAATAAATGTCAACGACCAATTTGAATCATTTTATGTCGTTCTTCGGTTGGCAGTATATGATCGGAAGCGTTTTATTCAATTTTTATTTGTCGGAGGAACTGGGTTTATTCTGCAATTTATTACCGTATATCTGGTGATTTTTTTAGGATTAAAACAATTTGTTGCGGCAATGATAGGTGGAGAGGTAGCAATTCTCTGGAATTTTTTTGCAAACAACAAATGGACATTTAAAGATGCACAAGCTATTAAAGAAAAAGGTAGTCTTTTTCAACGTTTGGTTAAATTTAATTTTGCATCACTTGCATCCATTGCTATTCAAGGGGTGGTTGTTTATATTGCCGTGAGAGTACTTGGAGAGAAAATAAAAATTTTGGGATTATCATTGCATACATCAATAGCAATCCTTTTCCCAACAATTATTCTTTTGGTTATTCCGATGAATTATGTTATATATAATAGGTTCATATGGAAAACACATCGGTTGAAGAAAAATGTCTAATAAATTTTGATGATATTCTACTATGAAATTTAAAGTTTCTTGGTCCAATATTCTGCTTATCTTCATTATTTTGCTTTCTGCCTTCATGCGGCTTTATAAGATTTCGGATTATATGACATTTCTAGGTGATGAAGGACGTGATGCTCTTGTTGCTATGGGAATTCTCCAAGGGCATTTTACACTTCTTGGGCCGCGTGCTTCAGCAGGAAATTTTTTCACAGGACCGATATATTACTATATGATGGCGCCATTTTTGTGGCTTTTTCATCTTAATCCGGTTGGACCGGCCGTTATGGTAGCGTTATTTGGCGTTGCGACGGTATTTCTTATTTACCTTGTCGGTAAAGACTTCTTTGATAAAAAAACAGGACTTATTGCGGCAGCATTATACTCAGTTTCGCCTCTAGTTCTTACCTATTCGCATTCATCTTGGAATCCTAATACCGTTCCTTTCTTTTCATTATTGACACTCTATTTGCTTTATAAAGCTGTTACTACTGTAAGGTCATGGAAATATTATATACTCGTCGGTATTTTGCTTGGTATTTGTATCCAACTGCATTATATCTCTCTTTTTCTTGCAGCAACAGTCGCGGTTTCACTGCTGTTAATGCATTGGTTCCTTAATAATAAAATTTTGGTGGTTCCGTTGATTAAGTATTATCTGGAAATACTTGTTGGTTTTCTTATTGGGTTTTCTCCGTTTATTGCATTTGAAGTAAGGCATGGTTTCCCGAATACAAGGACAATTATTCAATTTATCGCTTCTGATACGACAAGTCATTCATACGCAACATATAGTGCTTTCTATCAGCCGATTGCTGATGTTTTTTTTCGATTATTTGGGCGGCTTGTCTTTAACTATCCTTCTCCCGATTTATATAAGCTGTATTCTTTGCCGTATCTGCAAATATTTGGCTTTGCCATTCTTATTTTAGCGATTGCGTCAATTATTGTATTATTTCGGCACAAAAATAAATTTGTCGTTATTTTGCTGGCTACATGGCTTGTTCTCGGGGTTGTATTGTTTGGGCTGTATAAAAAGCCTATTTATGATTATTATATGGTTTTTATGTTTCCGTTACCATTTTTTCTCATCGGTAATCTCATAGGCAGAGTGCTTGATTTAAAAAAAGGTAAGATGCCATATGGGTATGCTCTTGGTGGAATTTTATTTGTTGCGATCTTCGGCTACAATGTATACTTTCAACCGTTTCAGTATGCTCCAAACAAACAAAAGGCACAAACTGAGGAGATCGCAAAATTTATTATTCAGCAAGTTAATAACCAGCCATTCAATTTCGCTTTGCTCTCAGCTGGCAATGGGAATTCAGATTATGCGTATGTCTATTATTTAACGATTTTGGGTCATCCACCGGTTACCATCAATCCTACCTCTGCAGATCCTCAAAGAAAAACAGTCACCGAGCAGTTGATGGTGGTTTGTGAAGACGTAGGATGCAAGCCTCTTGGGAATCCCCTATGGGAAATCGCTGGTTTTGGTCGGGCGGCCGTTTGGAAAAATTGGAATGTCTCAGTGGTAAAAATATATAAACTTGTTCATTATCAAACCTACACAATTGCTCGTTGAAGTGTTTATTCTCTAGTAAAGATTTATTGCAAGATATCCAACAAAGAAAACCCCGCATGCGCAGGGTTTTCTCTCCGATTAAATCGGAGTCGTGTTCCTTAAAGATTTTTACCTCTTCAAGGATAAATCCAGCTTATTTAGAGCCGATTTTGTACATTCCTGTACCACAAACTGGGCACTTAGCTTTAAGAGCTGGTTTGCCGTTTTTCATGGTAACTTGCTCAGGATTATCGACGTCTCTTTTAGCACGACATTTTACGCAATACATTGTTGCCATAGTTGCTCACCTCCCTTCAAAAAAGAATTAAAATTTAAGAATACTTTTAATTCTATTTTAGATCTCCATTAATACTAGTGAAGATAAAAAAGTCGAATCAAAAGCTCCGCTAGTACTATTGCACCACTTATAAGAGTAGTTCTTATCAGATCTTTTCCTAAGTAGCCATAATCGGCTGTAGAGATAATAGTAGTTTTGACTGGTGAGGCCATTTCTTTCTTTGTGGTATGGTGATTATAACTTGAGGGAAGTGAAAATGTCATCCCTTGCCCGGGTGTTGATTGTTGTGCAAGCGGTGTTGTACTTCTCTGCGATACTTCCATAGATGGTGTGATATTTTGTACCGCCTGTCTCTTCTGTTCGTTTAAAACTTTCTCTTTTCTTGTTTTTCTCTTTTTAGGCATGAATGAGCCTAGGTTACACTATTGACTTGATGCCTGTCAAGAGGTTAATATTGATTAAACTAAAAAATTGAAGCTAAATGCCACCTTTTTTAGTAAATGAAACAATGATAACAGCGATTTTCTTCGTTATTCTGATAATCTGGCTCGGTGTAATAACTTTTTATTTCTTCCGTTTAAGAAAAAATTATGATACTTTTACTCAAGGAACAAACCGCAAAAATTTGGATGAGGTACTCAGTGGTCTCGTCAATAGTGAGCAAAGGGTAAAAGAGGATATTGCAAAAATAATTGCTCGGTGTGATAGAATAGAGAAAGAGGAAGGATATCATATCCAGAAAGTGGGCCTTTTGCGATTTAATCCTTTCAAAGATACCGGCGGCGATCAGAGCTTTATCTTAACGCTTCTTGATGCTCATAACACAGGAGTTGTCATCACCGCACTTTATTCACGTATGGGAACTCGGTGGTATACCAAAAGAGTTTCTCAAGGAAAAAGTACGGAACATGAATTATCAGAGGAAGAGAAAAAAGCAATACACATGGCTGCTGAATTACACTAGTGTATGAATAAAAAAGTACTTGTTCTGCTCTCTATTATTATTTTTATCATTGTCGCGGGAGCTTCTTATGTCTTCTTCTCTAAGCACACGTTAACCTCTCAGGAACAAGCAACAAGCGCAAATCCTTCTAATCTTGGTACAGTGAATAATGATTATGATGCATTAGAATTTAATCCAAATCTTCCCAAAACAGAGACCTGTCCGCTTACTGGCGTGAAGTACGGAAAAGATCAAGAGCAGTGGTGGGAAACCCACAGACCACTTGGTGTAATGATAGAAAATGAAATTGATGCTAGACCACAGTCAGGGATAAACGCCGCTGACGTGACCTATGAGACGCTCGCAGAAGGGGGTATCACAAGAACATTAAATGTTTTTTACTGCCAGGATGCAGGTATCGTAGGACCGGTACGTTCGGCAAGAACATACTTCTTAGATTGGATCTCAGAATACGGGAACAGTCCTCTGTACGCGCATGTAGGTGGCGCTAATACTCCTGGACCGGCAAACGCGCTAGGACAGATCGGCGATTATGGTTGGAATAATTATAATGACATGAATCAATTCTCGATTGGTTTTCCTGTCTTCTATAGAGATGAGACTCGTCAAGGGCATGAAGTCGCTACGGAGCATACCATGTATTCTGTTACAACAAAGTTGTGGGCTGTTGCCAAATCGCGCGGTCTGACCAATGTTGATAAGAACGGTACGCAATGGGATTCCACGTTTGTTCCCTACAAATTCGCTTCTTCTGCACCATCTGTCAGTGAACGACCGGCAAGCCAAGTAATTTCAATTCCCTGGTCAGGACCAGATTATGCAGTGAAATGGACGTATAGTCCCAAAGATGACTTGTATTATCGTGATAATGGCGGTATACCGCATATTGATCGAGATACACATAAACAACTCACAGCAAGCAACATCATTATTCTTTTCCAAACACAGAACTACGCTGATGATGGTTATGAGAATAATGAGCATTTGTTATATGGGACAATCGGTAGCGGTGATGCTTTGGTATTTGAGAATGGAAAGGAGACTCAAGCAAAATGGAGCAAGGCCAACAGAACAGCGAGAACGATAATAACTGACACAAATGGCAATGCAATTTCATTCACTCCAGGGAAAATGTGGTTTGAAATCCTAGCAATCGGTGCAGAAGTTGACGTTCAATAAAAGTTGTAATCGATTGAATTACTAGTATCTAATTATAGCTATTTAAACTGAGTAAAAATTTGCTATAATATCTTCATCTTGCCCAAAGTTTTTACTGCCATACGCAGAGTTGCTTTATCTTATTATGTTTTCGGATCTTATTACATCAAAAACGCGAATAAAATTACTTAATCTTTTTCTTACTTCCCCTCATGATATGTATCATGTCCGTGAGTGTGTTCGACGCATCGAGGAAGAAATCAATGCCGTCAGAAGAGAACTTATTTCTCTTGAGAGCAAAGGAGTTCTCAAACGCGAACAACGAGCGAATAGAGTGTATTATTCTTTATCCAAAGAATATCCTTTCTATTATGATCTATTAAAAATTGGCGCAAAGACAATCGGGTTGGGGCAGCAGATTCTTGAAAATCGGCCAAAACTCGGAAAAGTTAAGTATGCAATGTTCTCAGGTAAGTTTGTTCGTCGTATAAAAGAAAATCCTGAAGATGTTGACCTCATAGTCGTTGGAACTGTTGTATTGCCTGAGCTTGCCATTCTTGTCCGCAACGAAGAAATGCGGCTCGGTACAGAAATAAATTACACTGCTATGACAGAAGAAGAATTTAAATTTCGCAAACAGCGTAATGATCCATTCCTCGTTACAATTCTTTCCAGTTCCCGTGTGATGATTATTGGTGATGAGGAGGGACTCTTGGCGTGAAACATCACTCACGGATGGCACCTTTTTTTATCGGATTGTTGACAGTTATTGTCATTGTTATTAATATTTCTTCGCCGGCAAATCTCAATTTCAATTTTCTTAATCCTTCAACACTAAAACCCATGCCGGTTCATTATAGTTATCCTGGTATCCCTTTTATTACCAAGCTTCGGGATCTGTCATTTCGTCTGGGGCTTGATTTGCAGGGAGGCACAAGTATTACGCTTCGTGCGAATATGAATGGGATCCCTCAGGATGAACGAGATAGCGCTCTTGCCTCTGCACAGCAAGTTATTGAAAATCGTATCAACTTTTTTGGTGTCTCAGAGCCCACTGTCCAAACAGAAAAAGTAAATAGTGATTATCGTATCCTTGTTGAAATTCCAGGAGTAACTGATGTAAATCAGGCAGTTTCATTGATTGGTAAAACCGCAAAATTAACGTTCTGGGAGGGTTCAGGGAAATTCCCGACAGGCAGCCAATCTGCAACATTTGCAACTGAGTCAGCAATGCTTGATTACAAATCTGGTCGTCCAATTGGGGTGACTGGTGCAGTCGGTGAAAATCCAAAAGAGACAAATTTGAGTGGAAGCGATCTCAAACAAGCTGCTGTTACTTTTGACACCAACAGTGGACAACCACAGGTGCAATTGACATTTACTGCGGGGGGAGCAAAGAAATTTGCCGATATCACATCAAATAATGTAGGGAAAGTAATTGCGATTGCGCTTGATCAACAGGTGATTGAAGCACCTCGGGTGAGTACCCCTATTGTTGGTGGCAATGCGGTTATTACCGGTGGCTTTTCAACGCAGCAGGCAAATCAGTTGGCAATTCAGTTAAATGCCGGTGCTCTTCCTATTTCCTTGTCAGTTCTCCAACAGCAAGCAATTGGGGCAACACTGGGTAAATCTTCTTTGCAAGCAAGTCTTATTGCGGGAATTTTAGGATTTCTTGTTATTATGATATTTATGATTGTTTTGTATGGACGATTGGGTGTTATTGCAAGCGCAGCGCTCATTATTTACTCATTGATTGATCTTTCATTATTCCGATTGATTCCAATTACTCTAACTTTGGCAGGAATTGCCGGATTTATTCTATCTGTTGGTATAGCAGTTGATGCAAATATCCTTATTTTTGAGCGTATGAAAGAAGAACTCCGCCGCGGAAGAACTCTGGCAAATGCCATTGATTTAGGATTCTCACGCGCGTGGCCATCAATTCGTGACTCAAACGTTTCAAGTCTTATTACGAGCTCGATTTTATTCTATTTTGGAACAAGCATTATTCGGGGATTTGCAGTGACGCTGGCATTAGGTATTATTGTATCAATGTTCTCGGCGATTTTTGTGACAAGGACATTTCTACGGGCATTTTATAGAAAATAATTATGAATATTGTTGGAAAAAGAAATTGGTATTTTGCGTTTTCACTCCTGATCATCATCCCGGGAGTTATTTCGCTGCTCTTGTGGGGACTTAATCTTTCAATTGACTTTACCGGCGGATCGGAGATGACATTTACGTATCCACAAAAAGTGAATGAAAAAATTGCTTCAGATGTCAAAAATTCTTTCGCCGACCAAAAAATCCAAATTATTTCCTTTCAGGAGTCGAGTAATCAAGTCACCATAAGAACGAAAGGGTTGTCAAGCGTACAGGATGACGCTCTCGTGAAGGATTTACAAAAAAGAGATGGAGGCGTAACACAAGAACAATTTGAAACTATTGGTCCTGTGGTTGGAAGTGAAATAACAACAAATGCACTCTATGCAATTCTTGTCGCTACGGTTATGATTGTTCTTTATATTGCGTGGGCCTTCAGAGGCGTCAGAAAGCCCATGAGCAGCTGGCGATTCGGTATTTGTGCAATTATTGCGCTTCTTCATGATGCGCTTGTTGTTCTTGGTATTTTTTCTTTGCTTGGACATTTCTTTGGCGTAGAAGTTGATAGTCTATTCGTGACAGCACTCTTAACAGTTATCGGATTTTCGGTGCATGATACGATTGTTGTTTTTGATAGAATTCGTGAAAATTTGAAGCGTAATCTGACCGGTGCATTTCCGCAGGTTGTTAATGATTCAATTCTTCAGACTTTAGTCAGATCGCTTAACACTTCCATGACCGCGCTGTTAGTTTTGTTCACGTTACTGATTTTTGGTGGGGAGTCTATCAGATGGTTTATCGTTGCGATGCTCATAGGTATCGCAAGTGGAACGTATTCTTCAATCTTCAATGCTTCCCAACTTCTGGTCGTTTGGCAGGAATGGGTTGATAAAAGACAAAAAAGACGATAATTTGTTGAGTCTCCCATTTATTGTTATACTGGGTGCATGACAGATGACATAACATCCCCACAAACTGTTCCACCAGCAAATACAAAACACAATATTTTTGACCAAACATTGGGGGATATTTTGATAAGCAATCCCAATGCACAACAAATGATTATGAAATCCATGGGGATTTCGCAAGAAAAATTTCAAAGCATGCTTTCTTCTGCTCAACAAAATAATTTAATGCATATGAAGATAGGTGATTTGTTTAAAAACGGGATCGTTCAACAAGCAGTACAACAATATCCTGCTGAAGGTGGAAAAGTCTCTCAAATGAACGCAGAACAAATCCCTTTGGCGGTTTCGGATCCTGTACAAATTATTCAACAGCAACAAGTCCAAGTAACGCCTGAGCAAATGCAGCAGTTACAAAACGGAATTCTTTTTCCACAGCAGCTTCTGCAACAGGCACAGCCCATACAACAAAAAACATCAATTCTAGAAAAAGTAAAAAGTTTGTTTAAGTAATTTATTGGAGTTTTTCTTTAACAAGTCTACTTACCAGTGATCCATCTGCTTTGCCTTTTATTTTGGGCATCAATGCTCCCATGACTTTTCCCATGTCGGATGCGGTTGTTGCGCCGGTTTGTGCTACTGCTTCATCAACGAGCATTTTTACTTCTTCTTCATCCATTTGTTTGGGAAGATAAGATTCGATAAGCTCTAATTCTTTTGTTTCTTTTGCAGCAAGCTCATCCCGCCCGCCTGCTTTGAATTGTTCGATTGAGTCACGGCGCTGTTTGGCTTGTTTCTGGAGAATAGTTTCTATATCTTCTTCAGTTGCCTCATAACCCGCACCACCTTTGTCAATTTCATAATAGCCCAGTGCAGAGATCACCATGCGAAGGGTTGAAGTTTTATCTGCGTCTTTGGCAAGCATTGACTGTTTTAAATCTTCTTTCAGTTGTTGTTTGGTCATATGATGATTATATCACGTTACGCATCAACGATAAATCCTTTGACTTGATGTTCCCACATAGATTTAAAGATGCTTTTTGGTTTTTTCAACAGTTCATCAGGATTTCCATCTTCAACAATTTTCCCTGACTCAATGACAAGAATTCTATTCATTTTTTTCAGAGTTGAAAGTCTGTGAGCAATTGCAATGACAGTTCTTCCTTGCATAAGTTTTTCAAGAGATTGTTGAATTGCGTTTTCATTTTCGCTATCAAGACTACTTGTTGCCTCATCAAGAATAAGAATCGGTGCATCTTTCAAGAACGCTCTTGCAATTGAGATTCGTTGTCTTTGTCCACCAGAAAGCTTTACTCCTCGTTCTCCAACGAGTGTTTCATACTTCTGCGGAAGTTTTTCGATAAAAGCTTCTGCTTGCGCAAGTTTTGCAGCACGTTTAACGTCCTCAATAGTTGCATAAGGTGACCCATAACTTATATTGTCGCGGATTGTTCGATGAAAAAGAGATGTGTCTTGTGGCACATAGGCGATTGCACTACGCAAACTATCAAGTGTCACTGTATTTGTATCTTGACCATCAATGGTGATACTGCCTTGATCAACTTCAAAGTGTCTCAAAAGCAATGAGACAAATGTCGATTTCCCGGCGCCACTTCTTCCGACGAATCCGACTTTTTGTCCACCAACAATCGTGAGAGAAAAATCCTGGAAGACTTTCGTATTTTCGTAGTTAAAGAAAACATTATTGAATGAAATAATTCTCTTTGAAAGTTTAAGCTGTTTTGCATCTGGCTGATCAACGATTGTGTGTTCAACCAATATCTCCTCAAGTCCTTCACGGATCTGTCCGTAATACTTTGTCGCATTTGCCATCTCTTGTCCAATAAAGAAGAATTGATCTGCCAGATCTCCGACGATAGTAACTGCCATAACAATGACTCCGATGGCGACTTCATGATGTTGGAAAAGGTAAACGGTAAATGCAATCATTACAAATGCAAAAATTGCAATGAATATTCCGTTTGCAAAAAGCACCCATTCACTCACAAACCAACTTTTTAAGCCTGTTTGATATTGTTTTTGAACGTATTTATCAATATATTTTCTTTCACCAGATAAATGCGCATATTCCTGAACGAGTGAAATATTTGAAAGCGAATCGACAAGTCTTCCTTTTAATGCTGATAAGGCTTGAGCAGATTTATAATAGTGTTTCTGTAATTTGGTCACAAACAACAAATTTGCGCCAATAAAAAGTATAGCCCAGACAGTAATAATTGCTCCAAGTCGCCAATCATTACTTCCGGCAAAAATCGCATACCAAAAAATAGTAAACACCAGCGGAATAAAATCCCACAATGTTATACCGATAATGTTATCGGAACCATCGACCGCATTTGAAATTTTATTGGTCAAGGATCCTGCAAACCGACTATTAAAATAATCTTTATTGTGAAGTGATAGATAGTTGTAAAGCTTACGATAAATTGTTGAGCGTATGTTGGTTATCCAAAGCATTCCCGCAAATCCACTCAAACGCCAAACGCATGTGGAAGCAAAATATACTACAGGAAATGCGATCGTCCAGAACCACAGATTTTTGATATCTACATGTTGTGCAGCAGCGGCATTGGTGAGATTGGTTAACACAAGCACGTTAAGACGTCCCAATAAATTGGCAAAGAATACACAGATGAGTGCAGCAAGCGCCCACTTTTTGTGAGGTTTACTTGCAAACACAATAAAACGAATTGGATGTTTAGATATTTTTTCTTTCATAAAAAAAGTTGAGAAAAGAGTGCATCGTTAATCGAATTTCCGAAGAACCGTTAAGTGGTTATAGATTATTTAATAGTAACATAACGTAATTTCAAAAAAAACGAGAAAGCGGGCAATTCTTACTCAACAGTTTGATTATAGTCAGGTTTGTAAAAAAAGGCAAGTTTAGGATTTTTAGTTCTATATTAATTAATTTCTTTTACTCTTTTTAGCAAATAGTCCTTTGTATTTTTTGAGAGATCTTCATCTACTTCCACAAAAAGTTTTTGTAAAATTTCTCCGATTTGTCGGCCTGGTTTTATATTCAATTCCTTCATAACATCATTGCCGTTAATTGCTAGGTCATTAATAGAAAAAGGTGCAGGCGCGAGTTGTTCTTCAACACGTTGTTTGAAAAGTTTCAATCGCCAACTTTCAGCAGTCTGTGTACCCCCGCCAAGCCGATCTCCAACACGTAAATCCATCATATCTTTAACATTCTCGACACCAATTCGTCTGATAAATCGTCTTACTGCGCTGTCAGTAATATGTTCATCAACGGTGAACATATGCCAGCGGATGAGCTTAAAAACTTTTTCTCGTTGTTTTTTTGAAAACCGCAGACGGTCGCAAATCTCATATCCCATTCTGGATCCGATAATTTCATGATTATGAAAGATAACAAAACCATTTTCATCTGTTGATGCGACTCTGGGTTTGCCGACATCATGAATGAGTGTTGCAAAGCGAACAATGGGATCAGTTGAAGGACAATGTTTTAAAGACAAAACGTTATGAGTAAAAACGTCATCTTTGTGATGCCTGCCAGGACGGACTTGTGAAATTCCAACTCCTTCTAAAAGTTCCGGAAGAATTTCACGAAGGAGTCCTGTGTTTTTCAACAGCATAATGCCTTCATAGGGATACTCGCTTGCAAGAAGTTTCAACAATTCATCACGAATCCGTTCACTTGAAATATTTGCAAGAAGTGTTGCATTAGTGCTGATTGCTTGCAACGTTTTTTCTTCAATTTGAAATCCTAATTGCGCTGCAAATCGTATCGCGCGCATTAAACGCAGTGCATCTTCTTTGAAGCGTTGATCAGGATCACCGACTGCACGGATAAGCTTATTTTCAATATCTTGTTTGCCATGATAGGGATCAATAAGCGCATCTTGTGATAATTGCATATCAGTTTTTAATTCAATCGCAATGGCATTCATTGTAAAGTCTCTACGGGAAAGATCTTCTTCAACTGTTTTGCCCCATTCCACTTCTGTTGGGTGACGGCTGTCTTCATACCTTTGTTCGGTGCGGAAAGTTGTTACTTCAACAACTCCTTCATGTTCTGTTTCTAAAATTTTTTTTAACGGAATGCCTACTGTACCAAATGAATTATCATAAAACGCATCTGGGAAAAGCTCTAACATTTTTTCAGGAGTTGCATCAGTTGTGAGATCCCAATCTTTGGGAGTTTTATTTTGTAAAACATCTCTGACACATCCACCGACGAGGTACAATTTGAAGCCTGCCTCATGAAATATCTTATAAATTTTTTTTATTTCCTCTGGCACAACATGATTCATACTGTTAAAATTATACCATGCAAAAAAAGTGGCAAGCACTAGGTAAATTAAAAATTAATGATTCAGGCTTTAAGATAGATGATTTGATAAAGATTCTTCTTGAAAACAGAGGATTGAAAACTAAAAAAGAGATTGATACCTTTCTTCATCCCCAACTTTCTGATGTGACTCCCAAAAATGTTGGTATTGATCTTGCACAGTTAAAAAAGGCGATTTCCCGGATTGAAAAAGCGATAAAAAATAAAGAGCAAATTGTTGTTTTTGGTGATTATGATGTTGATGGAATTACTGGTAGTGCGATTCTTTGGGAAACATTGTATGCGCGTGGCGCAAAAGTGATGCCTTTTATTCCAAACAGAAAAGAAGAAGGATATGGACTATCACTGAAAGCATTACAGAACGAAGAATTAAGAACGAAGAATCCAACATTGATTATTACTGTTGATAATGGGATTGTTGCTAATGAAGCAGTGACCTTTGCGAATGAAAATAATATTGATGTAATTATTACCGATCATCATACCGCTTCAGAGACGTTGCCTGATGCGTATGCGATTGTTCATACAACGAAATTATGCGGGGCCGGAGTTGCGTATTTGCTGTCACAAGAATTGAAAGGTAAAAGTAAAAAGTCAAAAGGTGATGAGGATATTCATTTGGAGCTTGCTGCATTGGGGACGGTTGCAGATCTTGTGCCGCTTGTTGGCGCGAATAGAACAATTGTTTTTGAAGGATTAAAAAAACTTCATCAAACAAAAAGACCAGGATTAATTGCTCTTTTTCAGCAGGCAAAAGTTGATCAAGAATCAATTGGCGTGTATGAAATAGGTTACATCATCGGACCGAGACTCAACGCGTCAGGCCGGATCGAATCGGCAATGGATAGTCTGCGGCTTCTTTGTACGACAAAGAAAGAAAGAGGAGAAGAACTTGCAGCGAAATTGGAGCTTGTTAATCGTGAACGACAGCAATTATTAAGAGAAGGTGCACAACACGCGATAGAATCGATTACGAGCGAAGGATTAGGGGCGAGAAAAATATTGATTGTTGCTCATGAGAGTTATGAAGAGGGAGTGATTGGACTTATTGCTGGGAAATTAGTAGAGGCATTTTATCGACCAGCAATCGTTTTATCTTTGAAGGAGTCTGTCAGTAAAGCATCTGTCCGTTCAGTCAGCGGATTTAACATCATTGAATTCTTGCGACTACACAAGGATCATTTCGTAAATGTCGGCGGTCATCCAATGGCAGCAGGATTTACTGTTGAGACGGTAAAAATTGAAATTTTGAAAAAAGCTCTTGAAAAAAAAGCAGAAAGTCTCCTTACTCAAGAATTACTAACCCGGACATTAAAGATTGACTGCGAATTGCCGCTTAGTTTGCTTTCCAAAGATTTATATAATAGTATCCAGCAGCTTTCTCCTTTTGGGATGAGCAATCCCGAGCCGGTATTCGCTTCAAAAAAAGTCACGGTTGAAAATTTCAGAGTTATTGGGAAGGAAGGAAATCATTTGAAGTTAATATTGAGGCAGGAATCGGATACTTTTGATGCAATTGCTTTTGGAATGGGCGAGATCGCAACAAGTTTGAAGTCCGGTGATATGATTGATGTTGCTTATTCTCTTGATGAGAACACATGGAATGGTGAGACAAAGCTGCAGTTGAAGGTGAAAGATATTCTAGTTTAGAAATTGATCTCTTCGCAAATTGATATTTTATAACTTTAGACTAGCCGAAATAAGAGTAAGGTGGTTGACCAAACTCTTGTTGAAGTTGTTGAATGCTAGAAATTCCTATTAAAGGTTGTGGTGATTTAAAATCTGGCATTTGTTCTTGGAATAATCCAAGTGCTATATTTACGTCTTCATTAAGATCTTCTATTAACAATTCTTTAGTCCATGGATGTTTACCGTTATTACCTAATCTATATCTGCCGCTTCTATTTAATAGATCAGCTGCCTCTTCAGGTGAAAATATCCTAATAGGAACGCTTTTATATAAGAGTTCTTCACTTTTGCCATTCTTAATTCTAATTCTACCTGATTCCCTTACTCGATGATGACCATCAAGTACAATTATTCTGGATTGATCTTCTTTATAAGGAACTAAACATGTAAGAGCAGGTTCTTTATTAAGGAATAAAGGATCTTGGCTGAAGGCTTTCCGTACAAGTTTTCTTTTTACTTGTGTGTATTCTTTAGGTGGCTGCCACCCAAATAGATTCCAACGTGGTATCCAAATTTTAGGTCCAATATCTGAAGGTATTTTTTGTTGGATAATACCTTCCATTGCTTTGTTTTTCATGGTTAACAGTAAAACTGTCATTTACTGAATGTCTTTCAAGTTCTTGATTTCCTGTCATTTAGTAAATTATACCAGTATTCTCCATGTCGTAATATGTATTGTCAATGAGAGCAAAGCAGTGTATCATACAAGAGTTAATTCTATGAAAAATTTAGAAAGAACATTAGTAAAAGATACTCTTCAACAAGTAGATCACCAAGTCTTACTTAAAGGTTGGGTCGCGACCAAACGCGATCATGGTAAACTCACTTTTATCGATCTTCGCGACAGAACAGGAATCATTCAGTGTGTGGGTTTTGGTAAAATGGGTGAATTGAGTGTTGAATCTGTTGTCGAAATTGTCGGAACTGTCAAAAAACGACCTGAACGCATGGTGAATCCCAATATCGAAACAGGAACCGTTGAAGTTTCTGTTGATGATTATACTGTTCTAAATAAAGCGCAAGAGTTGCCGATTCAACTGGATACTGACGGTCATGAAATTGGTGAGGATGTGCGTTTAAGATATCGATATCTCGATTTACGACGTGATCGAATGCAGAAAATTATGCATTTACGTTCTCGTTATACCAATTCCATCCGTTCGGCATTTCTTAAAAGAGATTTTGCTGAAATCGAAACACCAATGCTTACCAAATCCACTATGGAAGGTGCGCGTGATTTTCTTGTGCCGTCACGATTTCAGCCGGGCAAATTTTATGCTTTGCCGCAAAGCCCCCAGCAATACAAACAGCTTTTGATGACTGCTGGATTTGAAAGATATTTCCAATTTCCCCGATGCCTTCGAGATGAAGATTTGCGGGCTGACAGAGGTTTTGAGCATACGCAAGTTGATGTTGAGATGAGTTTTGTTGATCGTGATGAGGTGATGCAGACAATTGAGGAAGTTGTTAAAGAGGCTGTTGCTGCAGTGGACGGTAAACTAAAAGACAAGAGCTTTCCTGTTATTGATTATAAGGATGCAATGAAAAAATATGGTGCTGACAAGTTTGATTTACGAACCGATAAGGAAAAAGAAGAGAATGTTTTGGCTTTTGCATGGGTTGTGAATTTCCCATTCTTTAAAAAAGTTGATAAAAAAGATGTTGCTGAAGTCCGTGATGGCAAATCCGGTTGGACATTCACGCACAATCCATTCAGCATGCCAATTCCAGAGCATGAAGAGTGGTTGTTCAAAGGTGAACATATTGGAGAAATTACAACAACGCAGTATGATTTGGTTTGTAATGGCTTTGAAGTTGGTGGTGGAAGTATCCGTGCACATAGATCTGATCTTTTGAAAGCGACATATAAAATAATGGGGTACTCAGAGAAAGAAATTGAAGCAAGTGTTGGTCATATGCTTGAGGCATTTTCTTATGGAACTCCGCCGCATGGAGGGATTGCGTTGGGACTTGATCGTCATGTGATGCTTCTTGCGAATGAGACTTCTTTGAAAGAAGCAGTTGCATTTCCAATGACTTCAACCGGCCGTACAGCAGTTATGGATGCTCCCTCTGAGGTATCAAAGGAACAGTTGGAAGAGTTGGGGTTGAAAGTTTCTAAAAAATAACAATCAGACTTTGCATTTCTTTCTGAAACGATTACAATTATACTATTGTAATCAACATCCACAATGAAGCATTCGCAATCCCCAATCTGGCAAAAGAAGAGAAAAAGAAAATTCAAAAACACACACAAACCTCAACAGGCAGTGCAACATGAGAAAAAAGTTGTGCAAACTCCTGTCAAACAACCGCCTGCACCCAAAAAGGAAACAACTCCAAAAAAGAATTCATTCTTTCACCATTTGCTTCACAAAACAAAAGGGAAGAAAGAAAAGGTCCATAAACATTCTCATGTGGCAGTTTGGTTTAAGAAATATGATTCGGATATTCAACTTATTCTTTTCCCACTGATTTTGCTTGTTATTCTTTTTGTTTTATATACATTTAACGATCAACTGTTTCACAACCTCTCCAAACAAGAGCCAGTCAGTGATAATATGACAACGCTACATCCATATCCATATGTTGAAAAAGGTACGACTCCTATACTTTCATCCCAAGCGGCAATTATTCTTGATAGAGATTCACAAGTTATTTTATTTTCAAAAAACCCACAACTGAGATTTTCTCTGGCTTCAACGACAAAAATTATGACTTCAATGATTGCTTTAAGTCATTACAATCTAGATGATATTTTGACTGTGAAACGTTCATATGTAGAAGGCTCGGCTCTTAATTTTTATTATGGTGAACAGCTTCGTTTTATAGATTTGATGTATGCGATGCTTTTACCTTCTGCCAACGATGCAGCACAGGCAATCGCGGATAATTATCCTGGCGGATCTACTGCGTTTGTTAAGGCGATGAATGAAAAGGCGCGAAGTCTTCATCTCTACAATACGCATTATTCCGACCCGATAGGTTTGGATGATGATGGAGATTACTCAACTGTTGTTGATATGGCGCATCTGGCATCATATGCAATCACCAATCCGACATTTGTTAAGATTACTTCGACGAAATATAAAACCATTTCTGATGTTAATTTTACAAGGCAATACCAGCTTACCAATTTAAATGAACTGCTAGGAGTTGATGGCGTTACGGGTATTAAAACAGGTAATACAGAAGGAGCAAAGGAGGTTTTGGTTACATCAGCAGTTAAGAATGGTCATACCTATATTATTGTTGTTATGGATGGGAATGATTGGTTTGGCGACACATTAAAGCTTTTGCATTATATTGACACTAATGTACGCTATATTGTCCCGCCAGGACCAAAATTATAGCCCCATTTTTACTCCATTGCATCATCCGTAACTGCGGGGACGTAAGCAAAAAAGCCATTCTGTCCTTGAAATACAACAATCGGTATCAGGTAATTTTGTTGTGCTGTCCCCATATAATAAGCAAGAAAGACATTTGTGATAGATATTTGATTGCCTGTTCCAGTATATGAGGCGATGTAACCTTTTCCATTTTTTAGATCGTCAAATGCCTGCTGAGCGGTTTTTATCGGATATGTTGCTTGTGTTGATGGTTGGAAATTAACTGTCTGGTGATTAAAATTTGCTTCAACGACATTTGCTTGGTTTTGTCCTGATGCGACAAGAAAATTCATGGTGGAATAGGGCGGATGAGGATAAACGATAGGAAGCTTCAAATCAAAATTCGCAAACTGTGTTGGATCTTGGCCCTGTCCGGCCGTTAATGAATAATCAACCTCACTTTGATAAAGATCCACTCGAATAACCTGGGCAGTTGCAATAGCAGTTGCTGGCGTGAGTTGACCAGCGGTTACAGAATAGAGCAGTGGTATAGTTGTATATCCGCTTTGAGATTGATTTTGTGTTAATGTAAGGTCAATGTCTGTGGGGAATGCATCAAGACTATTGAGAAAATTCTGGACTGTTGGTATGGCGCCAGTCGGATCATTCATGTCTTGAATATTTTGTGCTTGAAGTACTGATAACTGTGTCAGATAATTTGATGTCATTGTGAAATTTTGAGTGATAATGTTATAGTTCATTGTATTTTCGAAACCATTTCCATCAGGTGTTGTTTCTATCCATCCATAGTCTGGACCGCTAACCGAACTTGGTGGAAGCGGATTACCCGATGAATCGACGAATCCCAGGTTGGATATTGCCGATTCCGCATTTTTCAGATCCAACAAATTCGGTTCACTAATGATCATTGGATAAACAATTAGTCGGTCGGGAAGGTCTTGGGGCAATGAACCATTCAATGTATTGATAGAATAGGTAAATGGACCAGTGACGTTGCTTTTTGGAAAGGCAATCGGAGGGAGTTTGCCATACGCCTCATTGGGAGACGATATTTTCGGCGGAAAAAGAATAGCTCGAATAAATCCACCGACTTTGAAAAAAATCATCAAGAGCAGAGCAACACAGAGAAAAATAGAAAGAAAAATTCCAGCCTTTTTAGCAAATTCCGTTGTATCATGAAGTGACATATCTTGAGTATAGTTTAGATTTCAATTACAATGCAAGGTATGGTCAGAACACGAATAGCTCCCAGTCCTACGGGCAACCCGCATATAGGAACGATATATCAAGCGTTATTTAACTATGCTTTTGCAAAAAGACATAAAGGCACATTTGTCGTTCGTATTGAAGATACGGACCGTGTTCGATTTGTTGAAGGTGCTGAAGACAAATTATATTCCTCTCTTGATTGGTTTGGACTTGTGGAAGATGAAAGTCCGAGAAAAGGTGGAGAATTTGCTCCATACAAGCAATCTGAGCGTTTAGAACTTTACAAAAAATATGCTGAACAATTGGTTCGTGAAGATAAAGCATATTATTGTGACTGTACGCCAGAACGACTGGATGAAGTTCGCAAAAAAATGCAGTCGGAGAAGCGGACACCAATGTATGATGGTCATTGTCGGGAACTTGGAAAAAAGAGCGGCGTGATACGCTTGAAAATTATTCCCGGGCAAACATACACTTGGCGCGATGGTGTTAGAGGGGAAATAACATTTGAAACATCAAAAGGTAAAGATCCACTTATTGATGATCAAGTACTTCTCAAATCCGATGGCTTCCCAACATATCATTTAGCCGTCGTTGTTGATGATCATTTGATGAAGATTACCCAGGCCGTTCGAGGAGAAGAATGGATTCCATCAACTGCAAAGCATGTTATCCTTTATCATTACTTGGGATGGGAAAAAGAAATGCCACTTTTTCATCATACGCCGCTTCTTCGCAATCCTGATAAAAGTAAATTGTCAAAAAGACACGGACACACAGATGTAACATGGTACCGTGAAGAAGGATTTCTCCCTGAGGCAATTATTAATTTCTTGGGACTTATGGGTTGGACACATCCTGAAGAAAAAGAGATTTTTTCACTTGATGAATTTATCCATCTTTTTGATTTGAAAGATATCCGCGTCGTTGGCCCAATTTTTGATCTAACAAAATTAACATGGATGAACGGAGAATATATCAGATCAATGCCAATTGACGAATTAATAAAAGTGATAAAAAGTTATTATCCTGATGCAACATTTTCATCTATTGATGATGAAAAGTTAGGAAAAATAGTCGTACTTGCCCAATCTCGTATAGATACACTTAAGCAATTTGAACCATTAATTAAACATTTTTTCCCAAAGTCACTATTTTATACCGATAGTGAAGAAGATAAAGCGATAGCGTTGTCATTAAGAGAAGAGCTTGAGAAAGTATCAAATTGGGAAACAGATACAATTCTTGAAGCTTTAAGAGTTGTTTTAAAAAAGCATAGCATTCGGATGCCTGTTTTGTATACAATAATAACAGGGCAAGAGCGGGGGTTACCACTTCCTGAATCACTTAAAATTATCGGAAAAGAAGAGGTACTCTCACGTCTAAAAAAATAGTATGAGTTTATCATCATTTGCACAAGTTATTTCATTCCTTTTTAATCCTGTTCTGCTTCTTGTTTTTGTTCCATTGCTTCTTGTGTACAAAACCACGAACAACGTCGTACTTGCTCTGGCATGGACAGGTTACACGATGATTTTTCTTTTGGCAATGACATTTTTTATTATATATGGAGTGCACAAGAAAATTTTTACTGATATGGATGTTTCCAAACGTACACAACGGCCGTTATTATTTATTGTTGGTTTTGTCATAGGACTTATTTATTTATGGGGATTGTTTTTCCTTAATGGACCGAAAATTTTGATGGCTATTATTATTGGACTTATTGTCAGCATAATACTTCTTTCGTTAATTAATACTCGATTGAAAGTTAGTATTCATGTTGCAACTGTTTCTGCATTAATTTTTTCACTCGCGGTTACGTATCAAGGCTTTTATTACCTAACATTATTATTAATTCCGACAGTTGCGTGGGCAAGATTGAAAATAAAACGTCATACATTGCCTGAAACAATAGTTGGTGCGTGTTTTGGGATTTTATTATCATTAGGAATGTATTTATCTGTTAAACATTTTTCTCTTTATTAATTATGATTAATTGGAAAAGATTTTTTAAGTCATTTAAATACGCTTTTGAAGGTATTCATTACGCTTTCAAAAACGATCAGAATTTATTTATTCATTTACTTTTCGCGTTTTTAGTAATTAATGTGAGTATTTATTTGCGCGTCTTACCTTATCAAATGGCTATTCTTGGATTGACGATGATGATGGTAATTACTGCAGAGATGATTAATTCTGCGATTGAAAAAATGGTTGATTTGATCACTAAGGAGCATCGTCAGGAGGCAAAAATCGCAAAAGATGTAGCTGCAGGAATGGTCCTGGTGACTGCACTAGCAGCCGCTATCATCGGTACCCTTATTTTTTTCCCTTATGTCCTCAAATTATTTCATCATTAAGAATGGTATTTTAGTGCAAATTCTAGTAAAATAGCTCCATCACCTTGCCGAATCATCTAATGGTAGGATAGCGGACTCTGAATCCGTTCATCTTGGTTCGAATCCAGGTTCGGCAGCAAGCTTACCTTTATTACTCACAAAAACTTCGTTTAGCTTGATAAATTGGGCTAAATTGGGGGTTCCGTAATTTATTTCATCATATGTAGGAGCCTCATCAAAAAGAATACTGAAAGCGTTTGCTCTAAGCACAGGATCTTTATGATGAAGGAGCAGATACTCCTTATTATCGAGGAAGTACTTAATATAATCCATTACAATATTCATATCAATTGGTTTATCCAAGTTAACTTTTTCTTTTTCAATTTTAAGTTCTGCTATTTGCTGCTCAATCCTTTCTATGTCTTCTTCAAGATATTTTATTGCAACTTCTGATGTGAGCATTCTTATTTTATCAACGGTCATTTTGACTTGCGTTTTCAGCTCTGCGATTTTTGCATCATAATTGATAACATCCTTTTTAATTTCTGATTCTCTTTTTTCCCATTCGGCCTTTACGGCAGACACAAGAGCATCTGAATAGCCGGGAGCAATATCGACAGTTTTTATAAATCGTTCAACTGTTTTATTAAATTCTTCCTTTCTAACCCTGAAATAATGCCCCCTTTTATCACAATGATATGCGGAATAATATTTTCCCCATCTTCCTTTTGTTGCGCTACCAATAAGTGGCCGTTCGCACTGAGGGCACATAACAATTTTTCTGTATGGGAAGTCAGGGTTTCTTACTCCTTTTTTAAGAAGATATTCAGGAGGAGCTTTTTTATATATTTTAATCTCGCCATTTTCTTCAGAGATAAATCGTTTCCCTTTATTTGCATTGTTAAACATATCAATAGACACTAGTCCTGGAAACTTACATTTAACAGCGATACCATTATTCCATTTTTCTGTATTTACTCCGGCATAAATGGGATTCTCAATGTATCGCCGAAAACCTTTGACATTTAATGGATTGCCTCCAAGTTCTCTAATAATTTTTGTTCGGTCTTTTGGGTCTCGGACGTAATCTATATGTGTTTTAAAGCCGAGCTTATTAAGTTCATCAACTATCTGATAATCATCTATGTTTCCTCGTGAACGGAGTTCAAACATTTTAATGATCCATGTAGACTCGATTGTATGAGGTTTTAAAATACAGCGTTTTCCATTGGGTGTTTCGATTTTCTCAAGAATATAACCAATTGGGGCTTCCCGTACCCAATATCCCATCCGAGCGTACCGGATTTCAGCACCAATCATTCTGGACATAATATCCCGCATTTCATCTTTTGCGCGTTCTGCCTCAAGAATTTCAGCTTTTTTGGTAGGTGAATAAACACTCCAATCAAATGAAACTCCTAAGTGTTCAAGAGTATTAATTTTTTGGGAACTGATTACCCCATAAATATCGACCAGTTTAACGCCATATCGTTCAAGCTGCATTTTGAGGTGATCGTATGAATAAGATCCGCCTCTTGTAAATCTATCGATTGATTTGATAACAAACAGTTGGATATCGTTTTTAGAATTTTTGCAGTAATCAACTGCTTCCTGCATTGGCTGCTGCTCCTTTGAAGCTGACTCCATAAACACGAAGAACTTCTTTATATGTATGTTATGTGTTGCGGCAAACCGTTCAATTTGTTCTTTTTGAGCCTCAGGAGAATCTCCGTCAGTACCTTGTTTTGCGGACGAAACTCTTATTGCTGCGACAGCATTTTCTATATTAGGTGTGTAATCCATATTTTATTCTTTATTAATTATTTGAAGAATTTTTTGACGACTTTTCTGATCTTCGAGGATTTTATCTACTATTATATTTGCGAGGAAACGAATTCTTTCTTCTGGTGAGAGCGTTGAAACTATTAATTTTTGTCCTGAATTCTTATTTTTACTTCCTTTAACTTTACTCATTTTAACTATCCCTCACATGGATAGTTTATATAATTTTAGCTTTGTTGTCAAGGTGAAAAAAAGTAATTTACTGATGAAATGCACACATAAAATATGCTATAATAGCAACACAAAAAGACGCAGGCGAAGTTAGCCTGGACAGACAATTCCTCCATGTTGCCCGCCCACGAGAACTTCACAAGAAGTTCTTTTTTTAGAATTAATATTAAGATGAGTATTCTTCTTACACAACAAAGAATTAATGAATTATTTTCTATTTTTGTTACACAAGCTAAAGGTGCTGCCGCGACAGGTAAAACAGACTTTAATAAGGTCATGGAAACAGTGTTAATACCCTTATTTGAAATTGTTTATGGTTGCACGAATCTCAAAAATCTTAATGTAGAGAAAATAAATTATCCAGGTATTGATCTGGGGGATGAAAAAGCAAGAATCGCATTTCAAATTACTGCAACTGCGGATATTGAGAAAGTGAAAGACACGCTTAAAAAGTTTATAAAATATGAACTATATAAAAAATATGAGCGTTTAATAATATACATAATAACTGAAAAACAAAAAATATCTTCTGATAACGCTATTAAAGAAATTATAGGTGATAAGTTTTCTTTTGATAAAGAGAAAGATGTTATTGATTATCGAGATATTCTAAAAAAGGTAGAAGCATTTCAAATTGATAAGACAAGAAAAATTGAAAATATACTGGAAGCAAATTTCGGCTCGAATGCTGTACCGATTTTTGATAATAATGCTGATGAACAAACTGAAACTGTATTCCTCAATTTACTTCCGATAATATATCCAGAACACATATATTCTGGCGAAGTACTTACGGAAGTGCTCAAGGAATCGGGAACAATAGATGAATCACAACTCCCTTGGGAACAGGAGGGAAAATCCAGTCGAGAAAAAATTTGGAATTTTATGAAGGCAAACGGATATAAGTTTGCGTCAGATTGGGAATACTATGATGGAAGAATATATACTTTTCATGATTTACAGACTGAATCACATCCATTATTTTCAGTATTGGATGTTGGCACTATTGAAGAATCAACAACAGAAGAATTTATTAGTTTGGATAATCAGTATGAGAATATTTTTAAATCCTTGCTAAGAAGATGTTTGCAGCGGATGCTTTATTCAAAAGGAGTAACGTGGCAGCATTTGGAGAATATTTTTATATTTGTTGAAGAAAATAATAAAGCGAAGCGTATAGAACAATGGAAAGGTAAAAAAAAGAATGAGAGAGAAGTATATGTTCGAATAATGAAAAATAATAAGCCAAAAGAGATACTGAAATGCAAACATTTTGGATTCCATGCGCGTTTTTATAAGTATTCGAAAGAGTGGTACTTAGCCATTACTCCTGATTGGTTCTTTAGTTATGATGGGTTTAATAAATCACTTTTTGCGGAAAAAGACCTTAAATACCTTAAAAGGGTTGAGAATAACGCTCACATTGCTAATCATCTGCATTTTATCGAATATTTTTTAAATAATTTTGAAAAACAAAAAAATTTTGGTAAAAGTATTTTAAAATTTGGTAATTTTGTATCGTTCAATGAATCTCCAAGCTTAGACGACAGCAAAGCTCGATTAAGTAAAGAAGAAAAAGATGATGATACATCTAATCTGTCAGATTTTGAATTATGAGATTAAATAAAATACAAGAACCATTATTACAATTTGGCAGAGGAGTTGCAATATGTCCACGCGTTGGGATTACTCAATATGATGTATATGACACGCTTATTCCTGGCAGAAGGGAGAAGATAAATGTGGGAGCAGTTGGAACAAGTGAATGTTTAGAAAAACTAGGTAATTGGTTGAAGATATGTTCAGAGCCTATTGCCGGTGTCTCAAGTAATATTCAGCTTCACCCTGATTTTTGTGGTTTCAATAAGGAAAATGGTTTCAAAGCTGAATTCGCGTATTTTGATAATTTAACCAGGAGTCTTGCTAATTCAGATATAAAGACAATAAAAAATATTAAAAATAGAGATGAGAGAGTAAATGCTGCGATTGATCTATATTATCGTAATATAGAGTTTCTTGTTAGACATCGAAATGTAGATGTGGTTGTATGCATAATTCCGACTGAAATTTTTAGTATTATCTCAAAAGAATCAACTTTACATTCTGAGTCAGAGGAAAAAATTGAGGATAATTCAGAAGAAATTCTAGAATTGAACTTTCGTCGTTCATTAAAAGCTCGTACAATGCATTTTGGCAAACCGCTTCAGCTTGTACGTGAAATAACACTTCAAACAAATGTTAAAACGCAACAGGACGACGCAACAAAAGCGTGGAATTTTTGTACCGCTTTATACTATAAGGCGAATAGAACAGTTCCCTGGAAATTAATAACGAATCCTGATCGTCCATCGATATGTTATGCGGGGATAGGTTTTTATAGAAGCAGAGATCGAAAAACTCTCCACACAAGCATTGCTCAGGTATTCGATGAGTTGGGTAATGGAGTTATTCTTCGTGGTGTACCAATAGAACTTTTAAATAAAAAAGACCGAGTGCCACATTTGTCGGAGGAGCAAGCTTTTAATTTGCTAAAACGAGCATTAGCAGAATATGAAACTGCTCTTAATACATCTCCTGGTCGTATAGTTCTTCATAAGTCTTCAAATTATACAGAAGGTGAGCTTGAGGGATTTCGTCAAGCGACAAAAGATATGAGAGTAAGAAGTGCCGATTTTGTAACTATACAAGATGCCAGTATTCGATTAATACGTAATGGGATTTATCCCCCCTATAGAGGTATGCATATAGAACTGGATAAAGAAAATCATATTTTATATACTAGGGGTTTTGTTGAACAATATAGAACATATCCCGGTAAATATATACCCCAGCCTCTGGAAATTAAAATAGTTGAATCGGATGAATCGCCAAATATAATTTGTTCTGAAATATTGGGTCTTAGTAAGATGAATTGGAATAATACTCAGTTCGATAGAAAATATCCAATTACTATTGAATGTGCACGTAAAGTAGGAGAAATAATGAAATATATACCTGAACATGAAGACCCGCAAATCAGTTATAGTTTTTATATGTAATGCTTATATATTTAGCAGAAGTTAAAACAACAATTGTTTATAAAAAATTTTTTGTTATACTTTCAATATCTGCCTGAGTAGACAATGCAAACAACTCATCATGTAACTCTCAGCACATTTTTAAATAGTCTCGGCAATCAATTAGAAAATTCGTTTAATGCCTATCATATAAGAATACCTAATCTTCTCCCTTTAACAATTATTTTAGTAAGTATATTCATAATAATATTCCTCATTCGTAAAATATTTCAATTTGTTAGCGTTTTACAAGAAAAACAAATATTTCTTGAAATAACTCCTCCTGCATTTACGCAAAAGGAATCATACACAACGCAACAGCTTTTTTTAGTGTTACATGATATCGGACGACAACTCACCTTTCGTGATAGATTATTAGGCAAGAAAATGCTTTTTTCTTTTGAAATAGTATCAACCAGAAAGGAAGGAATCCGATATGTTATCAGAACAACTGAATCACAAAAAGAAAGTATAAAACGTGCGGTTGTGTCATATCTTCCTCAAGTCAGAGTAAAAGAGGTTAGCGACTATATCCCACAAAATATTGATCTATCACATATAAGGATTGGAGAATTCGGTTTAAGAAAGCATTTTGCGTTTCCTTTGGCAAAGCAAAACGTGTTAGATAAACATGATCCGGTTGCATATGTTACGGGAATGATGACACAACTTGAAGAACGGGAGATGGTTTCTCTACAAATTGTCACTTCATCTACTATTACAGAACAAACAAGTATTATTGCAAACAAGATTCTCAGAAACGAAGACGTGTTAAAACATCTCAAAAAAAACCAGACAATCAGTATTCTAAAAGTATTTACCTGGACAATTGATATCATTTTAAAAATTGTTAAGGAAACAATTTGGGGAATTGCCGATATTCTTACTTCAAATCCCGGGCGAGATCGTTATGCCTATCAACAAGCAACACTGCAAAACTATCAACAAACGGATAACCTCAGACCTGTGCGAGTTTTAAGTACTTTTGAACAGGAAGTCATTTCCTCAGTACAGGAAAAGATTGATCAGCCGCTATTTGAAACAAGTATCAGAACGCTAGTGTTTGTTAAAGGAAAGGAAAAACAAAATCAACGCCTGCAAGGACTCAGATCATCTCTTGCTGTATTTTCAGTACCAAAATATCAATCATTTGCAATGAAGTACACATATCCTGTTAATTATGTAAAAAAACTACAACTGTTTCTTTTTAGAAAAAGATTGTTATCGCTCGTTTCAAATCATAGTTCCACTCTTCTCTCAGCTTCCGAAATTGCAGATATGTATCATTTCCCATTTGCAAGAATTACACAAACGGAAAATATTGTAAAAGCATATAGTAAGGAACTGCCTGCACCCCTCTCATTAAAAAGGAAAAGGAAGCTTGATGTTATTTTTGGTGAGAATATTTATGGGGGGAAAATTACACCCATTGGATTAACCAAAGAAGAAAGGGCAACGCATGCTTATCTTATTGGAAGAACGGGCAGTGGAAAAACAACTCTCATGTTCTCTATGAGCATGCATGATATTGAAAATGGCAATGGTATGGCATTTGTTGATCCTCACGGTGATATCTCAGAAGATCTGCTTGCATCAATATCGGAAGAAAGAAAAAAGGATCTGATATATTTCAATCCTATCGATCTCAAGCACCCAATTGGTATCAATCTTCTTGAGTTAACTCCCGGACTTGACGAGGATGAAGCTGAGCTTGAAAAAGAAGTCGTTGCAGAGGGTGTCATTTCACTTTTTCGTAAAGTTTTTTCCAAAGATGAACAAGGTAACGCTCATAGAATCGAATATATTCTTCGTAACACGATTTATACCGCATTTACCGTTGAAGATGCAACACTGTTTACCATTTACGATATATTGAATAATCCGCCGATTCAAAAGCAAGTAATTGCAAAATTAACGGATGAAAACTTAAAGAATTTTTGGAAGTATGAGTTTGGGAAAGCCGGTGATTACCAGTCAGTTAAAATGGCAAGTGGTGTTACGGCAAAGGTTGGACGATTTCTTTTTTCACCAACGGCAAAACGCATCTTGGAACAAAAAAAATCTACTATAGATTTTAATACTATTATGAATGAAGGGAAAATTCTTATCTGTAATGTGTCACAAGGCAATCTCGGCGAAGATACAGCACGGCTTCTGGGAACAACTATTCTGACTAAAATCCAACAAGCTGCGCTGAGACGCTCCAAAATTGCAAAAAATCAGAGGCGGCCATTCTACCTATATGTTGACGAATTTCAAAATTTTGCCACGAATTCATTTATTAAACTGCTTTCTGAAGGCAGAAAATATGGCTTATCGGTCACAATTGCCGAACAATCAACTGCCCAACAGGAAGACCGGAATATTGTTAATAACATTCTTGCAAACGTAACAACAGTCATCTGTTTCAGAAGTGCTAATCCGATTGACGAGCAATTGATGCTGACGCAGTTCTCACCATTCGTCGAAAAAGGAGATATAACAAACCTGCCGCGGTATCAGTTTTATATAAAAATTTCAGCCCTTGAACCGGAAGAGACGTTTTCAGGCAGAACGATTTTTATTCCAATCAAACAAGATGAAGAAAAGATACAACGTTTGATGCAATCGTCTCGTGATCAGTATGCCATTGTCTATCAAAAGAGTACAACAAAACAAAAGAAAGTTATTCTTAAAAAAGGGGAGGAAAAAGAAGACGACTCAAAAGAAGAAGAACCAACTAGTGAAGACCAAAGCGCTTTACCGGAGTATCAATAATGTACCTGCGCGTGGGTACAAAAAATGATAAAATGTGAAGCCAACTCATAAAAAAGTGTATCCTTTCTATTCTTATATATAAGAGGATAAAAAATATGACGCTACCCGATACAACAAACAAACATAAAGAACTTCTTTATTATCTGTATCGATTTAGATTCCTTCATACTAAACATTTTCAAAAATTATGTAATCATAAAGACCCTCATCGAGTAAAAGAATGGTTATCGTATTTAACAAACAATGGCTTTATAACTATGGACTATTCCAGAAAGACAGTTGCAGCCAGTCAACAACCAGCTATTTACTCTCTTGCACCAAAAGCACGGCATATTCTGAAAGAGAATAAAAAATGTGAGATAGCAGTATTACAGAGGATTTATAAAGAGAAAACTCGGACAGAAAGATTTATTAAAAAATGTTTGTTTATTGCTGATATGTATCTTTTCTTTCTTGCTCAAAAAAAACAAGATGAGGAGTTATCTTTTTTTACTGAAAGTATGCTCACAACGTATGATTTTTTCCCTGAAGAGTTGCCTTCTGCCTATATCGTGGTTAAAAAAGGAGTAAAGACAAGAAGATACTTTCTTGAGGTTTTTGATGCCTTAACCTCTCTTGGCAGGATTCGGTATAAGTTTAGAAGTTATCTTGAATATAGGGAGAGTGGCGAATGGGAAGCAAACGCAGGTGGTGAAAAATTTCCGGCACTTCTTTTTGTCTTTCCGTCTGAGAGAATAAAGAAACATATTGCTCATTATGCAAAAGCAATTTTTGAAAAAGAATACGAAGAAAAGTTACATTTATTTTTGACAACACAGGAGAGAATTCATTTAGAAAACAAACTAATCTGGGAGAAGGTGTAATTACCTACTTTTACTATACATTTTTACACTTTTTCTTTTTTCCAATCTAAGCCTCACTTCTATAAGTAATTGTTCTATTTGAGAAAGGAGATCTGCAATGCTCATTGTTTCGTAAGAAGAAACATCTTTTCTTGCCATAAATAAATACTACTTATTTGTTAATAAAATGTCAATATATTAGCTACAAAATCTTTCCTTTTAAGTAGTAAACTTTTCTTTCCGTCTTTGTTACCTTAAATACATAATGAGTGAATTCAAAATTACCCAAAAAGATATACGTCTTGCCAATAAAATCAGACGATTACGAAAAGAAAAAGGACTGACACAAGAACAACTTGCAGAAAAAGTACATGTGAGTACAACGCATGTTGGACTTGTCGAAGTCGGTAGGAGGAGATTTGGATTGAAAACATTACAAAAAGTTGCTTCAGTTTTAGGAGTAAAAGTAAAGGATCTTATTCCTTACTAATATGGATAGTGGGGTACGTGATCTGTACCCCACTAATTCCCACTATCCCAGAGCTAGCTTATATACCCAGCAACGGCATCAAAAATCTTTTCAATGGGTTCATCCATTGAAATAGCTTGTCCTGATGTTGTACGACCCCACCAGACGCCGTACCCGTTATCTATAACAGGCTCGCCATCAAGCAATAGTTTTCTTCCTAGCCAATTTGATACAAGCCACCATTCTAATACTTCTTGTGGTTGTTTATTTTTTTCAAAACAATTCTCACATTCTCCGGTTTCACTATCAAGATAACTAAATTCTAGCTGACAGTTAATACAAACATTTGGAAAGAGTAACAGTCCATCAAATTTTCTGTAGAGGTTGTAGATTTCAGCTACTGAAAATATCTGTTGCGTAAGTGCTTCCTCAACAAGTACAGTTTGATTAGCGTAAATTTCTTTTGCTATAAATGCTTCTAGTGCTTGTTGTTTTGCTTTTTCATTATTCATTTTTTATCACCTCCTTTCTTTTTTATATTCACAATTGTTTTAGTCGGCGCGCCTGCGCCGACATATAGACTGAAAGGAAAGCGGGAAGTGAATTGGCAAGGGCGCCGACCTTATATAAAGGCGTGCATTTTACCCTTGCCAAGAGAAACCGAAGAGGTTTCTAAAGAGTGATGAAAATTATTAAAGCTACTGATTTAAATACGTTATTAACTATTGGCTTGGAGGGAAATAGTTTGGATCAACTGGTTTTTCGTTGCTCTTAGTAATAAATTTCTCAACGATAGGATATGTTCCAAAGTGAATAGTCTCTACCGGTTTGGTAGTTAAATGAAGTGTATTTTTTGTAAAATAGATTGCATTTGGATCGGCTGGCACATCTTCTAAAACGACATATACTATTTTTTGTTTTGTATCGCTTGGTATATATTTATAGACAGTTGAACCTTGCCACCACAATAAATACCGATAAACATAGTCATAGACGGGCGGCGTTTGTTCATAAACTGAGAATGGTTTGCCATTGGCATCTTTATAAATTGTCTTTATAACTTGTAGTTGGGTAGAAAATGTTGATGGCTCTTCTGGCAAATCTCCCTTATACCAATAAGGTAAAACACTAAAGGGATTGGCAATTATGAATAATAACAAAGCTAAAATTATAAATAACAAGGGTTTGTTATAAACTTTGAGCCAATGACCTAAGCAAAATGCTACAAGCATAGCATACAAAGGCGCATCTCCTATCCAGTAGTATCCCCATACGCTATATTTAAGTAGTAAAAATACTAAAAAAGGAGAAATAATTACCGTTATCGTTAATAAAATTGTCGTTGGCAACTCACTAGTTACTTTCTTTTTAAAGGTCATATAGATCCCTAGTAATAGTAGAAGCAGAATAAAATAATTCATATAAATATTCGTTGTTAAGGATTGGAAGGAATAAGTAATGAGATCATCAAATCTTAGCTGAATTCTTTTCCCCACAGAATTTGGAACATCGCCAGATTTATGTGTAATATTATTACCTCCTGTGTGGATAGTTGTTAATATAGATTTAGAAATAAGAAAATGATGTCTGAGGTCAAATGCAAATGAAGGGAGCAGTGGTAATGCAAAAAGAATTAATGCAATGATAATATGCTTTATACCGATTGTTACTTTTTTTGAGCGTTTGAGATAAAAAAGCAGTATAAATATATACGCTGGTAATATCCCTAGCCCATAAATTACTTCAAAATGCAAAAACAAACCTTGAGCTACTGATAATAAATATAATCCCCATTTAGATTTTTTAGAAATTAAGTAAATTCCCCAAAAATAAAAAGGCATTAACCAAACAATGGGGTAAGGGTTCCAGATAAATTTGGTCGTTGCAACTGAATAGGCACCAAATCCTAAAAGAATCGTACCTAGAAAAGCTGCATAAACATTCATTATCTTTTTCAATATAAAAAATGCTGATAGGACTGAGAGTGTCGACATAATAGCCATAAACCATGTTCCAGATATTGGATTGCCGCCACTTATGGCAAAGGGAATAGCAAGCATGTAGTACCAAAGCACGCCCTGAAAAAACCCTTGCAAACCACCACTTGAGGGCCCTATTAAAATTGGTTTATGATCTGCAACTATTGTTTTTACCCAGAGGAAATCCCTTGCACCATCAAATATAAAAAGAACATTGTTGTTAAATAATCCAACTGTGCGGACAAGTACAACAAAAAAGAGCACTATTAAAATTCCAATAATAAGAGAATATTTTTTTAGAGTATCGTTATTAAAAGCATTTCGATAGTTGAAGGATGAAGTTTTGGGAGAAGTAGTTATTGCTTTGCCCTTAGTACTATTTGATTTCATACAATGTAAGTATATCAGTAAATAAATATACTATTATTTCTTTTGTGTGTAGATTGAATATAAGTATGCATCAGTATCTCCTTCATTATATTTTTTAAATTTGGCAATTGTCTTTTTAAATAATTTGGATTTACTATTAGCAATTACTGTTTGGACATATTGCTTTTGTCCATTTAGTCCACCGTCACTTGGTTTAATCCAAAGGCTTTTCGTATTTATATAAGCATAAAAAAGCCAAAAGATAACAAGAAGAGTAAGTATCAACGATTTATATTTCAAAGTTAATAATTTTTTTTGTAAGTACGCAAGTATAAATAGCACCATAGGGGCATTATAAAGAAAATAGTAATCTGACAAGGGTCCTCCATATAACGTAAATCCTATTAGCGGAATGATAAACCAAAGCATAGTGATGTAACCGTACAGTTTTTGTTTAACATTTTTTTCAAAATAAAGAAGTACAATAAAAATAATTGGTAGTAAATATTGCAAAAAATACAGTTGTGGAATATTTAAGATTGATCGAAACTGAACTAACGATTGAGGGAGTCGATACATAAGAAACCTAAAGTGGAAACCAATATAATAATAATGAATGAAGTCTTTATAAAGTTGTGTGTCGCCGTTTGCTTGAGATTGATAAATAATATTTGGAACAAACCATATTACATAGAGAGGAATACTCATGAGGGAATAAAGAAAAACTTTTCTTTTCTCTTTAACAAATATGAGTGATGCGATATTGATAAATGGAATAAAAATTGCAGTAAAATGAATATTGAAGAAAAAACCGCTTAACGTCCATAAAATAAATACCCATTTGTATTTTTGCTCATAGATTTGAGTAATAGCATAAAAAATGAGAACCGCTAAGCCGGGCATAAGAGTTACATTCCACGGAACTTGATTGACATTAATTAAGTAACTACTTATGGAATAAATGAGAGTTACAAACAAGGCATTATATTTACCAAATAGTTTTTTTGTAACAATAAAGATGATGACGAAGTTAATAATATTCATCAAAATATTTAAGTAGTCTGATCCAACAGGGTCGAGATTAGTAAAATAATAAAAAGGAGCTAAAATATAATAATATACTGGACCAAGATGCATATGACCAACACCCGTTCGAGGACCGATAAGAGTTAATTTGCCAGATAGAATATTTCTGACCATCTGGGCATCTCTTCCTTGATCCCAGCCAAATCCAATAACATTTTGGAAATCATAAAATCGTAAGTACATTCCAATTATTAAAATAAGGATGAATACTATCCAGGTTTTCTCTAACAAAAGGAATTTTATTTTTTCGACGAGAAAAAATCCTGAGGAAGTAGTAGCTTTCGAATTTCTTTTAGGAGAAATCATAGTATAGTAAATAGTTAGCTTAAGTATATCAAACGGAAAATCAGATTACCAACATTTCTTCTTTTTTATCTTAGCCTTAGAAAGTAAATAGGACCGTTGTAAAAATAAACGAATTAATCTAGTATATACTACAGTTTGAGGGAACAGTTATAATGAAAAAAATAAAAAAACATTATTTTTTTATTATTTTTTTATGTTTTTTACTTGGAATAATTTTTGCAGGTTTGGTTATCTATCTTCCTCGTTTGTTTAAAAAGCCAGTGATACCACAAACGGTAAATGTTTTTGGCATACCTAGATCACGAGCGCAGCAAAATTTCCCAGCATCTAATCCTCAATTTACCGCAGTTATTGGGAATATAAAACCTGCATCATTGCATCAGCAAGCAATTAGTGTTTATCAGATAAAAGATTCTAAGAAAACACCTGTCTTTGAACGTTCCTTTTATGATGATGGATTTCGAGGTAATGGACTTACCTATACGCTTTCATCCTCTTCGGCAGAAATTACGCAAAGCGGCTCACTTGGTAGTATAGGATGTACTACTCAAAGTTGTATATTGCAATGGCGTAATTTTTATGCCTGGAATAATAATCAGCATACTTTTGTATTAGATAATGCATCACATAAAGCTGATTTTCAGCAATTACTTGCGATATACCAATTTCTTGATCAAAAAGGATGTGATTTAATGAAAGGTACTATAATTGCCGGCCAAGATGGCATTAGCTTTACTGGATTATATAAAAAGTATCCAACTGAGAATTACTATTGTAGCCAAAGCCAAGGGATATTACCTGCGAATCTTGTTTTCTTTTTACAAGCAGAGAAAACATTAAATGAAATTGTTAAAGGAGAAAATATTGGATCAGAGGATATACGTAATACCGCTTTATAATTTCTAAATTTAGAGTTAATTCTTTCTTAATATTGATATATTGACAAGCTTTAACGCTGAGTTAATACTAAATATTGTGGAGGTTAATATCTGTTTAATCTGAACATAAGAATTGCTTGTCTTCTTTTGACCATCATCTATTTTTTTACCGGTATTGTTGCTCCTGTTTTTGCAGATGTTACTTATAACTATGATCAAAATGGTAATATGACCTCTGATGGGACAAATTGCTATACATATAATGATTCCAATCAACTTTCAAAGGTTACTAACTGTAATACTAGTCAAACAATTGCTGAGTATATATATGATTATCAAGGGAACAGGATTGAGAAAAAGGTTTATAACAATGGCACTTTACAAGAAACCGTATATTCTCCTAATGATGGATATCAGACTACAAAACTTGCTTCAAATGGGGCAACATTAAATACTACATATTATCAAGTAAATGATGTAAATGTTGCTCAGAAAAATCCTGATGGTTCAAAAGATTATATCCTTACTGATAATTTGGGTTCAACAACAGATTTAACAAACCAAAGTGGAGCGGTGGTTGAAACCACAAGCTATTATCCATATGGACAGATCAGATCAGGAGGAACACAAAGTAAATTCTTATTTACTGGTCAGGAAAATGATGATGAAACTGGGCTTGATTATTATAATTCACGTTATTATGATTCTTCTATCCAACGATTTATCCAGCCAGATAGTGTAATCGCTGATGTATATGATCCTCAATCCTTGAATAGATACTCTTATGTAGAGAATAATCCGTTGAGATATACTGATCCAAGCGGACATATTCTCGAAGGTCTTTTAAGCAATCCAATAGGTTTACTGATAACTGCTATTACAGCTGCAGTAGTAGTTTATGAAGCAATAACTCATCCTGCTGTGACAAAAGCAATTGTCACATATGTATATAATACTATAGCAAATATTCCAAATGCTATAACTTCCACGGCTAGAAGCGTCTCTACCTCTGTGAGTAAGCCTGCTTCAACAATTTCATCTACCAACAAATCTTCAGGAAGTAATACATCTAAAAATACCTCTTCAGGAGGAGGGTCATCTCAGAATACTTCTGGTAGTGGAGGGAATTCACAATCTCCTAATCAGAATATAGATCCAATTCAAAAAATTGTACCATTATTACCGTTAAGTAATGGAAAAGATCTAAATAGTGGGATTACTACTGCAAATGAGGCACTTGATTCGGCTGAGAAATGGTTAGGGGATGGATATGTCGAAATAGATGAAGGTGTTTACCGTTCGGCTGATGATTCGCGTCAGTTTAGAATGAATGATAGTTGCCTAGATACTCAACTATGCCATGTACACTTTCAATCAGTTGGAGATAATGGTAGAGATATATTAGAGACAGGACATTTATATATAATAGATATGATTAATAAATCAGGCCAATAAGTTATGACGCTATATTGTTTATTACCAAAAAATTTAAAGAAGACAGGGCATTATGTGATTGATTCACCAGATCAGTCTGCGCATGAAGAGATATTATCTTCTCCTCGTATATTAATTATTGAGGAAAAACATGATGGAATTTTTATTAATCGTTATATGGAAAATGGGAGTTGGGTCGGTGACACATGGCATAAGACTATTGAAGAAGCAAAACATCAAGCAGAGTTTGAATTTGGAGTTAAAACAGATGCCTGGGAAGAAGTACCGATAGAAGTTACAGACAAATTTAAATACATTTTTGAACAAATAAAATAGAATATAATATGAAAAAACGAATATATATAAGTACACTACTTTCGTTATTAGTTTTTTTTGTGAACGTTTCATTGACGTCAGCGAGTATCATCACAGATCCGCCTTCAACTCCAATAGATCAAAGAGATACATATCAAACAGATCTTTTTACAGGGAGTGCAACATATTCTTATCCTATTAAAGTTCCACAAGGAACAAATAATTTAACACCTGATGTTTCGTTATCTTATGACAGCTCTGATGCCCATGGTCCCGATTCACAATATGGCACAGGTTGGGAAATAAGTCAGGATTACATACAAAGAGATGTAAATAATACACCTACAGATACATCAGATGATAAATATAAGCTCCATTTTCAGGATCAAACATACGATTTAGTATACGACTCAACAGATAGTCTCTATCACACACAGGTTGAGTCGTATCTTAAAATACAACAATTTACAAGTGGAGGAGAGGGAAGTACTAGTACATATTGGCAAGTTACAACAACTGATGGTACAGTCTATCGTTTTGGTTATCTTTCAAATTCTGAATTAATGTGTAGTGGACAAAGTTATGAAGCTGATTGGAATCTTGATCAAGTGACAGATACACATGGAAACAATATCTATTACACCTATACTACAAATGATGGAGTTTCATACTTAAGCACTATTAAATATAATAATGACGAAGATAGGGAAATTGACTTTAACTACACAACTAGTTCATATCAAAGACAGCTATATATACAAGGTTGTCAGACAACTGAAACGTTACAACTAAATAATATTCAAGTCAAAGCGAACTCAAGTTTAGTCCATGAATATGATCTTACTTATACTACGGCATCTAATAGTCAACCATTGTTGCAATCAATTACAGAAATAGGGAACGACGAGTCACCTCTTCCTCCTACAACTTTTGATTACAAACCGGAAGTACAAACATGGCAATCTTCATATTCACTTTGGGCGGAGGATGGAATGCCTGCTAACTTTTATGATCCAGATGTATTTGTTATGGATGTAAATAGAGATGGTTTCCCCGATGTTGTAAAAGCTACGAATAGCTCTGGCGGTAATGATTCATATGAAGTTTTTCTTAATACGGGTAGTTCAATTAACCTTAGCGGGCAGACATGGGTTAACAACGTCAATATGGATGCGATGCCAAGTAAATATTGGACGCGTATTATTGATATGAATGGTGATGGGCTACCTGATATTGTGAAGGCAACAGCAGATACTTGGTATGTATGGCTAAATACAGGTACTGGTTGGAGTTCTACAGCACAAACTTGGGCAACAAGTTCCACTGTGCCTGGTTTCGCAGAAACTAGTAATCACATTGGACTAGTTGATGTGAATGGTGATGGGCTACCTGACGTTGTTGTTACTAATGTAGTTAGCGGACCCTATACAACAATTCTTGTATATAAAAATACGGGTAGTGGTTTTGATACTACCCCAGAAACCTGGGTTAATGACGCAGATATGGATGTGCGATTTGATGAAAATAATGTTGCATTGGTCGATGTAAATGGTGATGGGTTACCAGATTGGGTAAAGTCTATCAATAACGGGGGAGCAAACAATGAATGGGATGTTTATCTTAATACAGGGAGCGGTTGGGATACTACTCCTCAAGTTTGGGATAATCCAATTGATGCTAATTTAGACAGTACAAATACAGCACTGATTGACGTAAACGGAGATGGCTTACCTGATATTGTGAGAACTGTTAACAATGGAGGACCGAGTAATGAATGGCGTGTCTACTTAAATAATGGCCATGGTTGGAGTAGTTCCTATACAGATTGGGTAAATCCAATTGACTCTAATATAGATAATACACAAGAAGGAAGGATGGCTGATATGAATGGTGATGGGCTTACTGATATTCTACGTGTAGTAAATATAGATAGTGATCCTAATACCAATGACTACAGAGTTTGGGAAAATAATGGTTATGCTCCAGATCTATTATCAACTATTCATAATTCTTCAGGTGGTTCTACAAGCTTCGACTATACACCTTCTACAAAATACAACAATGTAGGAAGTGATAGTTTATCTGATTTGCCTAATCCTCTATGGGTAGTTTCAAAAATGACTGTTGATAATGGTATGACCAACAGTGAACATACCAGTGATGTAACTAATTACAGCTATTCAAAGGGATTATATGATTGGCAAAATAAAGAATTTAGAGGATTTGGAGAAGTAGATGAAACAGATCCTAATGGGTCAAAAAAACAAACATTTTTTGATCAAGATGATGCTCTGAAAGGACAAATGTATAAGCAAGTGACCACAGATTCATCTGGTAATCCTTACACAGAAACTGATGATACATGGAATACCGCTACAAGCAGTGGAATCTTTACTAATACATTAACTTCTGAAAAGAACTATACCTATGATGGATCTTCAAGTGATCCAAAAATAACTGAAACGGATTATCAATACGATCAGTATGGCAATGTTACAAAGGAATCTGATCTGGGTGATACCAGCGTAACAGGCGATGAACGGTTTAAATATAAACAATACACATACAATACTTCTGCATGGATAGTAAACTTGCCATATGATACTTATACTAATGGACCAGATGATTCAACAAAAGTGAATGAAACATGGGATTATTATGATAATAATTCAGGTCTTACTGATACTCCCACAAAAGGTGATCTAACAAAAGAAGTGAAATGGTTAAGTGGAGGTACAAATCCTACAACTACGTATACTTATGATAGCTATGGTAATGTAACACAGGAGACTGATGCAAATAGCCATTCAACATCATATACATATGATTCAACAGGTACTTATCCAACCTCTACTACAAATGCAAAAAGTCAGACAACAGATACAAGTTATGATTTAGGAACAGGAAATCTTCTATCAAAAACTGATCCAAATGGCTTTACCACGACATATACATATGATCCATTCGGGAGAATTAGTACAGAAGTAGATCCATATGATAGTAGTAGCTTCCCAACAAAAACTTATACATATTATGATAGTTCTTCAGCACCTCAAGGTGATTTAGTCTCTCAGCGTGAAGTAAGTAGTCAATCAGGAACGCTTGATAGCTTTGCATTCGTAGATGGATTAGGAAGAACAATACAGACAAGAAAACCAGCTGAAAATACGAGCCAGCAAATAGTGACTGATACCTTCTATGATTCAACTGGAAAAATTGCAAAAGAATCTGTCCCGTATCTCGCTTCATCCTCTGCAACAGCTGAAACAGAAACATCTCCAACAAGTTTTGGAGATGGTACTGATGGTGATATTACGATATCTTCAAATACGACAGCGTCAGTAATTGATTCTTCTGTAAATGCATCTGCAAGTGCTACTACAGCTACAGTCGGCTCTGGAATAAGTTTTGCAGCAAATGATATAGTTCTTTTTCATCAAACTCAAGGAACAAATGCGGGAGTGTGGGAATTTGCTCAAGTACAATCATACAGTGGCACAACTCTGACACTTTCTTCACCTTTGCTAAATTCATATACAACTTCCGGTAGTAATCATGCACAAGTGCTAGTCGTGCCACAATACCATGACGTTACGATAGATTCTGGAGTTACATGGACAGCAAAAGCATGGAATGGCAGTACAGGCGGGATCTTGGCATTCTTTGCAGATGGGACTGTTACTAATAATGGTACAATTTCAGCTTCTGGTCAAGGATATCAAGGTGCTTCATCTCCGGGATTTAATGATGTTACCGGTACTCAAGGAGAAGGGACTAATGGAACTTATGGCGGAGCTTCATCAGCCGCAAATGGTAGTGGAGGTGGTGGAGGAGAAGGTACACCTTCATTTAGTTATTCATCTGGAGGTGGTGGTGGTAATGGAACAGCAGGCTCATCAGTGAGTGGAGGAGATAGTATTGGTGCTGGAGGTAACTCTTCTGGTTCCACTGATTTGACAACGATGGAGCTTGGTGGTGCAGGTGGCTCTGGTGGCGGTGGAGATAATTCAGATACAGGTGCCGGGGGGAATGGGGGAGGTATTATTGGGATTGTTGCACAAACATTCACAAATAACGGAAATATCAATAATGTAGGATCTAATGGCAGTTCGGCAACTGTAGGTCAAAACGGAAACGGTGGTGGAGGTGGTGCAGGTGGCTCCATTCTACTTAGGGTACATACGGCTACGTTAGGATCAAATCTCGTAAGTGCTGTAGGTGGAAGTGGAGGAAGTGGTCATGGGACAGATGGATATGCTGGGGGAAATGGTGGAACTGGAAGGATTAGGGTTGAATATGAAACATCAATATCAGGAACTACGAGCCCAACTGTTAGTGCTGTGCAAAAAACAATTGGTTCAACTATTTTTGCAACAACCGGAACATATATCGACCCTGATGCATCAGTTGAATATACACAGTATAGTTATGATCCAATTGCTCGAGTTATCTCAGTAACAAATCCTCAAGGCACAACATCTACAACATCGTATGACCATTGGTCTCAAACAGATACTGATGAAAATGGGCATCAAAAAGGAGAAACTATGGATGCTTATAATAATATTATCGAAGTTGATGAACACAATAATGGACAGACGTATAAAACAACCTATGCATATAGTCCATTAAATAACTTAAATATGATTACCGATGCAAATAATAATTTATTTACGTTTACTTATGACACATTAGGAAGAAGAACTGAAGAATCAGATCCAGATATGGGAACCTGGCATTATACATATGATGGTGTAGATAATCTACTCACAAAAACAGACAATAGAGGAATTACAACCACAAATACCTATGATCAACTGAATAGAATAACACAAGTTTCGTATCCAAATGATCCTTCTGTTACGTATACATATGATGGAAATAGTAAAATTGGTACCCTTACCTCTGTTACTGACGCTGCAGGAACGGTGAGCTATTTATATGATAATCGTTTAAGAAAAACACAAGAGCAGCGTGTTACTGATGGAATTACTTGGACAACAGGTTATTCTTATGATGCAGCAGATCGTCTTGTCAGTACAACAAATCCTAGCGGCGAAGTACTAACAAACACATTCGATGCACAAGGCCAGATAGCTAGTGTAAGCGGAGTGCTTACCAATATTGACTATAATGCCCTAGATAAAATAACTGATCAAACATATAATAATGGACTAACAACAAACTACACCTATAATACGAATGATTTCCGTCTCAATCGAATTCAGACTGGAACGGTACAAGATATAAGTTATACCTATGATAATGTTGGGAATGTAAAAAGTACAACAGATAATCTTCTAAGTAAAACACAAACGTTTGGATATGATGATTTAGATCGATTAACAACTGCTTCCGAATCAGCAGGATACAATTACACATATGCCTATGATCCTATTGGCAATTTAACATCATTTTCAAGTCCTGACACAACAACGACATATGCATCTGGATCAGGTGTTCCAGTTCATGCGCCTGCAACAGCAGCTTCTACAACAATGATTTATGATGATTCTCTTGCCTATGGATGGACTGATGCATCATTTAATACAACAAATTCTACAGAAACAACTGATGTTTATACTGGCACTAATGCATTATCTTCAGTAATTGGGGCAAATGGAGGTTTAGATTTCCAAGCGCCTAAGTACTTAAATACAGGTAGCTATTCATATGTCCAATTTGCTCTCAAGGCGACTGCGTCAGGACAGCAATATAAAGTTTATGCAGACACAACATTTGGTCAGGCTCTTGCAACACCAGTATCACTTGCTAGTTATGGAGGACAGCCAACAACCAGTGGTTGGACAGTATACAAAATTTCTTTAGCTGATCTTGGAGCAACAGATACAACATTAGGTGATCTTGTTATATATAACGCTACTAGTTCAGATGAGCCTGCACTTCATGTGGATCAGGTAGAATTGATGTCAGGCATTACACCAACTCCCATCCCAACCGCAACACCAACACCAGCTCCGACAGCAACTCCAACGCCAACACCTGGTAGCTCATCAATCCAACAAGACGGAACAGTTCAGTCAACCTATTCAAGTGGAGGAAATATCACCTTATCTAGCTTTGCCGTTACGGGAAGTAACAGTAACCGCTTCCTTCTGGTTGCAGTTGGTTCTCATCAAGGAGGGGGATCAACAGGCGCAACAGGAGTGACCTATGGAGGAACAGCTATGACGCTTCTGAAATCAGAAGTTGGCTCATATGGCGAATTTGTCCAGCTCTGGGGATTGGAAGCCCCTGCTGGAGGAACCGGAAATATTGTCACCTCAGGTATCAGCGGAGGAGACTTTACGTTCATTTCAGCTTATTCGTTATATAACGTAAAACAGACATATACGGTTCAATCAGGATCGCAATCTCAAAGCAGCAGTTCTTCATCAATTAGCATTACTCCGAATTCTGCCAATAACTGGATTATCGATGCGATAGAGGCAGAGCCAGTCCCTTCGGTTTCTGGGAGTAATACGCAGGATTGGTCTGAGGATGCTCTGCCTAATTCCTATGATAATGGCAATGGTTCCCGGATCGAGCAATCAGGAGGTCCTACAGCAGTGAGTATGTCATGGAGTCTTTCCTATGGAAGCAGATCTAATCAAGCAGCAGTAGCGTTAGAGCCTGCTACTTCTGCAACACCTACACCAACTCCAACATCAGCACCGACTGCTACCCCAACTCCAACACCTACTCCTACCCCCACCCCGTCAAGCTCATCAATCCAACAAGACGGAACAGTTCAGTCAACCTATTCAAGTGGAGGAAATATCACCTTATCTAGCTTTGCCGTTACGGGAAGTAACAGTAACCGCTTCCTTCTGGTTGCAGTTGGTTCTCATCAAGGAGGGGGATCAACAGGCGCAACAGGAGTGACCTATGGAGGAACAGCTATGACGCTTCTGAAATCAGAAGTTGGCTCATATGGCGAATTTGTCCAGCTCTGGGGATTGGAAGCCCCTGCTGGAGGAACCGGAAATATTGTCACCTCAGGTATCAGCGGAGGAGACTTTACGTTCATTTCAGCTTATTCGTTATATAACGTAAAACAGACATATACGGTTCAATCAGGATCGCAATCTCAAAGCAGCAGTTCTTCATCAATTAGCATTACTCCGAATTCTGCCAATAACTGGATTATCGATGCGATAGAGGCAGAGCCAGTCCCTTCGGTTTCTGGGAGTAATACGCAGGATTGGTCTGAGGATGCTCTGCCTAATTCCTATGATAATGGCAATGGTTCCCGGATCGAGCAATCAGGAGGTCCTACAGCAGTGAGTATGTCATGGAGTCT
>Ga0206821_10012_pt1 | contig 48954 bp, 33 predicted proteins | sample Alteio_BWOrgCont_85_FD_152860 | JGI IMG/M metagenome (GOLD analysis project Ga0206821, IMG submission 152860) | Enriched cells from forest soil in Barre Woods Harvard Forest LTER site, Petersham, Massachusetts, United States -... | ecosystem: Environmental > Terrestrial > Soil > Temperate forest >...
CGTTCATCTCGAATGTCGATCAGGCCGATTTCATCATCCTCTATGCCGTGACCGACCCGGGGCAGGGCGCGAAGGGGATCAGTTGCTTTCTGGTCGACAAGGGGACCCCCGGACTGACCGTGTCGGAGCCGATCCCGGTGATGGGCGACGGATGGTCGACGTTCACGCTGTTTTTCGACGAGTGCCTGATCCCGGAGGAGAACCTCGTCGGGGAATTGAACAAGGGCTTCATCGTCGGCGATCATATGCTGACGCATGGTCGGCTCGAGATCGCGGCGTTCAATTGCGGAATCTCCCGCCGCTGTCTTGAGATGGCAACGGAATATTCCAAGGAACGCAAGACCTTCGGCAAAGTCTTGTCGAGCAATCAGGCGATTCAATGGATGCTCGCGGACTCGGAAGTAGAACTGATGGCATCCCGCCTGTTGACGCATCAGGCAGCATGGCTGAGCGACCAGAAGATGCACATCCGAAACGAAGCGTTCGTCGCCAAGCTTCATGCGACGGAGACGGCACAGCGCGTCACCGATCGCGCGCTGCAGATCTACGGAGGCATGGGTTATTGCCTGGAGGTTCCGATCCAGAGCTTCTATCGCCAGGTGCGCGTCTGGCGCATCGGTCATGGCACTTCGGAAGTCCACCGGATGATGATTGCGCGCAATATGCTGAAGAACTGAAGGGCCGAGACATGGCCGACAAGACAGGACGGGAGAGAAACATGAAAGGCGCATCAAGCAAGGTCGCAGAAGATCCGCAGGCGAAAATCGACCAACCGCCTGTCTTTGAAACCATTCAGCGAATTCCCGACCTGGTTCCGAACAACCAGAAGGTGCGGATGGAAAACATCAAGGCTCTTGGGCTCGAGCGCTACATAGTCGAGCTCGACACGCTCGGTTATACGGTCGTTCCGCCGGGAGTTGGCTGCAGCGAAGAAGAGGTGAAGAATATCTCCGACGCCGTGTTGCGTATCCTGGAGAAGCGCACAGGCACGAAGCACTCCGTCGATGAGAACGGAAAGCCGGGCAGCTACGCCGACGGGCTCGGCGCGCATAATCAGTTCCAGCTCTACTACATGCTGCTCGCGGATCGCGCCTGCGAGAATTGGCTCGACAACAAAGTGCTGCGGGCGATCATCGATTACGCGCTGCGCGGCCAGGCCCAGCTTTGCAGCATGGTGTCGTTCGTGAAATGGCGCGACGGCGGTTACGGCAACAAGCTCGGCCTGCACACTGACTCCCAGGGAGGCTCTCCTGAAGGCGTCCTGACTTTGTCGCATCAATGTGCCTGCAACGTCGCACTGGCGCTGACGCCTTACACGAAGGAAGATGGAGCTCTCGCGGTTGTGCCGGGAAGCCATCTCTATTACCGCCAGCCGCGCTACGAAGAAGGCGCGAGCGATGCCGTACCCATTATCGCGCCTGTCGGCTCGATGATCTTTTGGGTTGGCAATCTGTGGCACGGCGCCTACCCGAAGATGACGGACGGCCTCAGGCTCAATCTCACCGGCAATTTCAACAACCGCGCCTTCAAAACGCTCGAAAACTACGGTCGTCACGTGCCGCTCGATGTGCTGCGGCGGCATGATATGTGGTTTGCACGCACCTTGGGTGCCGACGAAGTTTACGGATGGGGTGAGGAAGGCCCACAGCCACCTCTCATCGAATCCATCTAGCAGTTGTCTAAAGCGCGGCCGTTCTCGGGCTCCGAGACAGGGTCGGTGGAGGTTCGTTGCCTGTTCCGTTCGAAAAGCTCGGCGATTATGTCGACTTCCAACGCCTCGAAGCGTGGATGGACTCGCTCGGGCTTGGCAACGGGCCGATCGTCGATCGCGATATCCTGTCGGGAGGCACACAAAATATTCTCCTGCGTTTCGTTCGCGATGGCCGGCCCTACGTGCTGCGACGGCCGCCGCTCAATCCATATTTGAATGGTAGCGAAACGATGCGCCGCGAAGCGCGCGTGCTCGAGGCCCTGGCAAAAACCGATGTCCCGCATGCCCGTCTCATCGCCGCCTGCAGCAGCGACGACGTCCTCGGGTCCGCCTTTTATTTGATGGAGCCGATCGAAGGCTTCAGCCCCGTGCGCGGCCTGCCGCCGTTGCACGCGCAACGACCGGACATCCGTCATGCGATGGGATTGTCGCTGGTCGACGCCCTTGCGTCACTGCGTGCCGTGGATCCGGCGGCCGTCGGTCTTTCGGGATTCGGAAAGCCCGAAGGATATCTCGCGCGGCAAATCCCGAGGCTTGTGAAGCAGATGGAGAGCTATTCCACGTACGAAGGTTGGACGGGCCGCACGGAATTTCCGGATGTCGAGAAGATCGCACGGCGGCTCGGCGACACAATGCCCGCCGAAAGCCGACCGGGCATCGTGCACGGCGATTTTCACATGGGCAATGCGATGTTCTCGCCAACGGGCGCGGATGTTGTCGCAATCGTCGACTGGGAGCTCGCAACCACAGGCGATCCGTCATGCGATCTGGGATGCCTGCTCGCGACCTGGGCTGATCCCGACGGTTCGCATCCCGGCTGCATTTCTATCACCCCTTGGGACGGATTCCCGACGGAAGCCGACATCTTGCGCCGCTACGAGGAGAAATCCGGCGTGCGCGTGGACGCAAACTGGTACGTCGCCTTTGGCTCGTTTCGACTCGGCGTACTGCTCGAAGGCACCTATGCGCGCGCGCAGGCGGGTAAGGCGGACATGGAAACCGGCATCTGGCTTCATCGAACTGGGATCAATCTCATGAACCGTGCGACGGCGCGCCTGCGGACGAATTGAAAACACAACAAAAGGAACTGCGAAATGGAAGCGTGGATCATCGATGCGGCAAGAACGCCGCGCGGCGTCGGAAAGATCGGCAAAGGTGGATTGTCTGCGATTCACCCGCAGCGAATTCTCTCTTTCGTGCTCAGGGCGCTCGCCGAACGCAATGGCCTTAACACGGGCGAGGTCGACGATGTCGTGATAGGTTGTGGCACGCAGATCGGCAAGCAGGGATCCTGCATTGCCCGCATGGCGGCGCTCGATGCGGGCTACGACAACGCGGCGACCGGCTTTGCGCTCGACCGGTTTTGCGGTTCGGGCTTGACCGCCGTCAACATCGCGGCGATGGGCGTCATGTCCGGCGCGCAGGATCTCGTCGTGGCGGGCGGCGTCGAATCGATGTCCTACGGATTTTCATTGCCGCCGATGGCCGGAGGTTTCATCGATTCCGGCAACGAGCATCTGCGGTCTTTCCATCCGCAGCCCCATCAGGGCGTTTGCGGCGACCTGATTGCGACGCTCGAAGGCTTCACGCGCGAGCAGGTGGATCGCTTCGCTCTGGAAAGCCAGCGACGCGCCGCCGCGGCCATCGAGAACAAGCGCTTTGAGAAAAGCCTCGTGCCCGTATATCACGACGATGGAACACTGGCTCTCGATCGCGAGGAATATCCGCGCCCGCAGACTACGCTGGAGGGGCTCGCGTCGTTGAAGCCGGCCTTCGAGGCGGTCTACAACGCGCCGCTGGATGAAGAGGGGCTCACACACAAGAAGCTCGTGGAACAGACCTATCCCGGCATCAAGATGACTCATGTCCATCACGCCGGCAATTCGTCTGGTGTGGTGGACGGGGCGGGCGCGGTCGTCGTGGCTTCACCCGATTATGCACGCGCGCATGGGATGAAGCCGCGCGCACGGATCATCGCACTGGCAACCGCCGGCGACGCGCCGGAAATTATGCTGAACGCGCCGGCGCCCGCTGCGCGCAAGGCTCTGAAAAAGGCCGGCATGCAGATGAAGGATATCGATCTGATCGAAGTGAACGAGGCGTTTGCGGCCGTGCCGCTCAAATTCATGCGAGAGATGGATGCCGATCCGGCAAAAGTGAACGTCAACGGCGGTGCTATCGCGCTCGGCCATCCCATCGGCGCCACCGGCGCCATTCTTCTCGGAACGCTTCTTGACGAGTTGGAGCGGCGCGGTCTTGAGACGGGAATGGTCACGCTCTGCACCGGCGGCGGCATGGCGCCATGCACGATCGTGCAACGTATGTAGGGGGAGTCTAGGGCTTCGGGCGGAACCAGTCGGGCCGCGGAATGGTCCACTGGTCGCCCCAGATCTGATTGCCGCCATCGACGACGACCACCTCGCCCGTGATGAAATTGCCCGCGTCGCCGACGAGATAGCACGCGGCGTTGGCAATATCTTCCGGCTGGCCGAAGCGTTTCATCAGATTGGAATTGGGCATGTCGCGCCGCGCTTCGTCGGGATAGACGTCCATTCCTTCAGTCGCGATGATGCCCGGTGCGATGCAGTTCACGCGGATGCCAAGCGGGGCCCATTCGATCGCAAGTGTTTTGCTGAGATAAATGACGCCGCCGCGCGCGGCGCAGGTGTGCGCAAGCCCGGGCATTCCGCGCCAGACAACCGTCACGACGTTCACGATGGAACCGCCGTGCTGGGCGTCGCGCCAGCGTTTGGCGGCCGCCTGCATCATGTACCAAGAACCGGTGAGGTTGGTATCGACGACCGCGTTCCAGCCCTTGGGCGTGAAATCCATGGCGGCTTGGGGAAATTGGCCGCCCGCATTATTGACGAGAATATCGACCCGCTTGAAACGGTCCCAGGCCGCATCGAAAAGCGCGCCGACCTGATCGACATCGCGGATCGTGGTGGCACGCACCAGAACCTCCGCGCCGAGCTTCTCAAGGGAGGCTGCCGTTTTTTCGAGCTTCTCCGCGTTGCGTCCGCAGATAACGAGCTTCGCGCCAAGCCGCGCAAACCAGAACGCGATGGCTTTTCCTATCCCCGAGCCGGCGCCCGAGACGACCGCCACCTGATCGCGCAGATAGCCTTCGCGGAAGGCGATCGGGAGCGTGGCAAGCTCTTCGTCGGCTCTTCCGAATGAGCCCGGTGTCGCGCTGTCCATGTCAGAATGCCACCTTGTCCGCGCCCTTCAGCGAAAGGGTCTCGCGGGCTTCGGCCGGCGTCGCGATCTCTAATCCGAGCGATCGCGCAATATCACGCGCAACCTGAACCTGCGCGGCGTTCGATGCGGCCAGCTTTCCGGGCCCCAGCCAGAGGGAATCTTCCAGGCCGACTCGGATGTTTCCTCCCATTGCGGCGGACATCGCCGCAATCTGCATCTGGCTGCGGCCAGCGCCGAGCACCGACCAGATATAGTCGCTGCCGAACAATCTATCGGCGGTACGCTTCATATGCTGTACGTCGTCCGCGTGCGAGCCGATGCCGCCCAGGATTCCGAAGACCGTCTGGATGAACAACGGCGGCTTCACCAGGCCTTCGTCGAGAAAGTGGCGGAGATTATAGAGGTGGCTGGTGTCGTAGCATTCGAATTCGTAACGGGCGCCCGTCTCATTCAGCGTGCGCAAAGCATATTCGATGTCCTTGTACGAATTGCGGAAGACGAGATCGCGCGAGGCTTCCAGCATCTGCGGCTCCCAATCGTGTTTGAAATCGTGAAACCGGCGGAGTAGCGGGAAGAGGCCGAAATTCATCGATCCCATGTTGAGGGAAGCGATTTCCGGCCGCCAGATTGCGGCGGGCTTGACGCGTTCTTCGACGGTCATGAAGGGCGAACCACCCGTCGTCAGATTCACCACAACGTCGGAGCGTTGCTTGATGATCCGCAGGAGGGGCTCGAACGCGTCTGGCGACTGATCCGGGCGGCCGTCCTTCGGGTTGCGCGCGTGAAGATGGACGATTGCGGCGCCGGCTTCCGCTGCCGCCAATGCGCTTTCCGCGATTTCCTCGGCGGTGACTGGAAGATGCGGCGACATCGATGGCGTATGAATCGAGCCGGTAACGGCGCAAGTGATGATCATTTTTTTCGAGGCCGCCATGTCTGCCCTCAATTCCCTAGAAGTTCTTGCGAGATGATGAGCTTGCGGATTTCCGTCGTGCCGGCGCCGATTTCAAGAAGCTTGGCAGCGCGGTACAGCCGGTTGACCTCCGTTTCGCGCATATAGCCCATGCCCCCGAATATCTGGACGGCGTCGTTGCAGACCCGCGAGCAGGTTTCGGCCGCATAGAGGATTGAAGCCGCCGTCAGTTTGTGGATTTCGCCGCGGCCGCCGCCGCCTTGTTCCAGCGCGTTGGCTTCGGCCAGCACGCGATAGCAGAACGTCTTTGCCGTCTCGACGCCCACATACATCTCGGCGATCTTGCCGCGCACGAGCTGGAACTCCGCGATGCGCTTGCCGAACTGCTGGCGCGTATTGGCATATTCGATCGCGAGATCAAGCGCGCGTTCTGCCATGCCGACATTCAACATCGCGACGATGGCGCGCTCAAGATCGAGACCGCTCATCACGACGGCCACGCCCATGTTTTCCAGCCCCACCAGATTTTCCGCCGGAACCTTGCAGTCGTCGAAAACGAGCTCACCCGTCGGCGAGCCTCGAAAGCCCATTTTGTCGAGCTTCTGGGCGACAGAGAAACCTTCGAAGCCCTTCTCAACGATGAAGGCCGAGATGCCTTTTGCGCCGCGCGCCCTATCGGTCTTGGCGTAGACCAGCACGAGGTCCGCGACAGGCCCATTGGTGATGAATAACTTTCGGCCGTTCAGTATGAAGAAATCACCCTCTCGTCGGGCAGTCGTCGCCATCGAACCCAATGCGTCCGAACCCGCGCCCGGCTCCGTCAGTGCCAATGCACCGACTTTCGATCCATCGCACAGGCCGGGGAGATATTTGCGCTTCTGATCTTCGTTGCCGTTGCGGGCAATGTTGTTCAAACAGAGATTGTCATGCGCGATATGGCTAAGCGCCGCTGCCGGGTTCCAGCGCGCCAGGCCCTGCGCGATAAGACCGGAGGTGAAAAAATCGCCGTCCGATCCGCCGAAACGTGATGGTGCGGTCACACCGAGGAAACCGACCGTGCCCAGCGAAGGCATGAGTTGCGGCGGCCACCATTCTTCGTCGTCCATTCGTTGTTGCAACGGATGGAGCTCGCGGCGGGCGAACTTATCGGCTGCGTCGAGGATTTGCTCCTGATCGTCCGTGAGCCGAAAGGCAACATAGGTGGCGTTGGGTAACGGTTCCGCGGATTTCATCGGCTCTTGTCCATGGCGTTTTGAATCCTCGCCGAAGCGCGTTGACGTCAAAATGAATTGCATTCATTATAGAACTTCCCGGCTCCATGCCAAGCCGGTTTTGCAGGGAATCGTCGTGCCACGCATCACCGCAGAACGAAGGCAGGATCGCTATCGCTCTATTCTGGAGGCGGCACGGCGCGTGCTCACGGAAAAGGGTCTACAGGGCGCTTCTATGTCGGACATCGCGCAGGATGCAGGCGTCTCCGATGGGCTGCTCTATCGCTATTTTGACAGCAAGCGTGCTCTGACCGACGCTGTCTTGCGGGAATTCTACGAAGGGCTTCTGGCGAGACTAGAAAACGAAGTGTTTGGGCATAAGCGTGTGGAAGACAGGCTGCGCACGCTGATCGAGCTCCATTTGCAGACCTTCGTAGAAGACGCGGATATCTGCCGCCTGTTCATTTCCGAAGTGCGCACCGCCTCCAATTATCGCGGCTCCGAAGTCCAGGCACTGAACAGGCGCTACACGAAAGTGCTGCTGCGGATCATAGAGGCGGCTGGCAAGGAGGGTCGGATCCGGCAAGGCCTCGATCCGACCCTGTTCCGTGATCTTCTGTTCGGCGGCATCGAGCATCTGGCATGGCGGCATGTGAACGGCGGAAGGCGGCTCAACATCGCATCCGATGCGAAGGAAATCAGCAATATACTGCTCGACGGTGTTAAGACGAAGGCGTCTGCGCGATGAACGGGCGTCGCAAGATCGAAAGCATCTTAATCGCCAATCGCGGCGAGATTGCTGTGCGCATCGTCCGAACGGTGAAGCAGATGGGGCTGCGCGCGATACTTGTCCATCACGCGTCTGATGCCGATAGTCCCGGTGTTGCTTTGGCGGACGAGGCTATCGAGATCAATGGCGCAACGCCCGTCGCCGCTTATCTGAATAGCGCCGAGATCATCACGATCGCCCTTCGCGCGGGCGCGCAAGCCATCCATCCGGGGTATGGCTTTCTGTCCGAGAACGCGGACTTTGCACGCGCAGTGGAGCACGCGGGTCTCGTCTTCGTCGGTCCGCGACCCGAGACGATCGAGCTTCTGGGCGACAAGGTTCGCGCGCGGAACTTCATGGTGAAGCACGGCTTTCCGGTCGCACCGTCGGCCATCGAGGACGACGATCCTGCGACCTTCGTTGCACGCGCACGGGCGTTGGGGGCGCCGTTACTGATAAAGCCGGCAGCCGGCGGCGGCGGTAAGGGTATGCGCATCGTGCGCGATATGGCCTCCTTGGAAGACGAGCTTGCGCGCGCGCGGAGCGAGGGAAAGCGTTATTTCGGCGACGGGCGGCTTTACGTCGAGCGCTATGTGGAGCGGTCACGCCACATCGAGGTGCAAGTGCTCGGCGATGCCTATGGAAACGCCATTCACTTGTTCGAGCGCGAATGTTCCGTCCAACGACGCTTCCAGAAGATCGTCGAGGAATCGCCGTCACCCGCGCTCTCTGCAAACGTGCGCAAGGAAATCTGCGACGTGGCGGTGGGCATTGCGCGCGAAGCGAAATATCGCAATGCCGGAACGGTTGAGTTCATCTATGGCGACGGAGCCTTCTATTTCCTCGAGATGAATACGCGCCTTCAGGTCGAACATCCGGTGACCGAGATGATCACCGGCCGTGACCTCGTCGCGGAACAGATACGCGTCGCGCAGGGCGAACCGCTCGGTTACAACCAGCGTGACATCGTGGCAAAGGGCCACGCAATCGAGCTGCGCATTTATGCGGAAGACGCGGCGCGCGGATTCGTCCCCACGACGGGCCGTGTCCTTGTATTGGAGCCGCCGACCGGTGACGGTATCCGTGTCGATGCCGGCATAAGGGCCGGGCAGACTGTGACGTCCGCCTTCGATCCCATGCTTGCGAAACTCATCGTTCACGCTGCCAGCAGAACCGAAGCCATCGAACAGGCCCGCCAGGCTTTGCAGCGTTTCGTTCTCCTCGGCTGCCGCACCAACATCGGATTTCTCGATCGCCTGATGGATTCGGCGCAGTTTCGCGCCGGAGATATTCACACCGGCTTGATCGAGGCTATGCCAGAACTTGCGGCCGATCCCAAATTGCCAGAGAGGACGGTGCAGGTTCTGCTGGCAGCGGCCGCGCTTAGCGTACCCAGGCTTGTCGATGCCGCGCGTGAAATCCCCGCGCTGCACACCGCCCTCGGGGGATGGCGGAACTGATGCGCGAGACATTCAGGATTGGCGATACGGAACATGCGTTATGGTTGTCGTCTTCCGACGCGGGGCTGTCCGTTCATCTCGAGACGCAAAAGATCGACGCGGATATCGATCGGACGGGCGGTGTACGTATTCGCGTGAACGGTGTGGCCCATGAGATATTCCTCGTGGCACGAGACGACCGCATCTACGTCCATGCCGACGGCCAAGCGCACGAAATCGTATATCTGGATCCCGTGTTGCGCCATGCGGGTGACGACAGTGTCTCGCGTTCTGACCATTTGCGCGCGCCGATGCCGGGGGCCGTAGTGACCTGTCCGGTCAAGGCGGGCGATGCGGTGGAGCCGGGCGACCTCTTGATGGTCATCGAGAGCATGAAGCTCGAAACACCATTCAAGGCCTGGCGCGCGGGCCTTATCGAGACCATTCGTTTCACTGTCGGTCAAACGTTTGACCGCGATGCCGTGCTTCTCTCCATGATGCCGGGCGAGGCTAGCTGACATGCGTCGACTGGAAAGCCGTATCGACCCGCTTTCTCAGGAGTTCCGGCAGAATAGCGCGCACAATCGCGCGTTGGCAGATGAACTGCGCGCGCGCCAGCGAAAGGTGCGCGAGGAGCGTCCCAAGCGCGACCTCGACAGGCTGGCCCGGCAAAAGAAGATGCTGGTCCGCGACCGAATTGGTGAGTTGCTCGATCCAGGCACGCCATTCCTCGAATTCTCGACGCTAGCGGCCAACATGGCCTATGAGGGCGATGTACCTGCCGCGGGCCAAGTGACCGGCCTCGGCATCGTCTCCGGCCGCGAAGTCGTCGTTCATGCCGACGATGCAAGCGTGAAGGGCGGAGCCTGGTATCCGCTTTCGGTCAAGAAGATCGTCCGCGCGATGGACATCGCGATCGAAAACCAGTTGCCGGTCGTGCATCTCTGCGACAGCGCCGGCGGGTTTCTTCCCCGGCAAGCCGAATTCTTCGCCGACCGCTATTATGCAGGCCGGATATTCCGCAACCAATCCATCTTGTCGAAGATGGGCGTGCCGCAGGTCGCTGTGGTCCTTGGTCATTGCACGGCGGGAGGCGCTTATGTACCCGCATTGAGTGACTACAACGTTATCGTGAAGGGCACGGGCGCGATCTTTCTCGGCGGACCGCCGCTTGTGAAGGCTGCGACAGGCGAGGATGTCAGCGCCGAAGAGCTTGGCGGGGCCGCTATGCACACGAGCATATCTGGCACGGCAGATTATCCCGCATCGAGTGAGCTTCATGCGATCGCCATCGCGCGGGAAATTGTGGGATGCTTTTCTCGCCGGCAAAAGACGGCCGTCGAATGCCGTGCGTCCGAACCGCCATATTACGATCCGGAAGAGCTGTACGGTGTGATTCCGAAGGATCCGCGCACTGTTTTCGACATGCGTGAAGTGATTGCGCGCCTCGCAGACGGAAGTCGCTTCCACGAATATCAGCCGAATTTCGGCACAACACTGGTCTGTGGGTTCGCCTATATCCACGGTTATCAGGTCGGAATCCTGGCCAATAACGGCGTCCTTTTTAGTGAAAGCGCGCTGAAGGGGGCGCATTTCATTCAGCTCTGCGACAAAAACCGTACGCCTCTGCTCTTCCTTCAGAACATTACCGGCTTCATGGTCGGGCGCGAGTACGAGCGCCGCGGCATCACCAAGGACGGTGCCAAGATGATTATGGCGGTGTCTGGCGCATCGGTTCCGAAATTTGCCATCAATTGCAACGGTTCGTTCGGTGCCGGGACCTACGGCATGTCGGGTCGTGCATTCGATCCTCGGTTCCTGTTCTCCTGGCCTCAAAGTCAGACCGCCGTAATGGGCCCCGAGCAGGCGGCCAATGTGCTGACGGACATCAAGATCAGGCAGCTTGCGCTCGAGGGACGCACGCTGGCACACGAAGATATCGCCGCAATCCGCGATCCGATCCTCACCGATTATCGCCGCCAGTCGAGCGCCTACTATGCAACGTCCGAATTGTGGGACGACGGGCTTCTCGATCCCATTGATACACGCAACGCGTTGGGTATCGCGATCAGCGCCGCGCTGAACGCGCCGATCGAGCCGCCGCATTACGGCGTCTTCCGCATGTGAGATAGGGAGCAAGCATGGATAAATTCCTTCTCGATCCACAGGACGAGCTTCCCCACCCGGACGACGGCTCGCCCATTTTCAACGAAAGCGTTTATGTCAACGGTTTCGACTTAAAAGCAGGATTCGGCGGATGGATGCGGCTCGGCAACCGCGCCAACGAAGGTTACGCCGAGCTTTCGGTCTGCTTTTATCTGCCGGACGGGCGCATCGCCTGCCAGTTTCAGCGGCCTCCGATTTCCGACAACAAAATCTTCTCCGCTGGCGGTCTCGCGATCGACGTCGTAAAGCCTTTCGAGCGCATTGATACGTGCTTCACGGGTGAGTTGATGCTTGTGGACGATCCGGATGATTTGAACGATCCACAGACCCTTTTCCGCAATGCTCCGCGTATCGCAGCCGAGATAGACTGGAAGAACATTGCTACGTCGCCCGTCCACGGAGGACGTCCGGTAAGCGACGATCAGCCGACGATGTATGGCCGAGATTTCTCACTTAATCACTTCAATCAGCACACGCGTGCGGCGGGGCACGTGAAAATAGGCGAGCAAAGCTGGACCTTCGACGGGCATGGATGGCGAGACCATTCCTGGGGCCCGCGCACATGGCAGGCGATTTACAGCTACCGTCTGTTCCTGTCGAATTTTGGCGATGGCTCTGGTTTTATGCTCCTGCGCATCGCCGACGGACGAGGGCGCTCGCGGCGTGTGGGCGTTCTGATGATCGACAATACCTATGAGGAGGTCGTCGACATGGATGTCACGACGCGTTGGAGCACGCCCCAATGTCCGAAGACCGCTTCGATCGCTGTTCGCACGGCCGCGCGTAACGTTCTGATAGAGGCGGAGATGTTGAGCGTCGCGCCACTGCGCAATCGCAGGAAAGCGGGGGACAAGATGCTCACGTCGCGGATATGGGAAGGCTTTACACGCTTCCGCTGGGACGGGCGCGAAGGTCTCGGGATGAGCGAATATATCGAGCGTCTGGACGACACGCGTCTGCCGGGTGACATTGTTTGAGTACACCGGCAGACACGCTCGACAATCTGACGGCGGCTCTGCGCAGACGTTTTGGCGAAAGCGCGCGCGTCGAATCCGTCGAGATGCCAACCTTGGGAGGCAGCAACCGCACCATCGTCTTCGATCTTGTCGAAGGCAACAGCCGCCGACGACTTGTGTCGCGCGAAGAAACCTATGTTGCGCCCGACAGTCCGTTCCTGCCGCCGTCCGACCAGTTTCGTTTGATGCGGATCGTGCATGCGCATGGCTTTCCGGTGCCGGAGCCGATCTTCGAGTACGACGGGGCGGACCGGATGGGACGCGGATATGTTTCCGCGTTCGTTCCGGGCACGACGCTGCCCAAGACTCTCATTCATTCTGCGGCGTTCGCGGAGATTCGCCCGAAACTGGCGGCGCAGTGTGGCGAGCTTCTGGCGATGTTTCACGAGTTTCCGCCGGAAGACTTTTCTTTTCTAGCGACGCGGTCGGATTCCATTGATCCGATCGAGGCGCAGCGCGTGCGCTATGACAATTATGGTGGCCAAAGGCCGGCGATCGAATTGGGCCTGCGCTGGCTGGAGCGCAATCGGCCCACCCCGCAACGGGCGGTTCCGCTGCACGGCGATTTCCGCGTTGGCAACCTGATGGTCTCGCAGGCCGGTATCGTTTCAGTGCTCGATTGGGAATGTGCCCACCTCGGGTCGCGGTTCGAGGACTTGGGATGGCTTTGTACGCGCGCCTGGCGTTTCGATCGTCCCGACCTCATCGTCGGAGGATTGGACGGCGCGGAGCCATTCTTTCAGGCCTACGAACGTGCCGGCGGTGGGCGCGTCGATTTCGACGTCGTGCGCTATTGGACGATATTCGGCTTGGTGCGATGGGCGATTCTCAACCTGATGCAGGGCAAGGGGCATATCGACGGAGAGCGCCGCGGCCTGGTATTCGCTGCCTGCGGGCGAAACGTCGATCTGATCGAATACGATCTGCTGATGACCCTGACCGGGCGCTACGTATAGGATTTCTGCAATGAAAGAGATGCCCGACATCCCGGACATTCTGCTCACAGTGAGGGATTTCCTGAAAGATCTCGCACCTACGTTGCAACCGGGCGCGAAATTCGAAGCGCAGGTCGCGATCTATCTTCTCGACATCGCACGCCGTGAAATCGCTCTTGTCAACGCGGTGGAAGATGCGTCCGCAGGGGAAGCAGTCAAGCAACTCTGCGATCGGATACGGAGCGGGGCGCACGACGCAGACTGGGATAAGACCGTAACTGCGGTTCTCGACGACACTATCGCCCGAGTCCGCATCGTTCGTCCCGCCTATCTTGTCGCCGATCACGCAGAGAGATCGTTGTCATGACCGAGCACCGAATATCCTATGCAGTCGCATCGGGCGTTGCACGCCTGACGCTGGACAATCCTTCAGGCCGCAACGCGATCGACCGGCATTTCGTAGATGCGTTCGTAGACTATGCGCAGCGCTGCGCGGAAGACTCTTCAGTCAAGGTCATCGTACTGGCAGCAAATGGCGATTTCTTTTCCGTGGGCGGCGATCTCGCCGAATTTCTCCACCGCGAAGCGGACATTGAAAATTATATTCGCAACCTGGCCCGGACTTTTCATGCAGGTGTGGGCTATCTGCACCGCGCGCCAGCACCGATTGTTCTGGCGCTGAGAGGAATAGCGGCTGGAGGCGGCTTCAGCCTCGTCTGCGGCGCCGACATCGTCATCGCGGCACGCTCGGCAAAGCTGACAAGTGCTTACACGCGGACCGGACTCACGCCGGACGGCGGCGCGACCTATTTTCTTCCGCGGATCGTCGGACATCGGAAGGCGTTCGAGATCGCCGCACTCAATCCAGTGCTAACGGCGGAAGAGGCGAAGGCGCTCGGGATCGTGACCGACGTGGTGGAAGAGAGCCAGCTGGACGCCGCCGTGGAGAAGCTTGTCGCGCAAATGGCTCGTATTCCTTCCGGCGCTCTAGTCGAGCTGAAAGAACAGCTGCGCCGCTCCGCCAATTGCTCTCTGGAGGAACAACTCAGCCGAGAGGCCGACGGTATCGCTCGGCAGGCCGGGAAGCCCGAGACGATCGCGTGCCTGCACGAATTCTTCCGCGCCGAATAGGGCCGAGTGGTGAGACCGGCGCACAATTCGTTTAAGTCCTTGGAACTCCATTCAACGAAATTCCGATTTCCTTTTGCAAAGCACGCCGCTGATAAGGGGCGCGGCTATTCTAACCAAATGCGAGCCAGTACGGCGACGCCATGGGAGCGCCACTCTCTGGCTAACCGTTTGTTACTTTGGATGAATTCGTGCCGAGTTTATAGATTGTGGATCCGGAGGTCGGCGGTTCGAACCCACCCAACTGTACCACTCTCGCATCGCAACCATTCAGGCCGTCAGACTTCAGGACGATTTCCGGCGCGTCTTACCGCGCCTGTGTTTCTGTGTCGGTTCAGAACTTCGAACTGCAGGGTGAATCGCGTGTGTGTCAGCTCAGCTCCGCACGGATCGCCACGAGAGCTTGATCGACATCAGCCTGGGTGTTGAAGATGTGTGGCGACAACCGAATGCCGTTGAACCAGCGCTTCTCGGCCATCTTCACCACCACGTTATGTCGATCGTGCATGGCCTGACGGAACGCGCTCGAGTCCAGGCGGTCGGGCAGATGCGCGGCAACCATCGCTGTGCCCATCGGGTTGCCAGGCGGAGCGCTCGCCAGTTTCAGGCCGAGCCTCTCGAGACCTACGTAGGCCCGATTCCGTAGCGAGATGTTATGTGCCTCGACCTTCTCGAGTTGCCACATGCGCATCGCCTCTGCCGCGACGCCCAGCCCGATCGCCAGCGGCAGGCATCCCACGCCCGTTGAATTGGACACGAAGCGATGGCCGTCTTCCAACTGGACCGGCTGGATGGCCTCATGGGCCTCGGGGCTCAGATAGAGGACCCCGCATCCCTTCGGCCCCATCATCCACTTGTGCCCGGTAGTGGCGTAGGCATGGCAGCCGATCGCCTTCACGTCCACCGGGATCTGGCCCCAGGCCTGGGCGCCGTCGACCACGCAGACGACACCCTTCGAGCGCGCTAGCGCAGCGATATCCGACACCGGCATCCGATGTCCGGTCGCGGAGATGACGTGGCTCACGCTGATGACGCGCGTGCTCGGGCGCAACGCGTCGGCAAAGCGGGTCACGATTGCACTTGGATCTTGGTCCTCGGGCGTGATCGTGATCACGTCGACGGTGACACCCCTGCGACGAGCGAGGTTGGTCCAACAATAGGTACCACCCTCATGCTCCTGGTCCGTGGTGAGCACGCGGTCGCCATTGGACAGGCATGTTCCGGCGGCGATGATGTTCATCGCGTCGGTGGTGCTGCGCGTCAGTAGGAGTTCGTCGGCACTGCAGCCAAGCAGGACTCCGATCCGAGTGCGCGCGAGGTCTGTTTGCGCGAGGACGCCGCCCTCGCCGTAAGCCATGCGCACGGGATTGGTTTCGAGTTCGGTCCAGGCCCGATCCATGGCGGTGAGGACGCTGCGCGGCGTCGGGCCTAGCGAAGCGGTATTTAGATAGGTGAGCCCCGGAGCAAAACCATACTCCGCCGAAGTCGGCTCGGGCGGCAGAGACGCCAATGCCGATCCGGCCGGCGCGAGCCCCATGGCGACCAAGACGGCCCGTCGCGTATGGCTCAATAACTCCCGCATCCGCCAGGCGTCCCCTTGGGCCGCCCGACAGCTATCTTGCTCCGGGTTCCCACAGCGAATATGGAGCACGGTTCGCAGCGGCTAAACAACTGTACCATCACTTTCCAGTCCCTCGATTCCGTCGAATCACGCCAGCGACCTCGGCGCATTGCGCCTGCATTTCGCGACTTCAACGGTCCTCGCCCAGGCAAGACCTCTCACGCTTTTCTTTTTGTCTTCGCCTTTCGCGTGGCCGCGACGAGTGCGGTTATACGGATCTGCGATATTTTCGTCTTGGTCAGATCGATACTGTCTGGGGGCAGGCCCAGAATGCGATCCATCATTTTGGACTGTACTGCCAATTGCTGCTCGGCGAGCTTCATCGCATCGTCGATTTGTCCGCGAGCCGCCATCTTGAGTATGTTGGTGACGGCCGGTTCGCGCGCGCTGCTGACAAAGAGCAGCATTTCGGCAGCGAGCTCCGGATCCGGCGCGTCGAATTCGCCGCTGCGCGTACCCCGTTCAATGATCCGGCTGAAGACAGGCACAACGGCCCGGTCTATCGACGTCTTAATTCGCAGACTCAGCGCCGCGTTTTCCGGTTTGAGCATGTCGACATTGATGGCATCCAGATTGATTTCGTTCTGCCATTCGGCAAATCGCACGAACAGCCGCTCGAGTCGCGCGACTTCGTTCAAATGTTCGTCATCGACGACGTCCCGCATAGCGGCGATACCGGCACCTACGAGGTGTTCCATCGCCGCCTCGAGCACGTCCTCCTTGGACGCGAAGTGATGATAGAAGGCCCCCTTGGAGAGGCGCGTGCGCGCCAGAATGTCGGCGATCGTCGTCGCCGCATATCCTTTCGTGAGGAATAGCGCGAGCGCGCAATCCACAATCTCGGCTTTGCGCTCAGTCGCCGGTTTGACGACTCGTCTTTTCATCATCGGGCAGAAATATCGGAATGCGCCGGAATTTCAATTTTATTATTGCAGACCGACCGTCGGTCTGTTACACGACGACCAAGTTATCGGGATGAATGTCGGCGTTCGAGGTATCGGGAGACGGTTATGCGGAAATCGCCAGCAGAAGGCCGCCATTTCGCCACGTGTTTGAAGATCGTCGCCTTTGGCGCGGCAGTGAATCTTTTTGCAACGCAGGCCTTTGCCGCATCCGATGCGGACACAATTCTGAAGCGTGCCCTGGACAACCTTCGTGGCGACACTTCGCTGACCACGGGATCGATGACCATCCATCGGCCCGATTGGGAACGGCAGGTGACGATAAAAAGCTGGACGCGGGGCAAAACGGATTCGCTGGCGCGCTCCATCGCGCCGCCAATCGATGCCGGCAACGCAACCCTCGAGCTTGACCAGAACATCTGGTCGTTCGATCCGAAACTCAACCAGGTGATCAAGCTTCCCGCCAGCATGATGGCTCAGGCCTGGATGGGGTCGGACTTTTCCTACGACGACCTCGCGAAATCCGAAGACCTGCTCACCGACTATACGCACCGTCTGATCGGCACGGAGGCGTCTGGCGGACATACCGTCACGGCCATCGAAGCCGATCCGAAGCCCGGAGCGCCGGTCGTATGGGGCAAGATCGTCCTCAAGGTGCGCGACGACTACGTGATCGCGGAAGAGACTTTCTTCGATCAGGACATGAAACCCGCGCGCAAACTCGTCACCGATAAGATTGGCGAGCTTTCGGGGCGACCCTTTCCGCTCGTTATGACGATGTATCCCCAGGACAAGCCCGGGCAATGGACGCGGCTTGAAAACAGCGACGCGCAATTCAATGTCGTTATGCCTGGCTACATCTTCACGCTTTCCAACCTTCAGAATCCCAGAGAGAAGGCGCAGTGATCCGCGCACTCGCCTGGCGCAATATCTGGCGTCAGCCGCGGCGCACGATCCTGACCGTTCTCGGGATCGCGCTTCCAGTGATGTTTCTCATCTTCAACTTCTCCCTGCGGACTGCCACGAATGTCGCGATGCAGACGAATTCGCTGCGCATCTTTGACGGCTTCGCACAGGTCCAGCCGAAGGGCTATTTGAGGGATCCCGATTTCCGCAAAACGATCTCACAGCCTGAAAAGATGGCAACCGCGCTGCGCGGGATCGACGGAATCAGCGCAGCTGCACCCCGCCTGGCAACGTTTGCCGTTCTCGCCAACGGCTCGCGCAGCTACGGCGCGTCGGTGATCGGCGTGGACCCAGCGCGCGAACATGCGGTCTCGACGCTAGCCGCGACTGTGCATGTCGGACGTTTCTTGAAAGTGTCAGACAGCAATGCAGCCGTTATCGGCGACGGTTTGGCGCGCAACCTGAAGCTCGCCGTGGGCGATCGCGTGACGCTCCTGGGCACGGCCTATGACGGCTCGACGGCCGCGGACGTGTTGCGTGTCGTGGGAATCTTTCACAGCGGCGCGGACTCGTTCGACAGGGAAACCCTTGAACTGCCGCTTGCGCGCGCGCAGGCGACATTCGGCTATGGCGATCGCGCAAACACCATCGCGATTGCGGGCCCGACGCTTGCTGGCGTTGAAGATGCGATTCCCGCGGCGGCGCTGCTGGCCGCTCGCTATGGCGTCGTGGTCGAGAATTGGCAAGCGCTGGAGCCGTCGCTCTACGATTCGTTCGTCTTCGATTCGATTGTGTCGACGATGGTTTATTCCGCCATCGTTGTCGTCGTCGTGTTCATCATCCTCAACACGCTCCTGATGTCGGTGCTGGAACGAACGCGGGAATTCGGCGTGATCCTGGCACTCGGCATGCGGTCGCCGCTTGTGGGGCTGGTGGTGTGGCTCGAACTTCTCCTCCTGACACTTGTCGGCATTGGGCTCGGGATCATTCTCGGCGGTGGCCTCATTCTCTGGCTCGGCCATCAAGGCATTGCACTCCCCGGAGGTGAAAAAATGTTGGCGCAGTTGGGCCTTCCGCAGCGGGTTTATCCGGCGCTCACGCTTCTGAGCGTGTTTGCCACGCCCGGCGCCATTTTGCTCGCGGTCTGCGTGGCCGGTCTCGTGCCCTACCTTCACGTGCAGCGCTTGCAGGCCGTGTTCGCGGCGACGGGGGCGTGATGCGCGGTCTTCTTGTTTCCCTTGCGTGGCGCAGTCTCGGACGTAGTCCCAGGCGGACGCTGATCACGTTCGTCGTCGTCGCCGTGGCCATGTGGGTCATCCTCGTGTTCGGAATGATGTTCACGAAGGCGCTGTCGCTCGGCGCGCGCGACGCAACTGTGCGCCTCCTGACAGGGGAGGGCCAAATCCATGCCGCGCACTATCTCGACGATCCTGGCGTCGATCGCGCGATGCCCGAGCCGTCCGGCAGACTCTTGGCCGCACTCAATCGGAGTCCAGTTACGGTTTGGGCGCCGCACGTGCGCGTGCCGGCCACGATCCGCAGTGAGTACCGTTCTCTCGGCATAACGTTCCTGGGTGTCGATCCGCGAAAAGAGCGAAGCATCTCCGATCTTCCCCGTCAGATCGAATTCGGACTCTATCTGAAGAACGGCACCGACGCGTCTATCGTGCTCGGCAAGCATCTGATAGAGCGGCTCAAGACCCGTATCGGCAAACGCGTCATCATCATGTCGCAAGCGGCCGATGGACATCTCGCGGAGCAAAGTTTCACCATTGTCGGTGCATTCGGCGGCGCCGACGGGCCGCAGGACCAGTTTGCGTTCACCGGTCTTCGCACGGCTCAAGCAATGCTGGGTCTCGCGGGCAACATTTCGGAAGTCAGTTTCGATGTGACAGATGATTCCGCATTGCCCGCCGCGATCGATAGCCTGCACAGAGCTGCTCCCCCTCTCGACGTGCAACCCTGGACCGCGATCGAGCCCTTCGCCTTCGCGATCTACCAAGAGGCGGCGAGCCAGGAGGTCATCTTCTCTGCGATCATGTTCGCGTTGATGGCCATCGGTATCGTCAATGCGCAATTGATGGCCGTGTTCGAGCGTACGCGCGAACTGGGTCTCCTGCAGGCGCTCGGCATGAAGCCAAGACTTGTCGTACTGCAAGTCACGCTCGAATCGGCGCTTCTGATCGGCATAGGGGTCCTCATCGGTGATGGGCTTGCCGCGCTGACATTCGCGCCGTTCCGCAACGGTCTTGATCTTGGCGCGCTCGCGGCGGGCGCGGAGCGCTATGGCGCGGGTCGCGTGCTGCATTTGCAGTTCCAGCCGGGGGACGTCGCGACGTTGAGCGTCGCGGTGTGGCTACTCGGCATCCTGACGACGTTGTGGCCGGCGCGGCGGGCATCGCGCACCAATCCGATTGTTGCCATGAGCCAGGCGTAAGGGGAGGCGGGCATGAAAACGATTGTCAGCTGTCGTGGTATCGAAAAAGTCTACAAACAAGGCGCCGTCGCGGTGCCCGCCTTGCGCGGCGTCGATCTTGACATCGAAGCGGGCGAGTTCGCGACACTCGCCGGACCGTCCGGGTCGGGAAAGACCACGCTTCTCAATATCATCGGTGGTCTCGACCGCCCGACAAAAGGCGAAGTGGTCATCGACGGACAACCTATTCAGCGCCTTGGGAAGAACCGCTTGGCCGAACTGCGGCTCCACAAGATCGGCTTCGTCTTTCAGAGCTTCAACCTCGTGCCCGTGTTTTCGGCGATGGAGAATGTCGAATTCATTCTGCAGCTTCTGCATACGCCGCGCGTTGAGGCGCGCGAACGCGCCAGCCAAGTCCTTAGCGAAGTTGGACTTGCCGGACTCGAGAACCGTCGGCCGTCGCGGCTCTCCGGCGGCCAGCAGCAGCGCGTGGCAGTAGCGCGCGCGCTCGGTCCCAAGCCGGCCATCGTTCTTGCCGACGAACCTACGGGCAGTCTCGATTCGAAATCGGCAGACGATCTGATCACGCTCATGGAGAACCTCAACGCCTCATCGGGTATCACCTTCCTGATCGCGACCCACGATCCGCGCGTGATGAGCCGCGCGCATCGTAACATCGTGGTGTCGGACGGCCGCATCGTCGTCGACGAGAGGCGTACAACGGCGAACGCGGCGTGAGGCGATGCCTGCGTCGTGGAAGCCTGTCACGCGCCTTGTTTCAAGGCGTGATTTTGTGCGCGTCCGTCTTTCCCGGTTGTTCTTTTGCACAAGCTGACGACCCAAATGGGGTCCACGGACGGATCGAACTTCAGGATGCGGCGAGCTTCGATCGCCCGCAAAGTCTCGATGCCGAGCTCGGAACGGCGGATCACAATGACGGCCTCGCCAATCTGAGGCTTACGTACGCTCCCACCTGGGGCGCGTGGAGCTTCGACTTTCACTATCTCGTCACGGTGGAGGACGGCGAGGACGCACGCCTCATGCAAACCGAATCCCAGCTCGAACACATTCCGTCTGCGACCTGGTTCAATCTTACCGACACAATCATTTCGAGAAGCAGCGTTCTTGCCGAGCAGAGCATCGATCGCCTCTCGCTTACCTATAGCGCATCCGATTTCGTCATTCGCATCGGACGCCAGGCGCTCACCTGGGGTTCGGGCCTCGTTTTTCGGCCTATGGATCTATTCGATCCATTCTCGCCCGTTGCGCTCGACACTGAGTTCAAACCCGGCACGGATATGCTTTACGCGCAATACCTCTTTGCCGACGGCTCCGACCTGCAATTCATCGCCGTGCCGCGCTCGACCATCCCGAACGGGGCACCCGATATGAACAACAGCTCCTTCGCGTTGCATTATCATGGCGAGGTCGCGGGTTTCGAAACGACGGGTCTCGTCGCGCGCGATCACGGCGATTGGACAGGCGCGCTGGGCGTGAACGGCCCGCTTTACGGCGCGACGTGGAATGTCGAGGTTTTTCCGACCTCGGTGCGCGACGGTCCCACGGTCGTGTCCGCGCTTGCCAATATCAGCGACGCGCAAACCCTCTTCGACCGCAATGCGAGGCTCTTTGCCGAATATTTCCATAATGGCTTCGGCGTTGAAGGCGACGTCACGGCCGCAACGTTGCCTTCGTATCTCGAAAACCGCCTTGCGCGCGGACAATTGTTCAACATTCGGCAGGACTATCTCGCGGCTGGGGTATCACTCGAATGGTCACCGCTCGTGACGCTGTCGCCGACGCTTATCGCCGATCTGAACGACGGGAGCTTCGATCTATACTTTTCCGGAAGTTGGTCGCTCGACACCAACACGGTGTTTTACGCAGGCGTGCAGGCGCCCTTCGGCCCTCGCGGCAGCGAATATGGCGGCGTCCAGCTGGCGCCCGCCGATCCCGTCACGTCTCCGTCGCCTTGCCTGATTTATCTGCAATTGCGGCAATATTTCTGATCGGCGCTCGTTGATGCTCAGCAGTCCGAAGATCGCGCCAAGCCGTTTGCCGCTATTCGGAAGATAAGCGGTGCTGCCAAGGGAGGCGAGAGCGGCTTGCGGGCACGTTGCTCTGCAACACGCTCTGACTGCAGCGAGCGACGCGGAGCAAGGTTGTGTCCCCAATTTCCGCTGTACCAACCTTTTGCCCCCCGGCGTGACGCGTTCGGCCGTTACGCGGCCATTCTGGTGAGGATTGCGCGGGCGCAAAACACGGCGGTCGAGAAACAGGACTGCAGCAGATAGCCGCCGGTAGGCGCTTCCCAGTCCAGCATTTCGCCGATCGCGTAGGTGTTGGGCATGGCTTTGAGCATAAGCGTGTCGTCGAGAGCGTCGAAGGAGACGCCGCCTGCGGTGGAGATGGCGCGGGCGAGGGGCTGATGGCCGGTAAGCATCACGGCAATGGATTTGAGGCGGTCAGGTGGCGTGCCGGTTTCGCGCAGGAGGTTGGTTTCCATTGGCGAAAGACCGACGGATTTGCGCAGGAAATTGGCGAGCGAGTCCTTGCCTTGTGGGCGGGCGAGACGGCTGTCGATCTGTTGCTGTGAAAGGTCGGGGCGCAGGTCGATGTCGAGCGCGATCGGGTGCGCGCCGTCGAGGGCTTCGCGTAGGACGGAAGACAGTGCGTAGACTGCACCGCCTTCGATGCCGTAGTGGGTGAGCATGGCATCGCCGCGCGCGGTGTGGTCGCCGAGGCGGAGCAAGACGTTCTTGAGCGGCTGGCCGGCGAAGCGGGTGCGGAAGAGTTCGCTCCAGTTTGCGTTGAAGCCCATGTTGGCGGGACGCAGCGGCGTGATCTCCACGCCCTTCTCTTGCAAGAGCGCCGTCCAGCCGCCGTTGGCGCCGAGGCTGGGCCAGCTTGCGCCGCCGAGCGCGAGAACTGTGACGCTAGACGTGTCGGCGATATCACCGGCCGATGTATGGAAGCGCAGCGTGCCGTCCAACCAGCCGCGCCAGTCGTGGCGCAGGCGGAACTGGACGTTCTGGCGGTTGAGGCGGCCGAGCCAGGCGCGCAGCAATGGCGAGGCCTTCATTGCTTCAGGAAAAACGCGCCCGCTGGACCCGGTGAAGGTGTGGGCGCCGAGCGTGTCGGCCCAGTCGATCAGTGCGAGCGGCGTGAAGGCTTCCAGCATCGGGCGCAGACGTGCGGATGCGGCGCCGTAGCGGGTAAGGAATATGTCGAGGCGCTCAGAATGCGTGAGGTTGAGGCCGCCGCGTCCCGCCATCAGGAATTTGCGGCCAACGGACGGCATGCGATCGTACACAGTCACGGCTAAGCCAGCCGCGCTCAACACCTCCGCCGCCATCAGGCCTGCCGGCCCTGCGCCGATTACTGTCACCGTCTTCGTCATGGCGTGTGTATGCATCCTTCCCTTAGCGGCCACCATCGCTCTCGCCATGTGGCGGGTGTCCGAAATCAAGCCGCCGGTGGGCCATGGGCCGGAAGCCCTGAAGAGCGCGCTGCTGCGACCGTGCCTGGGAAGCGGTTCCGACTTAGCTCGGATTGAGAACGGACAGGCCTTCCCGATTTTCCCGACCGTTTCTGGCGCGCGCTCCTAGCGCTTTGATAATGCGCACGGACCGTTTCTTGAGATCCTCCACATCGGCCGTACCGCCGGCGTAAAGTGCGGCGCCTATCTTTTGGGTAAGAGCCTTCACGTCTTCGTCGAGCTTCGCCCGCGAATCCGGCGATGTTGAGAAAATCATTTCCAGTGATGCGTTTTTCGATGTGCCCCAATTTCGGTGCGCATAGGCTTGCAAAAAAATCTTCAGCTCTTCTGCTGTCTGAACATCTTGCAGTGTCCCTCCGGAAGACATTCCCGCCGCAACGTTTGGTGGCCCGGTTTTGACTTTCACGGCCGCGAAAACGACTTCTTTAAACCGGAGGATCGTGCGCTTCGGCTCTCCCCATCGGAAGGCACCAAACAGCAGCGCGGCGATCACAACACTTACGCCGGCATAGGGAAGCGCAAGGCGGATATCCGCGAACGCATTTTGCAACCAGTGCAGCTGCCTCTGTTGGGATTTTGCGGTCTGCGGCTGACCTTGCGAATGGTCACTATCGACAGGGGGCCCCTGTGCGGTCTTCGCCGGTAAAATGTGGAGGACCCGTTCCGGCAGCTCTGCTATGGCGGCCCTGTTGTTGACCACGTCCCACCACGAAATTCGGATCGCCGGTAGCACCAAGGGGCCCGCGCTTCGCGCGATGACGCTATAACTGTCCGTCCGCCAGCCCGAGATCACGGCTGTTTTGCTGTCGAAGTTCTCTCCCATCACGGGTTTGTCGGCATAAGCCCTGAAACTGCCGAACTGTTGCTGGGCTCCGATATCCGGCAGTTGACTGCCAACCGCGCCGGTCGCCGAAAGCGTAATTGTTCGGGTCACGGGTTCGCCGACATGGACGGATCGGGATGCATCTATTTTTTCGCCGATCTTCAGCGATGTCAGTGGCAGCCACGGATCCATCGCGGCAACGGGCGGCTTGACGTTCAGGACCGTGGCATTGCTGGCGATATTGAAGGGCTCGCCGCCGTAGGTGGAAAAGAAATTCAGTGCTTGCTGCGTTGCGCTGGAGACCGCGGAACCGCCCGACGGGTCCAGGCTTGGCGCTTGAAATTCACCCTCCAGCACAACAGCGGGAATGGTCAATTTTCCGGCCCCCAGCGGCGTGATGATGTAGTGAAATTCGGCCACTTTGACGGGCATTCCGTGTTCAAACCCATCGGAAACGTCCGCGCTACCCGTCTCCTCGACAATGGCATCGGTGATGTCGATATCGCTCGCGGTCATTTTCGAAATGCCCGTCCGCACCACGACGCGCACCGTGTAGAGCACGGGCTGGTTTTGGTATGGCGTTACCGTATCTGCTTTCGCAGTCACCGATATCCTGCCGCCCTCTACGTCCGTCTGCGTCGGCGCTTCCGGTTTTGGCAAAGTTGCTGCGCTCAGAGCCGACAGCGGCAGAAAAATCACCAGAACGACGAATGGGAAAAGACATCTCATCGGGGTGGCGCCCCCTGTTGCAATCCGCTTTTCTGGTCTTCGATTGCGAACTGGTTTTTCAGAAAAGAGCCGCTATCGTTCGGGATTCTGATAAGCCACTGGTCGGCATTGACATCGCGCTGCGTGCGCGGCTGCATCTGTTCTCCACCTTGCGGCCGCACGGCTTGCAAAGCTGCCGATTGTGCGGGATCGGATTGGCCTTTCCTCTGATCGCCGCGCTTGGATTGTCCTTGCTCCTGCCGCGCTGCTTTCTGATCGCCCTTGGGCTGCATGGGCTGCTGTGAACCGCGGTCTGAATTCTTCGCCGAGGCCTGCGCGCCATGTTGCGGGCTTTGCGATCCTTCTTTGCGTTGCTTCCCTGCCTGCTGCTGCCCTTGCGAATCGTCCTGTCCGCCGCCGCCACCACCTTTTTGCTTTTTTTGCTGTTCCTGATCTTTCTTGAGCATTTTCAGCGCGATCGCCAGGTTGTGCAGAGTAGGAATGTCATTCGGCTTTATTCGCAAAGCCGCTCTGTAACTGGCGACCGCATCCTCCACCTGGTCATTCATGAGCTCGGCATTGCCCAGATCGTAGAGGCCATTCAGGCGCACATGCTCGCGGTTGGCAGCTTTGAACAGCGACACGGCCCTGTCGTATTGTTTCGCTCGATAGGCGACGACACCACGCTGATATGGCGCATCGAACTTCGCCATCGCGCCTTTGTAGTCGCGGCTGTCATACGCCGCCTTCGCCTGCTGATCGCGGTTCATGAACCAGTCGGAGATCGTGCCGGCCTTCGCATTTCCAAAAGGGATGAGCATCGTCGATAGCAGCAAGATGGCCGGGAACGTGGCGCCTTTTCTAAACAGCGGCAGCAGGAGCAAAGCCAAAATCAACGCCGGGATATAAAATCTCTCCTGCCAATTCCGCACGCTTTGCCCGGACACGCGCGCACGGAAACTGGCAACACCCATGCGGCTCAGAATGGCGCGGGTATCGCTATCGGTATAATTTGCTTCGACATAGATTCCGTGTCCGGCGGTCGCCAGCGTTTGCAGCCGGCTGGCCTGAAGTCCCGAACCCGGCGCGCCGACGCCCATGGTGTAGATCGTCGCGTTATCGGCGGCCTGGGCGAGGCCAGCGATATCGCGCTCCTGAAACCCGCCATCGCTAATGACGAGAATGGACTTCTCGTCGCCGACCTCGTCTTTCAACATGCCTGCCGCCATCTGCAGCGCAGGTTTCAGACGATCACCTTGAATAGTAACAAGCGACGTATCCAGTTCTGGCAACAGGTTTTTGATGGTCCTGAAGTCGTCGGTCAGCGGCGTGATCATATGCGGCACGGCCGCGTAGGCGATGAGCCCGATGCTATCGTCATGACTCATATCCATGAGATCTTCGATCTTTTCGCGTGCCCGTGCGATGCGCGACGGTTCCACATCGGTCGCGTTCATGGACTGGGAAAGATCGAGAACGATGACCAGATCCCGCGCCGGCTCGTAAGTCTGCTCCTGCGTATAACCCCAGCTTGGGCCGGCCATAGCGACGACACCGCATAGCCACGCGAGACTCCACAGCAGGAGTGTCCCGCGGACATTTGCGCGCGCGCTCGCCGAATTCTTTATCAGATGCGGGAGCAGGTGCCGATCGGCGAAACGTTCGAGCCGCTCTGTTCCCCCCGCGCCTTGAAGAAGAACGTACAAAAGCAGCACCATGGGGATCGCGACCAATCCCCATAGCCAGGCGCCTTGCGCAAAATGAAACTGACTAAATCCCATGGCGGATCCGTGGGGCTATCGGCAGCAGCGCTAGCGTGAGCAACAGCGCCAGCGCACAGCCGAGCGGATATCCGTATAAGGATTTGCGAGCGACATGCGTGCGGTTTTCGACCTGTGTCTTTTCGAGTTTGTTGATCTGCGCGTATATTTTCTGCAGCGCGCTCGTATCTGCTGCGCGGAAATAGCTCGCGCCTGTCGTGGACGCGATCTTCCGCAAGAGACCTTCATCGAGGTCAAAGCGCTCCATCTGGATCTGTCCCATGGCGTCGGGGATGGGCACCACTCCCAGAGTGCCGACGCCGATCGTGTAGATGCGAATTCCGTATTGTCGGGCGAGTTTCGCGGCTGCAAGCGGGGGAATCGTGCTGGCATTATCGCCGCCGTCGGTGAGCAAAACCACGATACGCGATTTTTCCGGCCGATAGCGGAGGGTTCGGACCGCAAGCCCGATTGCATCTCCGATCGCCGTCATATCCCCGGCTTCGCCGGCGGCGGCGTTGTCGAGCATTTTTCGCACCGACAGCGTATCGAATGTGAGCGGTACGTGCAGATACGCCGACGAGCCGAAAAGAATGAGGCCCACGCGATCGCCCTGCCGCTGGTCGATGAAGTGACCGGCAACCGACTTGACGACGTCCAATCGGCTGGCCTGCACGCCGTTTTTCGTATAGTCCAGCGCCTCCATCGAACCGGACAGATCGACGGCCATCAGCAAGTCGTATCCGCTGTTTCGCTGTGGCGTGAACTGGTCCACAAACTCTGGGCGCATCAGCGCCACGGTGAGACATATCCAGAGCGACGCCAGGATCGCCCAATAAAGCCGGTTGGATTTGCTCGCCTGTTGCTGCTTCGGGAAAATCGCTTTCAACCGATCGATATAGGGGAAGAAAATTTCCGGAGCGCCTGCCGTTTTTGCGATTTTCGCACGGGGACCAACGACGCGGACGATGACCGGTAACGCCAAAAGAAAGATCATCCAGGGCCATGCGAACCAGAACATTCTAACGCACCCACCGCTTCGCGGCATCTATCAGAATTTTCACGGATTGCGGGGAATAGGTTCGTCCGGGCGGCGAATAGGGCGCCTCGATGAGTAAAGATCCGCGCGCTATCCAATCGAATCCGCCGGGGTCTTTGGTGGTGAGCCAGCGCAGCCAGTCCGCACCCTCCAGCCCGGCGCACTCCGCCCGCGAAAAGGATTGCATCGCGACGCGGCGCAAAAGCACGGACAGGGTGCCCGCGATTTGCTGTGCATTCCCGCTGGATAACTGTCTGTTGAGAGCCACAAACGCTCTGTACGTCTGCCCCCGCCAGCTTCGCTGATAGGTCCAGTGGCGCCAATAAGCCGCCGCGGTTGCGAGCAGCGCCAGGACGATCAACACCCACCAACCAGGCGCCAGCGGCCACCAGCTGACGGGATCCAAATCCCGAATATCGTAGAGCTGCGCAAGCAATTTATCCGAGGCCGCCGTCATTGCCGGATCTTGCCGATATTGAGGCGCCGCACGCCGAGCAGAAGGTCGGCGTACACATCCTTGTCCGTATGCAGATCGACAATGCCGACACCACGACGTACCGCCATATCCTCAAACCGCTTCCGGTTTTCACGCCATTGCTGCGCATAAGCCTCGCGGGCGACGCGGCTGTCGGTGTCGAGAGTCAGCTTGTGTCCCGCATCGTCATCGAAAACGACCGTTTCCATTGCCGGTATTTCGCGGTCGGCCGGATCGTTGACGGCGATCAGCACGACGTCGCATGTGCGGCGCAAATTTCCGATGCGTTTTTCGAGCATCTCCGTAGCAGGTTGAAAGTCACCGATCACGATGAGAAGTGAACCTGTCGGCGCCACGCGCTCGAGATATTTTAGCGCGGTTTCTGTCGGTACTGCGGTCGGGTGTACGCCCTGTGTCGTCTGACTGAGAAGTTTCAGCGTGGGCCATAAAGCATTCCTCGAGCGCGCGGGCGCAAAAAACTGCAAGCCACCCGGCACATCTCCGAAGACGAGGCAGCCGACACGATCGTTGCTGCTGTTGGCTTGCCAGCCAAGCAGGGCCACCGCCCGCGCAATCTGTACGGACTTGAATGTTCCGCGGGTCCCGAAGCGCATGGCTGCGTTCGCGTCGACGCAGAGTATGACGGTGCGCTCCCGCTCTTCGGTAAAGACTTTCACATGAGGCTTGTCGGTGCGGGCGGTGACCCGCCAGTCGATGCTTCGGATATCGTCGCCAAATCGATATTCACGTACCTCGTGGAACGCCAGTCCCTGCCCGCGAAACGGAGAGGCGTAATCGCCTGAACCTGCCGTCGTGGACGACCGCGCGGATAGAATCTGCAGACGCGAAGCCCTTTGACCCAGCCGTATCAGCTCATTGAAATCGGGATACAGCATGGCGCGTGTCCCCTACGGCACAGCCACGACATCCAGAAGACGTTCGACGATAGCTTCGCGAGATACGTTTTCGCTCTCCGCTTCGAAAGACGGAATGATGCGGTGGCGTAAAATGGCGGGAGCGACGGTCTGTATCTGATGCGGCGAGACATAATCGGAACCTTCCAGCCACGCCAACGCTTTGGCGCATCGTAACAGCGCCAATGTTGCCCGAGGCGAGGCGCCGTGCCGTATCCATTCCGCGAGCTTCTCGTCGTAGGTCTGCGGCGCACGCGTCGCGCTTACCAGCGAGACGACATATTTCTTCAGCTTCTCATCGACATGAATTTCGGTGCAAGCCCGGCGGGCGGCAAAGAGTTCTTCCTGCGTGCTGATCGCTGTCGGCGTTACGACACCGCTATTTCTGCGACGGCTGTCGTCGTAATCGAGAATCTGCAGCTCCTCCTCGGACGTGGGATAGCCGACCACTGTGTACATCAGGAACCTGTCGAGCTGTGCTTCGGGTAAATTATATGTTCCCTGTTGCTCGATAGGGTTCTGCGTCGCCAGCACCATGTAGAGTTCGGGCAATTTGTAAGTATGATGCCCGACCGTGACTTGCTTTTCTTCCATCGCTTCGAGTAGCGCGGACTGAACTTTCGCCGGTGCCCGGTTGATTTCGTCGGCGAGCAATATGTTGTTGAAGATCGGCCCGCGGCGGAACGTGAAATCGCTTTTTTCGCGGACGTAGATTTCCGTGCCGATCAGATCGGCGGGCAACAGGTCCGGTGTGAATTGAATACGGTGGAAGTCTCCCTCAACGCCTTCTGCCATTGCCTTTGCCGCCGTCGTTTTGGCAAGGCCGGGCATGCCCTCGATCAGAATATGCCCGTCGCATAAAAGGCAGATGAGCATGTTGCGGATCAGCGCGTGCTGACCGATGATTCTGCCCTCGATCATTTTCTGCAAATTGGCGAGTTTGGGCTGAGCCCGATTTGATGACGCGATCGGGTTGGTCTCCAAAGTGTTTGCGGCGCCCATCGTTTGCCTGTCGGTTTAAAGAAGCGTGATCGCGGTTATTGCGGCGCAGCCGGCCGTGGTTTCGGTGCGGCCCGGGTCCCGACACGCGTCGGTCCATTCGATTCGTGCGGATGTGGCCACAGATTCAACCGTAGAACAAACAGGGGTATTTTCTAACCCCCTTGTAATGTCAGGGGCTTAGCCCACGCATAAATATGCGACTTGCGGTCGAGCGTCCACGGCTTCGTACCGGTACTCGCACAGAAACTGGCGGCCAGATCGGGAATTTGCGCATCGTCGAGAACGCGTACGATCCTGCCTGACATCTTAAGGCTTTGCATCGAGTTCGCGGTTACGAAGTCGCCGACTGCGCAATCTTTTCCCTGTAGAGCCACGATGTTTCCGTCTGGCCCGCTGTGAGCCGGGCCATTTCATTCGCCTTCCCTCTGTAGGTGACCCAAAGCGCCCGTGTGTCGCCGTGCAATATGCTCGGCCGCGCCGAGGTAGGGCGGAGCAGTGTTCGCTGTCCTCTGAGAGCTGTACCATTCCCCACAGCGCAATCCTCCGCGCTGCGCGATGTCTCCCTCAATCGTTGGCGCAATTGACGACCAGGCCGTCGCAGCCGGGCTGCGTGCCGAAATTCTTTTCGATGAAATTGCCGAAGGTGGCCTTGATGGCGAGGCCGCCATTGATGTGGTTCATGTTGTGATAGACGATGAGGTAATGCTGTTGCTGCGCCTGGCCGGGTAGCGGTAGCGCGATCGGGGCGCATTGCGTAGGGAACGCCAATCCGTTCGCCACGCAGGCGTCGTTGGTGTCCATCAAGATGAAATTGATCGGACAGCTCACTGCTGCGGGCGAGGCCGGCAAAGGCGCGCCGGGCACGCCGGGGGCGCAAGGTTCACTGGTCGGCGCAGCAACGCCCGTAGGCCCAACGAAAATATTGGTCGCGCCGATGTCTTTGGAGATCAGAGCGGGCTGGGCGAGCGGCGTGGGATTGGGACCGGATACGAGCATGTTGGTCGAGGGGTTGAGGGCGACGTCGATTTCGTTGTCGCCGTGCAGGATCAGGATCGGCATCGACTTGAACCGTTGAATCCCGAGATCGCCGCGCGACGCGAAATAATGCGCCGAGCGCCAGTTGTAGCCCATCACGCCCGCCGCATCGGGCTGATAGGTGGAGACGCCGAACTGATAAGCGCCGGAGGCGATGGCTGCGCCCACTTGCGGCGTCGGCAGTGGAGGCGGGGGTGGCGGAGGCGGCGGTGGCCAGTTCGCCAACGCCTCAAGATAGGTCAGACGAAGATCGGTAAAGCCTTCGACGACGGAGAAGGCCGTGACGGGTGCGCCTTGCTCCACGGCGCGCCAGGTAATGCAGCCGCCATGCGAATAGCCGTACATGAAGAACTTGTTCTTGTTCACATTGGGCGAAACAGTTTGTCCCGCCGCGCCCAGCCGAATGGTGCTGGCGCGATTGACCACGAGATCGGTGAGCGCCATCACATCGGTGACCTCGCCCATGCAGAATTCCACATTGCCGCCGGATGGCCACGTGCCCGACGGATAGGACGGCGTCGCGGGATTCGTCGGCGGCGACGACGCGATGTTCACGTTCTCGCCGCGATAGGCGGAGGTCGCAAACACCCAGCCACGTTTGGCCCAATCGAGACATTGTCCGAGACTGTCCGGTCCGTTGGCAGGCTGGCTGGTCCAACCCGTCGCTGTGATGACGCCGTTGATGTTGCCGCCGTCGCCGGCGCCGGTGCCCCCGTGATTGTAGACGACGACCGGGTATGGGCCGCCCGTCGTCGGCGCGCAGATGAGGGCGTAGATCTTCATGCCGCCTTGCACCGTGTAAGAGCCGACGCTCCAGGTCACGGAGGGAAATCCTGAGGGTGGCGTGACGGTCATGCCTTGCACGTTCGTCCACGGTCCCTCTTGCCCGAAACCGACTCCGTTCTGATCGAACAGCACGACGGACTGCCCATCGCTGAATTTCGAACCCGTCTCCAGGCTGCCGCCCATCGCTTGCGTCGCGGCCTGCGCCGCGCCCGGGCTGAAGGTGATGAGGGGAAGGTTGTCCGTCGTCGTAGCGAACAATTCGGCATGGCCTTGGGCTGTCTGCAGATCCGCGACGATGGATTGCGGCGACCAGTATTTGGCCGGCAACACACCGCCCGACTTCGGATAGGTCCACGTCCAGGGATAAAGTGTGTACGTCGTGTTGGTCGCGTCGGTCTGGGACATACCGCTCGCCGATGAGACCGTCGAGCCGAGCGTATCAAGACTGCCCGTGTTCTGGTTGACCGCCTGGATGGTAACCGGTTTGCCCCCAGCGAGCAGGAAGCCTGAGAGCGTGACTGGCTGCCGAGAGTCTGCGGGTGAGCGGCTGAGCGGAGAGGTGACGCAGGAGAGAAGCGGAAGGGAGGCCACCACAAGCATTGCCGTTCGAAGATTGCGCATGGCAAGTCCCCTTTTTGTCAGCCAAAGCTCGCGATGAATGCCCCAAAACTTTGACGCAGCGCTCGATGGCCCGGGAGCATACACGATCGGATGCCAATCGTCGCTCGAAACCGCGGCGCCGCCGTCCAGCGCTTGCACCGCGCGGATATGCTCGATCTTCCGCGAAGCGACCGAGGCGAACCAAGCAAAACGGCGGCCCCGGAGGGAGCCGCCGCTTTAGCCAGACTGATGAAAACGTTCAGTACTTGATCGTCACGCCGATGAACATGGTTCGTCCGAGCGCGTCGTATGTGCCCGGGAACGTGTTGTCATTGCCGGGACCGACAGGCAGCACGAATGTGCTCAGCACCGGAGGCAGCCTGCCGAAGACGTTGTTCACGCCCGCGCGGATATCGACACCGGTGCGCACGTTCCAGTCGGCTGCCAGATCGAGATACCAGAAGTCGTTGATCGTGTTGTCGGGCGCATCGAAAAACGGGGTGCCGAACGACTGCAGCTGCGGAACGCTGGTGTTCGCATCCAGTCTGACGCTGGAGATATAGCGCCAGTTCGCCGAAAAATCGACGTCCCAGGGCGTGGCCCACGTTACGCGCAGGCGATGGCGCCACCTGGGCAATGGGCCTGACGCGGTGTTGTTGCTGCATGTCGGGCCGAAGAGGCCTGCGCAGCCATACGGCGTTCCGCCCTTCACCGGGTTGATCTCGAACTCCTGCAACCAGGTGCCGACGAAGGCGAACTGCAGGCCGCCGAGGCCCGCGGTCATCGGAATGTCGTCGAGGCTGAGATTGTAGTTCGCCTCGAAGTCGATGCCCTTGGTGTGCAGGAAGCCGGTGTTGACGTTGGGCGCGGACACGAAGCCGGCGCCGTAGATTTGACCGGAGGAGCTGCGATGCACGGCTGGGCAGAATTGCGCCTCGCTCGCGGCTGTCGCCGTCGCGCCATAACAATTGGCGAGCGTAACCGTCGGAGGCGTGGTGCCGATCTCGTTCGACACGTCGATGTTGAAGTAGTCGACGGTCGCCGTGAAGCCATCCAGGAAGGTCGGCGTGAACACCACGCCGATTGTCCGCGTGTCGCCGATTTCCGGTTTGAGGCTCGCGGTGCCGCTCACGGCCTGATTGCACTGCTCGGACGGGCAGGCAAGCAGGGCGCTGTTTCCGGCATTCGGCACGGTCGCACACCTGCCGGCCGTGCTGGTCGCGCACGGATCCTGCGCCGTTACGAGTGTGACGTTGATCGGAGCAAACAGTTCCAGAACGTTCGGCGCACGCACCGCGCGCTCGTAGCTTGCACGGACTCGGAAGTCGTCGATCGGCTGCCATTCGAGGCCGTATTTGTAGGCCGACACCGCGCCTGCCGTGCTGTAGGACGAATAGCGGTAGCCGGCGTTGAACGACAGATCCTCCGCATAAGGCTTCTCCTGGATGAGCGGTGCCTTCAATTCGGCGAAACCCTCCACCACATTGAAGCCCGCCCGCGGTTGGGACGGCGTGGCACCGCCCGCGCCGCTGAGATCGCCGCTCTGATATTCTTCGTCCGCCTGCAATGCCAAATATTCGGCTCGATATTCGCTGCCGACGGAGATCGAGACGGGATTCTTCGCCCAGGGCGACTGGATGCCGTATTCGCCAAGACTGCCCGTCAGCGAGCCGCTAACGATCTGCTCCTCGGTGTACCCTTCCTGGAGGCCGGGCACTTTGACGTAGGCGAGCATGGCCGGCGTGATCGAGCCGATTCCGTTGAAGACGTCGAGCGGCACGCAGGACCCGCCCACGACACAAACCGGATTGGCGGCCGTGCCGGTGACCTGCAATGCGTTCTGGACATTGTTGATGGAGAAGAAGCCCTGGTCCGCTCGCTGGAACACGGACTCGGTGTATTGGGCATAGGTGTCGTAAGTCCAACCGTCGCCCAAATCGCCGCGAGCGCCGATCTGCAGGCGGTACGTATCATGGCGCAGTTCGCTGTCTTGAGGTCCGCCTTCGATGGCGCGCCGCCCGATTTCGACGCTTGCCTGACCGGGCACCGCATTGCCGCCGCCGCCGCCGGGGCAGAGCAGGCCTGCTTCCTGCGCCGTCAACAGCGGGTTGGTGCAGTTGACCAGGTAGAAGGAGCCCAGCGCAAAACCTACCGCACCTTGCTGGCCCACGCCGGCGAACAGACCGCGTGGCGCGACCTGGCTGGTGGTATTGTCGCCCGTGAACATGAAGGAGCTGTAGACATCGAGCTCTTTGTTCACTTCGTAGTGCGCAAAGAAGCCGCCCGTGTATCGCGTATCGGGACGCTGCAGGTAGTTGGTCGCACCGAAGTTGAACAGCTGGTTCGTTCCGCCGACGAACGGCACGAAATGGCCACTGCCCTGCGCGCCGGTTCCTTGTTCAAAGAAGGTCTGGCCTGTGTCGAGCGAGATGAATTTGTTGAAGTTGCTTGAGCCGCCGCATACATGCGCCGTGCTGGGTCCGTTGGTGCTGAAACTGCAGGCCGAGAAGTCGCGCGCACCGGCCAGAACTGCCGCCGTGTTTTGATAGCCGAGATAGGCCGTGACGTTGCCTTTGCCGTTGGCGGTGTTGGCGCCGAGGATGAAGGTGCCGGTCGTGTTTTGGCCGTCCCAGATGTTTTCCTTGGCCAGTTGATCGCCGGCGGAGCTGACGATCGCGCGGTAGGAAGAGTTTGTGTTGTCGGCCTGCGCAACGCCGTATTGGCCGTCGATCTCGATGCCGTCGAAATCCCTGCGCATCACGAAGTTGACGACGCCGGCCAACGCATCCGAACCGTAGACCGCTGAGGCGCCGCCCGTCAGAACTTCCACATGATCGACCAAACCCGCCGGAATCTGATTCAAGTCCGCCGCGCCGTTTTGGCCGCCGGCTGTGCCGGTGTTGTTTGTCGGATCGCCCGGCGCCAGACGGGTGCCGTTGACGAGCACCAGGGTGCGGTTTGCGCCCAAACCACGCAGGTTGACCTGCGCCGTGCCTGTCGCGCCGTTCGACACGCCGGAGGTCTGATCCGCGAATACGGACGGCAGGTTGTTCAGAAGGGTTTCGACGCCCGTCGTGCCTTCGAATTTCATTTCCTGCTGACCGACGGCGGTCACCGGGCTCGGGGCATAGAGACCCTGTTGCGGAATACGCGAACCTGTGACGACCACAGTTTCCGTCGCTTGGTCTTGCGCCGATGCCTGAGCACAAAAGCCGATAGCCGCCGCCGACGCCGTACCAATCAGCAGAACTGCGCGGAGATTGTAATTTTTGGTGCGTTGCACGTATGCCCCCTAATTTCGAAATGTTCGCAACAACCGAAAGCGCGGTTGTCCCCGCGATGACGCGGGACTTGGGAGCGACGCTAAAAAAGCAGGGGAGGTTTAATCCACGAGAATGAGGGGGAGTGAAACGGCATAACCCGTACTGTGACATAAAAGTTATGCGTAACGCGCACTCCAATGCCGATTACGTGCGCGTGTTATCCACGCACCGTCATGCATCCATCAGCCAGAGATTTATCCCGATATTCTAGCCACCGGCACGAACGCGGTGCGCTTAGCTTCATCGGTGAGTTGAGAAAGGCGCTTGACCAATGCCGGTATGGATTGATTGGAGACGGCGCCGAAACCAAGAACGACTCCCCGCCGCCAATGCTTTTGCTGGTAGTACTGCGAGAGAGAGCGAACCGGCAGATTTTCCGCTGTTGCCGCTTCACTCACAGCAAGTTCATCGAAGTCCTCGTCGAATTGAAGCACGACGTGCAATCCCCCCAACGGCTCGGAGATGACAACACCGGGTAGCATGTCCTTGCAGACACGCTTAACGAGGTCCAAACGCCTTGCGTATACACCGCGGACCGCGCGCGTATGCGTGGAATACTCGTTTTCTTCGATGAACTCCGCGATCGCATCCAGGAGAGGAGCCGGCGGCGAGGTTACGGCTCGACATCCGAATTCATAGAAAACGTCGCGAAGCGATCGGGGAACAACCAGGTAGCCGACGTTCACAAAGCCACCCAGCGTTTCGAAGAAACCTCCGTAATGGATCACGCGCTCGTCGGTATCGAGCCCGTACAGTGATTTCATGCGGCCGCCCGCATAGCGCAGCTCACCGCAAGAATCGCATTCGAAGACAATCGCATTTTGAGCGCGCGCCATCGCCAACAATTCCAGCCGCCTGCTCTCGGACATCTGAGCCCCAAAGGGAAAGCCGACGGATGGCGATACGCAAATGAGACGCGCAGGCGGTCCCTTCATCCGGCTTGGGTTCGCACCTTGCGAGTCGCCCGGCAACGGATACATCTGTGCCCGCGCCAATGAAAATGCGCTATGAACGACGTCCATGGTCGGATCTTCGACCGCGACACAGTCGCCCGGATCGAGCAGCACACGCGCAATCAAATTCAATGCACTTTCCAGACCCGACACGGCCACGACCTGATCCGGATCGCAGGATATTCCACGGGTATTGCGCAGATATGCGGCAATACTTTTCTGAAAGTGGACATTGCGCGACGTCTCGCCCCGCGAAAGGAACGCCATCGGCGCGCGCATGAACTTGTCAGCCAGCCGGCGGCCAAGCTTTGTCCTGGGATAAAGGACGGGGTCCGACGCGAACAACGCAAAGGGAACCCCGCCGCTCACACGATTGACGCGCGTTTCAAGCGCGTGACGCGCGTTAAAGGCAGCACTGAAAGTTGCAGCGGAAGGCCCAGATGTTTCCAATCGACCTTCCTCAGGACAAAGAGAAGGGTTGTCCAAAGCCACGCGCGTGCCGCGGCGCGTATTCGACACGCACAGGCCCTCGTCAACGAGATGCACGTAGGCAAGCGCGATCGTGTTTCGCGCCACGCCCAGATGCTGCGCGAGGTCTTTGATGGTCGGCAAAAGTGCGCCTGGCGACAATTGCTGCGACCACACCGCCGTTCGAATCCCCTGGGAAATCTGCTGGTGGATCGGGAGCGGCGAGGATGAGTCAAGCTTCAGATTTGCTATCGCCAGCGGCATGGGCACCTGCAAATCAATCGCCCGTGCAACGCCTGGCGGCGCCTCATATCCGCCTGGTTGACCTGCGGTGTTGGCCGAAGAGAGCCGAATGCTCATAGCTTAATCCTGACGGTTAGATCGTCGCTACTGCGGTCGGGTACATCACAGCATTATTCGCCCGCTCATTTGTCCTATAGAAATCAAAAATCACGGTCGCAACAGAGCCACTTTCGAAAAACACGACCGAGACAGTTCACGAGTTAGCGAACTGTTCAGCGCGGTCGAGTGCATCTGCCGCGATGCGCGCTCACAGTTCGTTGATCGAGGTCGCCTACCGCGACCGGATTCAACGCAACCAGACGTTTCGGGACTTTGCGTGAGGCGGCGCTATCGCAAATTGCTCTCGAGAGCTCGCTTCAGGGTGCGTAAACCCGATTCGATCTCCGCCTCATTTGTGGCGCTGACGCGTATCAGCGACATATATTCCCGAGCCATGTCGCGAAACAAGATGACCTTCGGCGACCAGCCGCTCATAGACGTCTGCAAGCGTGGTGCGTGATATTCCGAACGTGGTCTGGGCCTTTCTGGTGGCAGGCAGCTTGGCACCGCGCGGCAAACGGCCATCGGCAATTGCTCTGCGAAGCTGACTTGCAAGCACAGCCGCTATGCTGCCGGAACTGCAGCGATCGAGCTCTTTGCGAATTTCAAATAGCGGGTCCATCCGCGCCCCAAACAACGGTTCCGCATGAACGCTTACAACGTCGATTTAATGGCGGCGGGTCAATTCAAAAAGCCGAGAAGGTCACTAATGAAGGTGCGCGAAGCGGCTTTAATAGTTCACGATCTGGTGAACTGTCCTAGTTAGTTTTTTGAAGGCGGCTCTATCGCGACGGCGAATCCAGACGCCGGTTCGCTTAACCTTCACTTCGTCTTTCTCAGCCGCGGGAGCCGCAGCTTGCGCAGATTGGCCGGCAGGCGCTCCGATGCCCAGATGCCGAAATCGCGGCTGAGCACGTAGAAGCTGGGCGTGAATAAGAGACCGAACAGCGTCACACCGATCATGCCGAAGAAGACGGCGATGCCGAGTGCCTGGCGCATTTCGGAACCCGGACCGGTGTCGATGACGAGGGGCAACGTCCCCAGAATGAACGCGACGGAGGTCATCAGGATGGGACGCAGGCGCTGGCGCGCAGCGAGTTCGGCGGCGGCTCGACTGTCGAGTTTGTCCACCTCTTGGTCGCGTTTCGCAAACTCCACGATCAGGATGGCGTTCTTGGCGGCAAGGCCCACCAGCACCACCAGCCCGATCTGCGTCAGGATATTGTTGTCGCGGCCCATCAGATTCACGCCCAGCACAGCCGCGAGCAAACACATCGGGACGATGAGAATGACAGCGAGCGGCAGCACGAGGCTTTCGTAGTTTGCCGCAAGAAGCAGGAACACGAACACCACCGAAAGCCCGAACACGAAGGAGCCCGTGTTGCCCGCCTGCTCCTGCTGGAAGGCAAGTTCGGTCCATTCGGTGGCGAAGCCCTGCGGCAGAACTTTCGCCGCGAGCCGCTGCATGGTCGCGAGCGATTGTCCGCTTGAGTAGCCGGGTGCGGAATCGCCCTGCACCTCCACGGATGGGTAGAGATTGTAGCGCACCGCGCGCCAGGGACCGCTCGTGTTCCTGAGCGTCATCACCGAATCGAGCGGTACCATCGAGCCGGAGGCCGAGCGTGTTTTGAGGAGCCCGATGTCGCCGATCTCGGCACGGTGCGGCGCGTCGGCCTGCGCAGTCACGCGCCAAGTGCGGCCGAGGTAGTTGAAATCGTTGATGTAGGTCGAGCCCAGATAGGTGCCGAGCGTCGAAAAGACGTTCTGGACCGGAACGCCCAGCTGCTCGGCGCGCTCGCGGTCGATGTCCGCGTACAGTCTGGGCGTGTGCGTGCTATAGGTGGTGAAGACGCGTTGAAGACCGGGCTCTGCATTCGCCGCGGTGATCAGCCTCGTGCTCACGTCTTCCAGTGCACGCCAATCCGGGCCATTTCTGTCTTCGACGATCATCTTGTAGCCGCCGCCGGTTCCAATGCCGCGCACGGGCGGCGGCGCAATGACGATGATCAGGCCGGCGGTGATGGAACTGAGTGCGCGCTGCAGCTCTGCGGTAATCTTGAGCGCGGATTCGCGCTCACCGCTTTCTTTCAGCGGCACGAACATCGCAGCGGCGTTCGGCGCGGTTGTAAAGGTCGCGCCGTCGAAACCGGCGAAGGCGACGGTTGCGCGTGCTCCGGGATTTTTCAGCGCGATCGCCTGCGCTTGCCTCAAGACCTCGTCTGTACGTTGCAGCGAGGCGCCCGGCGGCATCTGGATGACGCCGATCAGATAGCCCTGGTCTTGCGCGGGTATGAAACCCGTCGGCGTTGCGTAGAGCCGCCACACGGCAAGCGCGATCAGCACAACGTAAGCCACGCCGATCATGGAGAGCGCGCGGATCGCACGCGCGGTGAACGCTCCGTAGCGCTGTGAGAGGCTGGCGAAGCCGGCGTTGAAGCCCCGGGAAAATCGCGCGAGGAATCCCGGGGCCGCGGTCCCGGGCAGAGTCTCATCTTTGTGTGGCTTGAGAATGAGGGCGGCAAGGGCAGGCGAGAGCGTCAGCGAAACCCAGCACGAGATTGCGGTCGCGGCCACGATGGTGAGCGCGAACTGCTTATAGAAGGCGCCGGAAATGCCGGGGATCAACGCCGTGGGAATGAACACGCCCATCAGCACGAGCGCGATGGCGATCAGCGCGCCCGAGACTTCGTCCATGGTGCGATGCGCGGCCTCGCGGGGTGACAGCCCCTCATCGCGCATCACGCGCTCGATGTTTTCCACCACCACGATTGCATCGTCGACCACGATGCCGATCGCGAGGACCATGCCGAACAGCGAGAGGCTGTTCAGTGAGAACCCGAAGGCCGCCAGCGCCGCAACCGAACCGACGATCGAAACCGGTATGGCGACGATCGGCACCAGTGCCGCGCGCCAGCTCTGCAGAAACAGCAGCACGACCAGCGCGACCAGCACGATCGCTTCGACAAGCGTGCGCTCGACGGCGAAAATCGACTTGGAGATGTACTCGGTCGGATTGTACGGAACCTGATAGGTCATCCCGGGCGGGAAGGTTTTCGAAGCCTCTGCGAGTTCTGCGAGCACCGCCTGCGCCGTCGACAGCGCGTTCGAGCCGGGCAGCTGGAAAATGCCGATGGCGACGGTGGGGTTGCCGGAGAAATAGGCGTTTTCGGTGTAGTCCTGCGCGCCGAGCTCGACCCGCGCCACGTCGCGCAAACGTGTGAGGCGGCCGAGAGAGTCGGTCTTCAGGATGATGTCGCGGAATTCCTCCGGCGATTGCAGGCGGCCTTTCGCCTCGATGCCGAGCTGAAAGGCGGTGCCGCCGCGGTTGAACGGCGGCGCGCCGACGGCGCCCGCCACCACCTGCGCGTTTTGCGCCTGGATCGCCGCAACGATTTCGTCAACCGTGAGATTTACCTCCGCCGCGCGGTCGGGATCGATCCAGACACGCATGCTGTATTCGCGGGCGCCGAAGACGTTCACATTGCCGACGCCGTGCAGGCGGGAAAGGCGATCCACCAGCTGCAGCGTCGCGTAATTCGAGATGTATTGCTGCGACAGGCTGTGATCGGGCGAAATGAGCGTGGCGACGAGCAGGAGATCCGGCGAGGACTTCTGGGTAACCACGCCGATCTGCTGCACCTCGGCCGGCAGCCGCGGCAGGGCCGTGGCCACGCGGTTCTGCACCAGCACCTGGTCCTCGTTGATGTCCGAACCCGGCGCAAAAGTGACGGTGATGGTGAGCGAGCCGTCGCCCTGCGAGGACGACGACATGTAGAGCATCTCCTCTACGCCGTTGATCTGCTCCTCGAGCGGCGTGGCGACAGTCTCGGCGACGGTCTCTGCCGTGGCGCCCGGATAAGTCGCGGTCACCGTGACTGTGGGTGGCGCGATCTCGGGATATTGCGCGACCGGGAGTGTGGGGTAGGCGACGGCGCCAAAAAGCACGATCAGAATCGCCACCACGCTCGCAAAGATCGGCCGATCGATGAAGAAATGCGGCAGGCCCATGGTTGGCGTTACCTGGGTGTCGCTTGGGATGAAGGCGGCGCCGAGAGCGGCTCGGATTGCGGCGCAGTGTCGGCAGCACGCGGTGTGAGCTTTATCGTCGTCGCTTCGACTGGCATCCCCGGTGCTAAGCGCGCGAGACCGTCGAGAACGACCTTGTCGCTCGCTTTCAGTCCGCTCCGGATGACGCGCAGGCCAATGACGAGAGGACCGGTCTCGACCTCGCGTGCCGCGACCTTTCCACCTTTGTCCATGACGAAGACGAGCCGGCGCGTCTGGTCGGTGATGATGGATTCGTCCGGGATCAGCACGGCCTGATAGGCGGCGGAGGCGAGCAGGCGCGCACGACCGAACATCCCGGGCGTGAGGAAATGATCCGCGTTGGAAAATTCGGCCTCGGCGCGGATGGTTCCGGACTGCGGGTCGATGGCGTTGTCCACGAACACCATGTGGCCTCGATGCGCATAGCCGTTTTCGTCGGCGAGCTGGATTTCCAGCGGATTAGCCACGACGCGAGACGAACCGCGCTGTCCCAGTTTTTCCTCGCGCTGATATTTCAGAAGAAAGGTCTCGGCGCCTTCGAAAAGAAACCAGATGGGGTCGAGCGTGACGACGGTCGTGAGCTGTGTGGTGTTCGCCGTGACGATGTCGCCGAGACTCACCTTGCGGTCGGAGGTGCGCCCGTCCACCGGCGAATTGACGGTCGTGAATTCGAGATTGAGGCGCGCAGTCTCGGCTGCGCCCTTATCGGACTCCACTTGCGCCACGGCCTGCTCTTCCGCGGCGCGCCGGGTCTCGTACAATTCGCGGCTCAGGGCGTTGGCCACGATCAGCTTCTTCCCGCGCTCGTAATTCGCCCTGGCGATCACCTCGGCCGCCTTCGCGTTGTCGAGATCGCCCAGGGCCTGGAGGTACGCGGCGCGGAATGGGCGCGGATCGATGATGATAAGCGGCTGCCCGGCCTTCACGTCCTGGCCGTTCTTGAACAGCACCGAGACGACCGCGCCCGAGATGCGCGGCGTTACGGTCACGTTCTGGATGGCCTGGAAGCGGCCGATGAAATCGTCCCAGTCGATGATCTTTTTGACGATCGGATAGGCGACGCTCACATGCGGCTTCGGCGGCGCTTCGCTTGTATTTGGGCCGCATGCCGCAAGCGCAACCGCGCCCAGCGCGAGCGCGAAAAACGTCCGCAAAGTTGCGCTGCGTTTGCCGCAGCTTCTTATTCCGTCCGCCAATTTATCGCTCACACCAACGTGGCGGCACCCTCCCGGACCCATCGAAGGGCGAGGGCACGCCTTGCCGGAAGGGTAGTGCGATTGAGATCGGCCGCTCTATTGCCCTTTGGGCCATTCCGGGCGGCCCGGTTGGCTCAAATTGTCATGAGCGGCGTGTCACCGACGCGAGGCTGGCGGCTGCATTTCGCGCGGCGGTCCTGCGTCTGGTACGGGCGTCAAGCCGCTGCTTCAGAACGTCCACGAGATTTGGCCGTCGACGGCGTTGGACTGGGTGACGCTGGAGAACTCGCCGTCATAGCCGACCGACAGGACAAGATTGACCGCGAGGGCGATATCGACTTTGGCCTGTACGTCCGCCGTATTGATTGCGAGCGGTGCGCCCAGGATCGAGAAAGTGGGCGCCGTGCCGCCGAAGGCGAGCCCTTCCGTCGGCACGACGGAGCCGAAGGCGTGTTGCCATGCGGCCGACGCGCGCGGCGTGATGCCGAAGCCTTGAATCGCGAATTGGTCGAGCGACGAGCGCAAACCGAGCGTTGAGTAGTACTCATGCTCCGCCCCGCCAGGTCCGCTCAGCGCGCCGATGCCGCCCGACTCCGCGAAGCTTCCCGTCTGCGCTTCCACCCACACGAGATCGGCGTATGGCGTGATCGTGCCGACACTTGTAGCGAACGGGTATGCCACCTCGCCGAACGCTTGCGACACGTCATTCGCCTGATGATCCGTATCGGTCTCCGAAAGCGCCGTCACGGTGCGCACGACGTGATTGGAGCCCCAGCCATGATCGATGCCGAAACTCAGCAAGAAGGGATTCACATCCCAGTTCATATAGGCGATTACGTGGTCGTTCGTGCCGCTCGCTGTGCTGGTGCGTGCGGGTATCTTGACGCTTTGGTCGGTGAAGGCGCCCGCGATACCGGCGCGCAAGCTCGAGTCGAGATTGCCGTCCAATCCCACGATCACACCGCGATCATCGCGACGCACGCTCGCCGCATCGCCGTCGCCGTCGATGTGACCGAAATCGCCGAAGCCCGTGCCCCACAACGCGATGCCTTGCGTCTGAAGGGGAACCGCGAGGCGATCGAGCACCGTGTCGCGAATGATGCGACTGTCTTCGATCATTGCGCTCAACAGAGACGCGTGAATCTCGCCGGACAGAGAATCGAGCGCAGCCGGAACCGCGGACGCGTTTGTGGTGGCGAGATTGGCGAGCGCCGCATAGATCGCGCTGGTTCCGCCCGCGGCCGTCACGCCTTGTCCGGTTGCAATTTCGTTCGGTGTCACGCCGAAGCTCGTACCGAATTGCACGTTCGTCTGCAGTAGGCGCAGCGTGACGGTGTCCGGCCCGTAGATCAGCGACGGCATGAAGCTCGACTCGGTCGATGCAACGTTCGTGAACGTGCCCGTGACGCCGCCGGTGGTGTCGATCACGACATAGGTGGTGATGGGCGCATAGACGCCTGCGGCTTCGTTCACCTGGACCGTGCCGCCGTTGATGGTTGTCTTGCCGGAGCCGCCGAGTAGGTTCGACTGGCCCGCAGCGTTGATCTGCGTCTGCAGTATCGATCCCGATGCGAAGGTCGTGTTGCCGGCGACCGTCAGCGTGCCGAACGGACTGCCCGCATTGCCGGCCCCGATGGCGCCGCCGCTTGCGACGGTTGTGTTCGCTACCGTGCCCGTACCGCTCAGCGTCGCGCCGCTGTTGACCGTCACGCTTGACGATGCCGCGATTGAGCCGGTCACATTCAGCGTGCCGGCGTTCAGGATCGTCGGGCCCGTATAGGTGTTGGTGTTCGTCAGCGTCAGCAAGCCGCCGCCCGTAAGCATGAGTGTGCCGGGCGTAGCGCCGTTTGCGATCACGCCCGAGATCGTATCGCTCTGGCCGGGCGCGACAGTGAAGGTCGGATCGCCGCTGATGGTGATGGCGTTTGCAACCGTGAAATTGCTGCCTGCGAAGCCCAGTGTGCTGCCGGCATTCATCGTGACGGTGCCGGTGCCGAGCGCATTGTTGTTTCCGACGATGATTTCGCCGCCTGCATCGATTGTGGTGCCGCCGGAATAAGTGTTGGCGCCGGCCAGCGTCTCGGCGCCGCCCTGAATGGTCAGGCTGCCGCCGGTGCCGCTGAAGAGGCCGCCGTCGGCCAGCACGCCTGAGAAGGTGCCCGAAGCGTTGGTCAGCGTCAGTGTCTGCGCGCCGAGCGAGACGCTGCCTGAGCCCGTGAGCGAAGTGATCGACGCGCCGGCCGTGGTTCCGGAGATGTCGAAAATCCCGTTGTCGGCGATGCCCGAAGAATTGGCGATGCTGCCTGCGCCGGTTAACGCCAGAACGCCCGCGGCGTCGATCGTCGTTGAGCCCGTATAGGTGCTCGTGCCGCTGTCGTTGAGCGAGCCGGACTGGATCTCCACGGTGCCGCTGCCGGAGATCGGGATCGCGCCGGCGATGCCGCCGCCGCCGAAGTTCATCGCCAGCGTACCGTTGTCGGTCACGCTGTTGCCGGCGCCGACGAGAAACGCCGGACCGCCATTGCCCCACTGCATGGTTGCGCCGCTGTCGATGGTCACTGTGCCGCCGACCAAGCTGGTGTTCGTTATCACCGTCGTGCCGGCGACGATCTCCGCCGATCCCGCGCCGGAGATCGCGTTGGTGACCGTCGCGTTCGAGTAGTTGAACTTCAACAGACCATTGTCGGTGATGCCGCCGGCCACCGAGCCGGTCGTTCCGCTATTGCCGAGCTGCAGCGTTGCACCAGGATCAATCGTGGTGCCACCCGTATAAATGTTGGTGCCCGTCAGGATCTCCGTTCCGCCCGCAATGGTCAGACTGCCGCCGGTGCCACCAAAAAGGCCGCCGTCCTGCATTGCCCCAGAGAATGTTCCCGAAGCGTTGGTCAGGGTCAGCGTCTGCGCGCCGAGCGAGACGCTGCCTGAGCCCGTGAGCGAAGTGATCGACGCGCCCGCTCCGGTTCCGGAGATGTCGAAAATCCCGTTGTCGATGACGCCCGAGGAGTTTGCGATGCTGCCTGCGCCGGTTAACGCCATAACGCCCGCGGCGTCGATCGTCGTTGAGCCCGTATAGGTGCTCGCGCCGCTGTCGTTGAGCGAGCCGGACACTATATGGACGTTGCCGCTGCCGGAGATCGGGATCGCGCCGGCGATGCCGCCGCCGCCGAAGTTCATCGTCAGTGTGCCGTTGTCGGTCACGCTGTTGCCGGCACCGACGAGAAATGCCGGGCCGCCATTGCCCCACTGCATGGTCGCACCACTGTCGATGGTCACAGTACCGCCGATGACGCTGGTGCCCGTTATCACCGTCGTGCCCGCAACGACTTCCGCCGATCCCGTTCCGGAGATCGCGTTGGCGACCGTCGCGTTCGAGTAGTTGAACTGCAAGAGTCCGTTGTCGACGATCGCGCCCGCTACCGTGCCCGTCGTCCCACCGGCGCCAAGCCGCAGCGCCGCACCAGGATTGATGGTCGTGACACCGGTAAAGGTGTTGGTGCCCGTCAGGGTCTCTGTTCCGCCGGCAATGGTCAGGCTGCCGCCGGTGCCGCTGAAGAGGCCGCCGTCGGCCAGCACGCCTGAGAAGGTTCCCGAAGCGTTGGTCAGCGTCAGCGTCTGCGCGCCGAGCGAGACGCCGCCTGAGCCCGTGAGCGAAGTGATCGACGCGCCGGCCGTGGTTCCGGAGATGTCGAAAATCCCGTTGTCGATGATGCCCGAGGAGTTTGCGATGCTGCCTGCGCCGGTTAACGCCATAACGCCCGCGGCGTCGATCGTCGTTGAGCCTGTATAGGTGCTTGTGCCGCTGTCGTTGAGCGAGCCGGACTGGATCTCCACGGTGCCGGTCCCGGAGATCGGGATCGCGCCGGCGATTCCGCCGCCGCCGAAGTTCATCGTCAGTGTGCCGTTGTCGGTCACGCTGTTGCCGGCGCCGACGAGAAATGCCGGGCCGCCATTGCCCCACTGCATGGTCGCACCACTGTCGATGGTCACAGTACCGCCGATGACGCCGGTGCCCGTTATCACCGTCGTGCCCGCAACGACCTCCGCCGATCCCGCACCGGAGATCGCGTTGGCGACCGTCGCGTTTGAGTAGTCGAATTTCAAAAGGCCGTTGTCGACGATCGCGCCCGCAACCGTGCCCGTTGTTCCGCCGGTGCCAAGCTGCAGCGTTGCGCCGGAATTGATCGTGGTAGTGCCCGTAAAGGTGTTGGTTCCGGTCAGCGTCTCGGCTCCACCGGCAATGGTCAGGTTGCCACCGGTGCCGCCAAAGAGCCCGCCATCGGCAATCACACCGGAGAAGGTCCCCGAGGCGTTGGTCAGTGTCAGCGTCTGGCCACCCAGCGAGATGCCGCCGGCGCCGGAGATCGTGGTGATCGACGCGCCGGCACCGGTTCCGGAGATGTCGAAAGTCCCGTTGTCGGTGACGCCCGAGGAGTCGGCGATGCTGCCCGCGCCGCTCAGATTCAAAAAGCCCCCGGCGTCGATCGTTGTTGCGCCCGTATAGGTGCTGGCGCCGCTCTCAGTGAGCGCACCGGACTCGATCGTCACGCTGCCGATTCCGGAAATCGGAATCGCACCGCCGATGCCGCCGCCGCCGAAATTCATCACCAATGAACCGTTGTCGACGACCGCGTTGCCGGCACCGACCAGAAAGCCCGAACTGCCGTTGCCCCATTGCATGGTCGCGCCGCTGTCGATAGTCACCGTGCCGCCGATGGCGCTGGCGCCCGTCAGGATCTCCGTTCCGCTCGCGATGGTCACGCTGCCGCCGGTGCCGCCAAAGAGTCCGCCGTCCTGTATCACGCCGGAGAACGTGCCAGAGGCGTTCGTCAGCGTCAGCAGCTGGCCGCCCAGATTGATTGTGCCGGAGCCCGCGATGGTGGTGATCGACGCGCCTGCCCCGGTTCCGGAGATGTCGAAAGTCCCGTTGTCGGTGACGCCCGAGGAATTGGCGATACTGCCCGCGCCGCTCAGGTTCAGAAAGCCGCCGGCATCGATCGTTGTCGCACCGGTATAGGTGCTAGCGCCGCTTTCGGTGAGCGCACCGGACTCGATATGGACGGTGCCGCTGCCGGAGATCGGGATCGCGCCGCCGATGCCGCCGCCGCCGAAGTTCATTACCAGCGCGCCGTTGTCGATCACATCGTTGCCGGCGCCGACGAGAAACGCCGAACCGCCGTTGCCCCACTGCATGGTCGCGCCGCTGTCAATGGTCACCGTGCCGCCGATGGCGCTGGCGCCCGTTATCACCGTCGTGCCCGAGACGATTTCCGCCGATCCCGTGCCGGAGATCGTGTTGTCTGACGTCACCGCCGCCGTGTTGCCATAGACAAATTTCAAAAGGCCGTTGTCGACGATGTTTCCAGCCACCGTGCCGGTCGTCCCACCGGCGCCGAACTGCAGCGTTGCACCGGAACCAATCGTGGTGGTGCCCGTGTAAGTATTGGTCCCCGTCAGGATCTCCGTTCCGCCGGAAATGGTCAGGCCGCCACCGGTGCCGCCGAAGAGTCCGCCATCGGCCATCACGCCCGAGAATGTCCCTGAAGCGTTGGTCAGGGTCAGCGTCTGCGCGCCGAGCGAGACTGCGCCAGAGCCCGTGAGTGTGGTGATCGACGCGCCGGCTCCAGTTCCGGAGATGTCGAAAGTCCCGTTG
>Ga0206821_10013_pt1 | contig 48860 bp, 50 predicted proteins | sample Alteio_BWOrgCont_85_FD_152860 | JGI IMG/M metagenome (GOLD analysis project Ga0206821, IMG submission 152860) | Enriched cells from forest soil in Barre Woods Harvard Forest LTER site, Petersham, Massachusetts, United States -... | ecosystem: Environmental > Terrestrial > Soil > Temperate forest >...
CTTTCGCGGGGATGACGGGAGTTTTGTAGCGCCGCCGCGCTCAGTGGTGCCAGCCACCTCCGCCACCATGCCAGCCCCAACCACCACCACCGTGCCAGCCCCAGCCGCCGCCCCAGCCCCAACCAAAACCTACCGCGATCGGGGCAGCGTAATAGCCATAGGGATAGCCGCCGTACGCGTAGGCGGGATAGGGGTAGCCGCCGGGATACGGGTAGCCGGCATAACCGGCGGGCGGCGCCTGGACCGAGTTGCCGTGAGCGACCATGCACTGGCCGTAGCTGATGTCGTAGGCCTGCTGGACGCCGCCGGCAGTCGCCGCGGCATTGTTGGCGCCGACAGCGGATCCTGCGATCAGGCCGGTGGCGGCGCCGATGGCGGCTCCGACGCCGGGCGCGCCGCTTGCCGCACCAATTGCGGCGCCGGCCGCGGCCCCGAGCAATGTTCCCGCAGCGGCGGAGCCGACTCCGCTCTGTGCCGCCGCAACACCGGGCGCTCCGCCGCCGGTCTGCTGCCAGGCATACTGCCGGCATCCCATGTCATCCTGCTGGAAGGCGGCAAAATCCTTGTCGTGTCCGGGCAGTGCCATCACCGTTGGTCCGGCCGGTGGTGGAATAGCGCAGGCGCTAAGGGCCACGGTTGCGGCGGGGATGAGCAGGGCGGGGATGATACGCATGTGGGCGAGTCCTCTGGTGGCGGAGGTATCTTACACCGAAGCGATGATTGAAAGCACTTGATCCAGGTCAATGTGCTGCACGATGCAATGCGGCATTGTTCGTTTGTGGACGATCAAAATTCTCATCTCCCGAACGTTCGGCCGCGCGCGCATGACAAGTATCTGCGGCTGATCGATGCGGCGCAGAAGCTGCCTCCGGTCGCGACCGCAGTTGCGCATCCGTGCGACGAGGTTTCGCTGGAAGGCGCGGTCGAGGCGCGCAAGCTGGGCCTGATCGAACCGATCCTGGTTGGTCCCGCGGGGCGCATTCGCGATCTGGCCGCGCGTCACCACATCGATATCGCCGATGTGCAGATCGTCGATGCAGCCCACAGTCATGAATCTGCTGCCAAGGCGGTGGCGCTGGTGCGGGAAGGGAAGGCCGAAGCCCTGATGAAGGGCAGCCTGCATACCGATGAACTGATGGGCGCGGTGGTTGCCCGCGATACCGGCATCCGCACCGAGCGGCGGATCAGCCATTGCTTCGTCATGGACGTGCCGGGTCACACCGATCCGCTGATCATCACGGACGCGGCGGTGAACATCGCGCCGACGCTGGAAGACAAGATGCACATCGTGCAGAACGCGATCGACCTGGCGCATGCGGTCGGATTTCCGGAAGTGCGGGTGGCGATCCTGTCGGCGATGGAGATGGTGAACCCGAAGGTGCTGTCGACGATAGAGGCGGCGGCGCTGTGCAAGATGGCCGATCGAGGTCAGATCACCGGCGCGCTGCTGGATGGTCCGCTGGCGCTGGACAACGCGATCTCGCCAGAGGCGGCGGCGCTCAAACATATTGTCTCGCCGGTTGCGGGACGGGCCAATCTGCTGGTGGTGCCGAATATCGAGGCGGGCAACATGCTGGCGAAGAGCCTGTCGTTCCTGGCCGGGGCGGATTCGGCAGGCATCGTGCTCGGTGCGCGGGTTCCGATCATGCTGACCAGCCGGGCGGATACGTTGATGGCGCGGCAGGCGTCGTGCGCCATTGCCTCGATGGTGGCGGCGTCGCGGCGGCGCTGACTCGCGGCTAGGTCTTTGCGAGACGGCGGGCGGTCCGCAGCAGAAGCTGACGATCTTCCGCGTTGCACTGTCTGTAGAGCCGCAGGATGGCGAGTTCATCGCCGGTGCTTGGCTGGCCTGGGATGAACTTGTCTCGCCCGTACATCAGGTGTTCCACGCCGACGCCGAGTGCAGCGGCGACGCGCGTCAGGTTGGTCGTCACCTGACCGGCGCGTCCGGTTTCCCATTGAGCGACTGCGCTACGCGAGACGCCGACAGCTTCGGCCAATTGGTCCTGGGTCCAGCCCTGCTCCTCGCGTGCGGTGCGGATGCGGGCGCCGATGTCTCGTGGATGGGTCATAACGGCAGTCTAGGTCAGTTTGGCTAACAATGCCATAGGCGTGAAAGGGTTGGCCCTCGGAGGGTTCTTATGGACCTGGCAATGGACTACCAGCCGACGACCATGGCGGTGATGAGCAAGTGGACAGCGCAGGTAATGGGGTGTCACAGTGGTGCGCTCGACTACAGTGCCGGGAGCCATGCGATGCCGAGTGTCGCGGTCCAGACATTCACTGATCCATGCGAATACGAGACCTTCACCTGCGATGCGCAGCACAGGGTTGTTATAGCCGGGCGGGGCTCCTATCAGGCCAGGACCGTACGGATGGATCTGCAGCGCATCCTGATGCGGCGAGCCTGGCAGTCACTTCCCTCTGTCTCACATCTGGCTATTCCCACAGGGCGAAGCGCGGTCTGCTTTCCCCTCGATGCCGACCAGATATCGGCAATGTGGAGAGGTAGGGAAGTTCTCCCTGGCGAGATGTTTGTCGTCCACTCCGGGGGAGATTTCCACAATCGAACGGATGAAGGAGGACAATGGGCGTCGGTCTCGATGGCATCGGAAACGCTCGACACATACATGCGGGATGTCGCGGGTAGCGATCTAAAACTGGCTGACGTAACGCACGTACGCTCGAGCGGAGCCGCAATGGCTCGATTGCTAGCTGTGCATCAGGCTGCCGCCGGGCTTGCTGAAACTGCCCCCGACATCCTCCTACGACCAGAAGTCGCCAAAGCTTTCGAGGGCAAGGTGATGGCGGCCGTGGTGGACTGCCTGGCTGGTGCTGTGATGTTGGAGAGGCACCGGTCAACAAGGCAACCGATTATGCGCCGCTTCGAGGAGCTACTCGAAGCTGATCAGGACCGCATCCTGCACATTCCAGACGTTTGCTCTGCAATTGGTGTATCGGAACGCACGCTCCGGCATCGCTGCATAGAACATCTGGGGATGAGTCCCTATCGATACTTGCAGTTGCGGCGGATGCATCAGGTGCGGCGCGCGCTGTCGATAGCAGACGCGAAAGCGAAGACGGTCACGGAAATAGCCACCGATTATGGCTACTGGGAGCTTGGGCGTTTTTCAGTGGCGTACAAGAGACTGTTCGGAGAGTCGCCTTCGACTACGTTGGGGCGTGAGACTGGCAGCAATGCTGCTGCGCCGCGCTGACGCGACGTCGTTGCGACCCTCGATAGCCGAAATTATCGCTCGACCTTCAGCATAACCAACTGCTGCGCGGGAGCCGGGTTCGTCGCTCACGCTCCTCGCAATGACGTGGTTCGCCCCGGTAGTTATTATTATTGACAGACGCCAGCATTTTATCTAACGTATGTCTGTCCTGTCCGGAGCGCCTCTCATGCCGACTAAATTCCATTGGACCGACGCGCAGGACACTCAGATCAGGCGGCTCCGCGCGGAGGGCGCATCCTGGGATTCAATCGCTGTGCTGCTCGTACTGTCGCGTTGGTCGGTGATTGAGCGTGGCCGCCGCATTGGTGCGCGGGCGCCGGTGCGCGAGCTCGTCACGCCGCCTGAGGACCCCGCACGGGATCCGTTGCCCGCTGGGCACCCGCGAAGCTGGGAGGTGCTGACCGCCGGCACCGTGCTGGAAGGCTCGTCCTATCCCCTGCCGGTCTTTCCCCACTAAGCCACGAAGGGATTCCCACCATGAGCCAGGCTGTCGCCGCGGACGCACGGCTATTCGATGCTGAATTGGTCATCTGCCGGCTGGAGGAGGCCGGCGGGGCGTTGCTGGCGTTACCCGGGTCTGGCTGGTCGACCCGGCTGCGCAGTTCGTCGCTGGACATCGTGCGGACGGCCATCGAGAACTACGGCTGGACGTCGAACCACGTTCGCCCCCCGGTACCCTCGGCGGAACGGATCACGCGCATGGACGAGGCGATGGCGTGGCTCTCGCTGATCCCAGTCGATCGCTACGTACTGCGGCGTATCGTCGGGGCGCGCAGCCTGGTGCATCCGGTCAGCGAGCGGCATTTGTATCCGTGGCGCAGGCTTGGGGCGGTGTTGGGTGCGGATCACAAGGCGGTCCAGCGTTGGCACGCCCAGGGGATTGACTTGATCGTCGAGGCCCTCAACCTTGAATCCAGGTCTGGACAAAAGCGATGACAAGTCCATATATGGAAACATGATCCTGCCCGCGGTACCACCGCAACCGAACATCGACAGGAAGGAACTGTCGCCGCCTGCGCTGCGGGCGTTTTTTCGGATTGCCGAACTGTGGCAGCTCAGCGTGACAGAGCAGATGACGCTGCTCGGCATCACGGCGCGGTCCACCTTCTTCAAATGGAGGAAGGACAGCAATGTCGAGCTGCCGAAAGACACGTTGGAGCGGATTTCCTATCTGCTGGGCATCTACAAGGCGCTGCAAATCCTGCTGCCCGATCCTCGGGCTGCGGATGCCTGGGTGCGGCAGCCTAATGAGGCGCCGGTGTTCGGTGGCCGCTCCGCCTTGGAGCGGATGCTGTCAGGTCACGTCGCCGATTTGTTCGTGGTGCGCCGCTACCTGGATGCGCAACGCGGCGGATGGGCGTGACGATCGGGCAGCGGCGTATCGTTTGGCAACCGTGCTGGCGCATCGTCCCGAGCAGGTTCCCGCCGATCGACCTGTTTGAGCGGATCGCCGATCCGGCGGATTGGGATGCGTTGATCGCTCTGGAATCGCTGACCAACGATCGGATCAGGGACGAAGTAGGAGACATCTCGCTGATTCCCGCGGCGGAGCGGATCAGCGGGCCTGGTGCTTCGGTCATCATGGCGGCGTTCACCCACCCAAACCCGGACGGCAGCCGCTTCAGCGATGGGAGCTTTGGTGTGTTCTATGCTGGCGAAGACCTGCCGACGGCGATCGCCGAGACCAGGTATCACCGCGAGCGGTTCATGCGGGCGACCAGTCAGCCTCGCATGGAACTCGATATGCGGGTCTATGCGGTGGACCTGGATGGCGAACTGCACGACGTGACCGGACGGCAGGAGGCAATGCCGCTGGTTTATCACCCGGAGGATTACTCAGCCGGTCAGTCACTGGCGGTTCGGCTCCGTGCCGAGGGCTCATCCGGCATTGTCTATGACAGCGTGCGGCATGCCGGCGGCGCGTGTGCCGCGGTATTCAAGCCACGTTGCCTGAGCAACCCGCGGCAGGAGCGGCACCTTTGCTACGTGTGGGACGGCCGGGCGATCACCCTGGTGTATGAAAAGCGGGCGATGTGATCGGCCACTACGGGTGCTTGTGGATCGGATCGACCCAGTAGACGGCCTCGGGCTTCTCCACCGGCTCGATGTCCAGGTTCACCACCACCGCTTCGTTGTCGCTGCGCACCAGCACGCATTCCAGGGTCTCGTCTGAGCTGGCGTTGATTTCCTGGTGCGGGACGTAGGGCGGAACGAAGATGAAGTCGCCGGCCTCGGCTTCGGCGACGAACTCGAGGTGGTCCCCCCAGCGCATGCGGGCCTTGCCGCGGACCACATAGATCACGCTCTCCAGCGCGCCATGGTGGTGGGCCCCGGTCTTGGCGTTCGCGTGGATGTGTACCGTGCCGGCCCAGATTTTCTGCGCGCCGACCCGGGCGGCGTTGATCGCAGCGGCGCGGTTCATGCCGGGGGTCTGCGGCGTGTTGGTGTCGAGCTGGTTGCCCTTGATCACCCGCACGCCATTGTTCCGCCAGTCGACGGTGCCTGTGGGCGGTGCGTCGTGGTGATGCTCGTGATGGCTCATGTCCGGCTTCCTTCGGCTGATGCTGCCTTACTTTGGCGTGAGGAGGCGGGAAGGAAAGACGGAGCAAGGCTGAGTTCCTGATCCGTGCCGGGCTGGCGAATCGGAATCCCGATTCGAGTCGTTGACTCTGGGCTCTGGCTGGGAACAAATTAGGAACACAGCCATGCGCCCGACAATCTACATCGCTGAACGCCTTGCTGACGAATCCCCGGGGGTCTCCGAGGCGAGGGATTTCATCCGCGAGGGCAGGCTTAGCCGGCCGCGAGCCTTACCGCCGCATCTGGCGGCGCTGCGCGATCGGCTGCGGCCGGCGCGATCGCCCGGCGGCGTGTTGCCGTTCGACGAACCGCGGGTGGATGGATGCCTGGGTGGGGGCCTGCCGTTGGGCCAGTTGCATGAGATTGGCGCGGCTGGGCTGGACGCTGAAACTGGCGCGCTGCCTACCGCCTTCATCGCCGCCTTGCTGGCCCGCATCGCACCGGCGCGGCCGGTGTTCTGGATCGCGCCTGTTGGTGACCTGCATCCGCCTGGACTGCTGCCCTATGGGTTCGATCCCAATCGGTTGGTGCTGGTGCGGCCGTCGAAGGACGTCGACACGCTCGCCGCCATGGAGGTCGCGCTGCGCGAAGGTGCCGCCGGCGCCGTGGTGGGGGAGGTGGGGCAGTTCGACCGCACCGCTTCGCGCCGCTTGCAGCTTGCCTGCCTGCGCAATGGCACCACCGGCTTCGTGCTGCGCCGTTGGCCGTATGGCCACAAGAGCGTGGATCGCGAGGCCAATGTCGCTGTCACTCGCTGGCATCTCACGCCGGTGCCCAGCGTGAAGGACGGCAAGGAACCGGGCCTGCCGCGTTGGCACGTCGCGCTGACGCATGCGCGCGGCGGGCGTCCTGGGGAATGGATCATGGAGGCTTCGGATGATGCGACGCATCCTCTCCGTGTGGTTGCCGCACTGGCCGATCACGCGACTGAGCCGCAACGGCTCCGCCTCGCCGGATAGGCCGCTGGTCACGATCGAGGCGATCCGCGGCGTCCGGCATCTGGTGGCGGTGGGGGAGGCGGGCGAGGCACAGGGGCTGGCGCCTGGCCAGACGCTGACCGCCGCACGGGCGGTCTGTCCCGCTTTGGTGCCGGTGGATGCTGATCCGGTGGCGGATGAGGCGGCGCTGGGCAGGCTGGCGGCCTGGTGCGAGCGCTATACGCCGATGGTGGCGCCCGATCCGCCGGATGGACTGTGGCTGGATATCACTGGCTGCACCGCGGTGTTCGCCAGCGAGGCGGAACTGGTGGGGGATCTTGCTGCCCGGCTGGAGCGGAATGGCATTCCCTGCCGGGTCGCTGTTGGCGGGACTCCAGGAGCCGCCTGGGCGTTGGCTCGCGCGGGGGAGGGCGCGACGCTAACCGATTTGCCGATCACTTGCCTGCGGCTGGATGCTGGGGTGGTGACGGGATTGCGCCGATTGGGACTGCGCACGGTGAAGGACCTGGTGCGGATTCCTCGGGCGCAGATCACTGCGCGGTTTGGCGCCATGCCGGTGCTGCGGCTGGATCAGGCGCTGGGAGAGGTGGAGGAGGCTATCGATTGGCCGCGTCCGCCGATCGAATGGCATGAGCGGCTGGCCTTCGCCGAACCGATCGGAACGCCGGAGGATTTGGCGCGCGCCTTGGCACGGTTGGCTGAGCGGCTGTGCGTGCGGCTGGGCGAACAGGACAAGGGCGGCCAGCGCTTTGTCGCCCGGTTCTTCCGGGTGGATGAGGTCGTGCCGGGGATCGCGGTGAGCACCGCATTGCCGGTACGCGATCCTGCGTATCTGACCAAGCTGCTGTGCGAGAAGCTGGATACGATTGATCCGGGGTTCGGTATCGAGGTGATCGCGCTGGAAGCCGAGGTCGTGGCGCGACTGACGGCACCGCAGACTCAGCTAATGGCTGGGGCAGATGCCTCGGATGGGGTGGCTGGTGTTGTAGATACGCTGAGCAATCGGCTGGGTGCGGATCGTGTATCGCGTGTTGCGCCGTACGAAAGTCATGTGCCGGAACGCTCGGTGCGGCGCGTGCCGCCACTGCCGGTGAAGCAGCCGTCGTGGGTGAATGATCCTGCCTCGCCGCGGCCGATCCGCTTACTGCGCCGGCCGGAGGAGATCGATGTGATCGCACCGATCCCGGACGATCCGCCGATACGATTCAGTTGGCGGGGTGTGGCGCATCGGGTGCGCGCGGCAGCGGGGCCGGAGCGGATTGCTTCTGAATGGTGGCTCGGCAAGCGAACCGTCAGGCGGCCGGAGACCGACCTGATCCGCGATTACTATCGAGTGGAGGATTCAGATGGTGCCCGGTTCTGGATCTTCCGCGCCGGTCTGCATGGGCAGGAGCGGATGCCGCGGTGGTATCTGCACGGGCTGTTTGGATGAAGGAAGGTGAGAGAATTGGGTTATTGGCGCGGCCCCCTCCCCCTAGCCCCCTCCCGCAAGGGGAGGGGGAAGATCATTCTGTTGTTCCCTCTGTGCGCTACGCCGAACTTCAGGTGGCGAGCGCATTCTCCTTTCTGCGCGGGGCTTCGTCGCCGGAAGAACTTGCAGCTACTGCGTCCGTGCTGGGACTGTCGGCCATCGGCATCACCGACCTCAACAGTGTGGCCGGTGTGGTGCGGATGTGGGATGCGGCGAAGGAAGTCGGCGTTCGCCTGGTCGTTGGCGCGCGACTGTCGTTCCGCGACGATACGCCTGACCTGTTGTGCTACCCGCGGGATCGCGCGGCGTGGGGACGGCTGACGCGTCTGCTTACCGTCGGCAAGGGTCGTGTGCCGCATGGCGATACCAGCGAAGCTGCGAAGGCCACCAATCGCTGCTTTCTGCATTACGCCGATCTGCTGGAGCATGGCGAAGGGCAGATCTTGCTGGCTGTCGCGCCGGATCGGCTGGATGACAGCTTTCGGACAAATCTGCAGCGTCTTGCAGCGGATTTTCGTGGCTGGGCGTTTCTCGCTGCGAACCGCCGATATCGTGGTGATGATGCCCGCCGCCTGCGCGCGATGGCCGAGTTGCCGTTGCCGATGGTGGCGACCAACGACGTGCTCTACCACTTGCCCGATCGGCGACCGCTGCAGGATGTGATGACCTGCATTCGCCTTGGCTGCCGCATCGATCAGGCAGGCCTTGCGTTGCAGCCCAATGCCGAACGCTATCTGAAATCGCCGAAAGAGATGGAACGTCTGTTCCGCAGTTATCCCGAGGCGGTGTTGCGGACGCAGGACATTGTTGAGCGCTGCGGGTTTTCGCTCGCGGAACTGGCTTATGAATATCCGGACGAACCGATCCCGCGCGGGCTGACGCCGGACGAACATCTCGCCAACCTGACCTGGCAAGGCGCGGCGATACGCTATCCCGATGGCATCCCGCCGAAGGTGCACGATACCATCGAGAAGGAGTTGCGCATCATCGCGCAGCTCAATTACGCGCCGTATTTCCTGACGGTGCACGACATCGTGCGCTATGCGGTCGAGGAGGGCATCCTCTGTCAGGGGCGTGGTTCCGCGGCCAATTCCGCCGTGTGCTATTGCCTGCACATCACCGCGGTGGATCCGGCACAGATCAACCTGCTGTTCGAACGGTTCGTTTCGAGCGAACGCCGCGAGCCGCCGGATATCGATGTGGATTTCGAACACGAGCGGCGCGAGGAGGTGATCCAATACATATACAAGCGCTATGGCCGCGATCGTGCGGGCATAGCGGCGACAGTGATTCACTACCGGCCGAAGCGGGCGATCCGCGAAGTGGGAAAGGTGATGGGGCTGTCGGAAGACGCCACGGCCGCGTTGTCCGCGCAATCATGGCATGCGGGGGAGGGGCTTTGGTCGGACGATTGCCTGAAAGAGATCGGGTTGGATCCGACGAGTTTCGTGGTGTGCCGCTCGATCGAACTGGCGCGGCAGTTGGTGGGATTGCCGCGTCATCTGTCGCAGCACGTCGGCGGCTTCGTGCTGACACGCGGGCGGCTGGATGAGACCGTGCCGATCGGCCGCGCCGCGATGGACAAGCGGACGTTCATCGAATGGGACAAGGACGACATCGACCGGCTGGGGATCATGAAGGTCGATGTGCTGGCGCTCGGGATGCTGACCTGCATCAAGAAGGCGTTCGCGCTGTTGGGAATCAAGAACATGGCGGAGGTGCCGACGGAAGATCCGGCGGTCTACGACATGCTGTGCCGGGGGGATTCCATTGGCGTATTCCAGGTGGAATCGCGCGCGCAGATCAACATGCTGCCACGGCTGCGGCCGCGTGTGTTCTACGATCTGGTGATCGAGGTGGCGATCGTGCGGCCTGGGCCGATCCAGGGCGACATGGTGCATCCGTATCTACGGAGGCGGCAGGGGGTGGAAGAAGTGAGCCTGCCGTCACCGGCACCTGAACATGGTCTGGCCAATGAGCTGGAACAGGTGCTTGGGCGGACTTTAGGCGTGCCGCTGTTTCAGGAACAGGCGATGCGCATCGCCATCGATGCGGCGAAGTTCACGCCTGAGGAGGCCAACCAGCTTCGGCGCTCCATGGCGACGTTCCGCAACGCGGGAACCATCCATCGATTCTTCGAGAAGATGGTCGAAGGCATGGTGGCGCGCGGCTATACGCGCGATTTCGCCGAACGCTGCTTCCATCAGATCGAGGGCTTCGGCACTTATGGCTTCCCGGAAAGCCACGCCGCGAGCTTCGCTCTGCTGGTTTATGTTTCGGCATGGTTGAAATGCCACCATCCGGCGGCGTTTGCCTGTGCGCTGCTGAATTCGCAGCCGATGGGATTCTACGCGCCGGCGCAGATTGTGCGCGATGCGCGCGAGCACGGCGTGGAGGTGCGGGAGATCGATGTGGCTGCCAGCGAATGGGATTGCACGCTGGAAGACGGTGCGCTGCGGCTTGGCTTCCGGCTGATCAGTGGGTTTTCGCAGGAGTGGGCGGAGCAACTTCAATCGTCATTCCCACGAAAGCGGGAACCGAGGGCAATGATCGCTTTGGATTCCCCCTTTCGCGGGAATGACGGCTTTGCCGCGCTGGTTCGCATCGGCCTGCCTCGCGCCGCCCTCGTCCTGCTCGCGGAAGCCGATGCACTGCGCAGCCTGAAGCTGGATCGGCGTGCTGCGCTGTGGCAGGTGCGTGGTTTGTCGGACATGGCGGAGCTGCCACTGTTTGCCCACCAGCCGATAGCGATTCACCATGTTCCGCTGCCTGTCATGACGAAGGGCGAGCATGTCATCACGGACTATCAAACCGCCGGTCTGTCGCTGAAATCACACCCGATGCGCTTCCTGCGCGCATTGTTTACCGCGGAAGGCGTGCTGAGTTGCGCCGAGGCTGCGGTGCAGACGGATGGCACGCGGCTTTCCGTGGCGGGTGTGGTGTTGGTGCGGCAGCGGCCGGGCAATGGCAATGTCGTGTTCTGCACGATCGAGGACGAAACCGGCATTGCAAATGTTGTGGTCTGGTCCAGCCTGCTGGAGCGGTTCCGCCGTGCCATCATGGGCAGCAGCCTGCTGCTGGTGACAGGCCGGCTGCAGCGCAGCCCGGAAGGCATCATCCACGTTATCGCCGAGCGACTGCATGATCGCAGTGCGATGATGGGCCGGATTGCCGAGGCCACTGAGGTGCCATCGAAGCCAAGGAGCCCGGGTCATCCTCGGCAGGAGCGGATTTTTCCTCGCTCCCGGGACTTCCACTGACCGAAAGCTGTGAACTAGCTCACATCCGCCTGCCCAAGGACCGGCGATCATGGCCGCAACGCCCGATGTCCGGGGAGGCGATCAATGGATCACGTGTTGACGGAGTATGGGCTGCGCCTGAGCTACGTGCGGAATCCCAAGGCGTATGAGGAGCTGGATCAGGATAGGATCCTCGATGACCTGTCCGACGATACCTCGGACGTGGATCCATTGCCTTGGTTTGGCCGACATGGGTTGACCGGCTACGACCACGTGGTCGTCGTCACCGATCGATCCAGTGGACGCTACCGTGCTTTCCTCGCGGCGAATGACCGTGCCACGCAGCGCGAGGAATTCCTGTGCCTAGAGACCGCCTTCGTCGCGGCGGCTGCGCGCGGTCAAAATCTGACCCGACGGATGATCGCCTTTGCCATGCTACGTGTCGGCGGAATTGCTCAAATGCCCACCATTATTGCCGCATGCACACGAAATCCACAGTATTATCGGATCATGCGCGGTTTGGCTCACCGCATCACGGGCACCACGTTCTTTCCGAATCCCGCAAGCAACACGATAGACTTTCATGCGGCCACGCTGGCGCAGCGTATTGCACGGGCGCTCGGCGCGAACCACCGGCTCCAGGCGACATCGGGCACCGTTCGAGGAAGGATGACGGCTACCGGCTATTCCGCCCCGATATCATACGATCCAGAGATCGACCTGCTGTTCAGCCGGCAGATGCGACCGGCCGACCGTATGCTCTCCGTGTTGGATTTTCGTGGCGGAGACGAAGCCACGATCCTCGATGATGCACGGCGGATTTATCGTTCGAGATAGGGAAGCGTCTCGAAGGGCAGCTTGCACAGGCGGCGTGCCCACCCCAGGCCGAATGTTTTCCACGTCGGCAGTGCGGCCATGAAGGTGAGCCGCTGCGCCAGAAACTCGCTGCATAGTCCGGTCGTGCCATTCGGGGCGGTGGCGAGACGATCGACTGCCGCCAGGGTTTCCGGTCCCACGACGCCATCCTGTGGCACGCTCGCAACGTCTTGCAGCCAACTCACTGCACGTCCAGTGCCATTGTTGATCGCTGCATCGAACACGAGGAGCGCGAGCGCGCCAGGTAGCCGATCGCCGTCGAACCGGTCCCAATAATCCCGCCGGTATAGCGCCTTCGCTTCATCGAGGGTCAGGTTGACGATGTCGATGTCGGGATAGGCGGCAGCACTGATGCCGAACTTTGTTCCACGACATGTTCCGACGCCGACTTTGCCCCCGGTCCAATTGCCGGGATCCTCGGTAATATTGCTGAATTCGCCCTCGTGGCCAGCCACAAGGTCGAACATGCTGTCGAAGTTGTTCATTGCGTCACGCCTCGCTGTCACTCAGCGTGATCGGTGTCGTGGTCGCTGCCAGCGGGAAGTTCAGCAACCAGGCAGAACCGAGATCGCCAGCAATGTTCCATCCGCTTGGCGGCGTAGTTGCTGAAAAATTGTCGGTGACGGCGTTGCCTCGACCGATCGTCGTGTTGCCATACGGATAATATAGGTTGCAGGCGGCACTGGGATGCTGCAGCGGCTGCGCGAGCGTGAGCGACAAGTGCGTGGCATCGATGCGTGCACAAGCGATTGCCGGAACGACGCTGCCAGGACTGGAGTTGGAACCGCCGTCCATTACAGCGAACCCGGCGCCACCGGCGGCCTGCAGCGGCACGATCAGGTCCGTGCCGGCATCTGGTTGAATCGTGACAACCAGTGTTGTCGATGATTGGCGAAAGACATGCATGATCCGTGGTCCACCGCTCACCGGCAGGCCGGCGGGAATGATGCTCAGTGCATCGCCTCCGCTGTTCGCCAGGACGGCGCGCGCCGCCACGGGGGCAGCGAGGTAAGCGAACCGCTGATTGTCCGCGCTGTCGCGATGCGCCGTGTCGCCACCGGTCGAGAGGCCGGACGTAGGATCCCAGACGGAACCGCGCGGGTTGCTGTCGCTGGTTTGAGGGTTGCCGATGACGACGTTCTGCGTTGGGTCGGCTGCCATGGCAGCAACCACTTCGCGGTGCATCTGCATACCGCCAGCGATGCCGTATGGGATGGCATTCCACCAAATCAACGGCAGGGCAGTCGAAGCCTGTCCAAGCATACCGCGCTCGAGTGACAGGAAGCGCTCGGCTGCCGCCAGGAATGTCGGCTTCTCGCTGTAATCGCGCAGGCTGTCGGTCTCGTTCCAAGGCCAGACCAACGCGCAAATGTCCTGCTGGTCTGCCTGGGACAACGCGTCGATCGCGGCCTCCGTCGCAAGGCCATCGCCGCCGAGCTGCCATATCGATGGACTGGAGCCGTCGTTTGGATCGTTCAGGAAGCTGCCTGGATATGATCCATTGACCGCCGGATAAATGCCATGCCCGCTCTGCATGGTATAGCTTGACGGGTTGCCGGTTGTGGCTTCCGCATTGTACGCGAGCGCGTAGGTGCTCTTGGCCGATCCTGGCGGCATCAACACCATCAGTCGGTCGATGTCTCCCTGCGCAACAGCATTGAGTTCTTCCAACAATAGTTGATGGTGCTGCGCTGGAACCTGCCCCGATTGGGCAACAACCCAGTCAGCCCACTCGGCCAATCTGAGCTGAGACATCTTGCGCGTGCCGGACCCTGCCGTAGTGTCCTGCGAGTGGTGCGCGGAACCCGACATCGTGCGGAAGCTCGAGTCCCAGATGTACTTGCGATATTCGCACGCATTCCCGGAGTGCGACCAATCCGTGCCACAATCGCGCTGCTAGTGTCTGTGATCAGGCCTCTGCGTCGCCGCCGGAGCAGGCAAGGCGCATTGGACTACTTGGAGGGCTTCCCGCTTGCGCACGTCGCCATCATGTCAAAGTAAATACCCGAAACTGGGGCAAGTGGGCAAGAAGAATCTGAAAAAAATCCTAGGGCGATTTCAGCCGCTGGATAATCCATCGCTGCGTCGCGCTGTGCCTATCGCGTCGTTGGCCTGCCAACTACTTCTTGCCACCGCTGTCTTCGGATGCGCGGACGATCTGGCCAGTACTGGGGGAAAGCTGGCGGACCGCCTGCAATCAGGCAAGGTTCTGGCTTGGGACGGTTTGCAGGGCCGATGGGCCGGTCCCGTAGTGCCGACCGATCCTTCATGTGGCGCGCAGACGCAAGGCCTCTTATCGATCGGCGAAGGCGAGTTCGGCTTCGATCCATTCCAGAGCACGACAGTGATCGAGGGGAAGGTCACCGACGACAGTCACATGGCCGGCAATTTGGTGCGACAAAATAGCGCACACCAGTCGCTGACGATTTCATTCGAAGCCGCGGCTTCCGGGTCAGACACAATCGCCGGTACGCTCCAGTCCGGCCGTTGTCATTGGACGGTGACGTTGCACCGTGACTGACGCCACTCGGATTGCGCACATTAACGCAGTAATCCCGGACATTGACGGCTAACTAACCTTCAATCCGCTTCAACGGCATTCCACAGCGCGTCACACTGTCTTGCTGACAGCAAGGCTGCTGAACTGTTGGGGTTCCGAGGGCATACATGGACGAGATTCGCGGATTCAAGCCCTCACCCTGTAACCAGGGCGGTACGACGGAAAGGGATGCCCGAAGGCCAATTGTGCTGGTAATCGAAGATGGTTCGGAGCTCGGCGATGCATTTCGCAGTGTCGGTGATTGTCTGGACTTGACGGTCACGCGAGTGCCAAGCCACGAAGATCTTGGTGCTATGCTAATTCTTCATCGTCCGATGGCGGTCGTCGCTGAAATGGATGCGGTGGGCCAGGACGGTTGCCATGTGCTGATGACAATTGCGGAGCACGATCGCGAACTCCCGGTTCTGCTGATTGCTGGAGAGGACCCAACGGTGTTGGGCGCGATCGATGCGGTCGAAGAGGTTTGGCAACTCGCCTTCGTCGCCAAATGGCCACGGGTGCTCGGCATCGGTGCGATTGTTGACTTCCTGTTCCGCGCAGGTCGTCGTGGCGGCTGTATGCGGTTGATGCCGGTGTGACCTCAGTCGCTTCGGAGCGGGCAACCGCCTCGAGTACGTTTGCGCGACGCCACCGCGTAGGCACCAAATGCCCGATCGAGGTTAGCGCTTGGGGCAGCGATCGTGGTTTCGTAATCGGCCCAGTCGCTCGGTTTCAAGCCGGCCATATCCTCCACGTAATCGACTGCGCTGAGCGTCGCATCGGCATATGCCATGCGTGGTATCGGTTGCACCTGGGCCAGAGGAAAATCAGCCCTCAGTCGCATCGGCGTATGCGTGCGCGTGAGGCGTAGATTGGTGAACAACGGACCAAACCAGTGATCGGCCTCGATGATCCCCTCATACATGGTGTAGCCACCAGGTAGCGGCAGGTTGGCCGGTGATCTGATCAGTAGACTCCAATCACTTGGGGTGCGCGCCATAAGACCTGTCCAGATCTGCACAATGCCAGGTTCGGGTAGCGCGGTCAGGAACGGCGGCGCGCATCCCGCGAGTGATGTCGGCGCGGTCCTGTCAAATCGCGCGACCAGATCCGGATACTGTGCGGAGGGCATGAGCGGCAACCAGTCCTGCCAATCCGTGCATTTCCAGAAGATGTTATGCCCGTCCCAAAGAAGCTGCAGGTCGGTGGGCGGGAACACCCACCAGCCAAAACTGGCAGCCGTGGTGACGGCTTCGCAGTAACGGTAGGCGCGCGTCGGTAGCGTGCCGGCAGCCGAGCGGTCCGCGCGTTGCGGCAGACGCGCTTCGTCTATCAAACGGTAGAAGCGGACAGTCGGGCTGCTTGAACGATCCATGGCAGTCAGCGCGCTTTCTACTGAATTGTTTGGGATGACCGAGGCCGCCCATTGTGGGTCGGCCCCGGTCAGCGACGTTAGGCGATGGACGGTGCCCGAGAGGTGGGCCGCCGATCAGCGAGAGGGCTTGGCTGCCGGCAAGCGCCAGCCGCCACCGAGGCGGATCCGGCCGGTATCAGTGGTTGCCGGCGACGTAGTCGCATGAGACTGGCTCATATCGAGATATCCTTTGTGATGTGTGGTGCTGCTCTCAGGCCGTGCCCGTAGCAAAGCCGGTCATGCCAACGGGTTCCCGTCGTTGACCGGTGACCGTCAGCCCACTTCGGAGGCAGCGGTTGATTTTGGGAAGAGTGACACGGACAGAGTGCGCCCGTTGGCAGTCACGCTTCTACGATAACGTTGCCGCCGCGTCAAGGAATTTTTTCATAGGCTTGTAGCCGCGCCGTACGCGAGGTAGCGTACTTACAACCTATTCACTTATTGGTTGTAATTTCAGAAGCCTTCGCATTACACAGGTGAAATATCGCAAAGTCGCGGGACGATCACATAGCTGACGACGTTCCCGCAACCAACATCGCGCCGCTGTTGCGCCTCAAGCTGTTCGGCCAGATGCAGGCCGAGGATGCGTCAGGGCGAAACGTCCTGCCGCGCTCCCGCAAGACCAGGGCCGTACTCGCCATACTCGCTATGGCTGCTCCCAGGCCCGTACTTCGCAGCCAACTGACTGGACTGCTTTGGAGCAGGCGCGGCAAGGAGCAGGCACATGCATCGCTGCGCCAGGCAGTGCACGAGTTGCACCGCACTCTTCAGCCGCAAGCAGCAACGTTGTTGCAGGTGGATCGTAATTACCTTGCTCTGGTTGCTGGGCACGTCTGGGTCGATGTGCGGGCTTTTTCCGGTGCCCAGATATCTCGGATGGAAGGCCCGGACCTCTTTCAACCCTCATTGCTCGATGACCTCTATGGGATTGATCCGGCATTCGACCGCTGGCTTGCCGAAGAACGCGACCGAACTGTGCAGCGAGCTCGGACGCTGGGCGAAGTGACGCTGGCTACTGCTTCTGACACGCCCTCACGAATTGCATCGGCCGAACGATTGCTGTCGATCGATCCCATCCATGAAAAGGCCTGGCGGGCATTGATCGGCGCACATGTCGATTTGCGAGATCACGCTGCCGCCCGTCTCACCTTCGACCGATACACGATCGCATTGTCGCATGCTGGCTTGATTCCCCCCACCGACCTTGAAGCGACAATCGGCGAGCAGCATTTGCCGCCTCTATCTGCTGATCGCCCCAAGCGGAGCACCCAGGTCAATCGCGTTCGCCTCATCGTCGTCCCCACACGGGCCTTGGATTGTGAGGCAGTAGCGAGTCCGTTGCCCGGCCTTGCCGACGAGATCATGGCAGCCGTATCACGCTTCCGGTGGATTTCCTGTGTCGCTGGCGCAGACCAGACTTCGCGAAATTGGGCAGGAGATTTTCTGCTCGACAGCACACTCCAGCGATCCGGACGCCACATCCGGATCATCACACGCCTGATGGATGCTGAGGACAGCGGTGCCGTCATCTGGGCGAATACATTCGATCGTGCGGTTGATGACACGCTTGCGATCCAGCGCGAGCTGGCCGCCCTGACAGCAGCCCAGATAGACCCTGAACTTCTGCTTCGACAGGGCGATCGGATCGCCGCCGCCGAACCACACGAGCCGACAGCATTCGATCTCACGTTGCGGGCAATCCCCGCGATCTATCGCCTCGAAGCCACCAGCTTTCACACAGCCGGCGAGTCGCTCGCGGCAGCCACCGCATTAGACCCCGGCAATGCCGCTGCCCACGCCTGGTGGGCCTATTGGCACCTCTTCCTGGTTGGCCAGGCGTGGGCGAAGGATCCGAAAGCAGCAACCCGCCGCGCCGGAGAGCTGGCTGAACGGGCGGTGACGCTCGACCCTGGCGATGCGCGCGCGATTGCGTTGGTCGGTCATGTTCGAGGCTTCCTGCACAGGCAGCCCGCGGAGGCCTTGGCCCTGCACGAAAAGGCGCTGTCGCTGAACCCTAGCTTGCCGTTGGCCTGGTGCTTTTCCGGCCTTACTCACAGCTACCTCGGGAACCACGACAAGGCGATCGAACAGATAAGTCGGGCGCAGATTCTGTCGCCACATGATCCGCATTCATTCTTCTTCGATATGGCGCTGATGATGCCGTACTACCTGCGGCATGACTTCGAGCAGGCAGTGGCGCTGGGACGTCGAGCGGTCGAGCTCAACCCTGGCTTCTCGTCAACCTACAAAGGCTACCTTGCCACGCTGGGCCATCTTGGACACAAGCAAGAGGCCACCCGCGTCCTCACCCGCCTGCTCACCCTTGAGCCGGACTTTTGTATCAGCGACGCCATGGAGCGATCACCGATGACCCGCCCGGTTGATCTCGCTCTCTACGCGGAAGGACTGCGCCGAGCGGGTCTGCGGGAAAGCTAGGCAACCATACGAGTACCTTGCGTCGTGCGACGCGTGGCCCGATCATTCAGCGCAGTCTTCCTGCCACGCCCAGCCCGCCGAACGGGGACATACTCATGAGCCAATCTGTCGTATCGGACCATATCGTCCCGCATTTGGCCGATACACAAAGCCCTCCGGTCATCGTCATGGAGGCGGTCAACAAGTGGTTCGGGACGCTGCATGTTCTGCGCGACGTGTCGATGTCCGTTGCCGAAAAGGAACGCGTGGTGGTCTGCGGCCCCTCAGGTTCCGGCAAATCCACGATGATTCGCTGCCTCAACCGGCTGGAAGCCCATCAACGCGGCAGGATAATCATCGACGGCACCGAACTGACTGACGACATGCGTGCCCTCGATACCATCCGGCGCGAAGTCGGCATGGTGTTCCAGTCGTTCAATCTGTTCCCGCATTTGACCATCCTGGAGCATTGCACCCTGGCGCCGATCTGGGTACGCAAGATGCCAAAGGCCGAGGCGGAAGACCTCGCCATGAGCTTTCTGTCGCGGGTGAAGATTCCTGAACAGGCGAACAAGTACCCCGGCCAACTCTCAGGTGGCCAGCAGCAGCGCGTTGCCATCGCTCGTGCGCTTTGCATGCGGCCAAAGATCATGCTGTTCGATGAACCGACCTCCGCGCTCGACCCGGAGATGATCAAGGAAGTTCTCGACGTGATGATCGAACTGGCTGAATCCGGCATGACCATGGTCTGCGTGACCCACGAAATGGGCTTTGCGCGACAGGTCGCGGATCGTGTCGTGTTCATGGACCACGGCGAAATCGTCGAAAGCGGCGTGCCGCAGCGTATGTTCGAGGATCCGCAGACCGATCGGCTGAAACTGTTCCTCAGTCAGATCCTTCGCGGCCACTGACGCCAATCGGCGGCACCTGCTCGGCCATCCCAGCGAGGACTTCCGCCACATGCCTCACCTGTGTGCGGTGGCCTTCGCGCTGCAGCCGGCCAGCGATGTTCAGCAGGCAACCAAGATCGCCGGCCAGCAACGTCTCCGCTCCAGTGGCGGCAATGTCCCGCACTTTGTCGGACACCATCCGCACCGAAATCTCAGGATACTTCACGCAGAACGTGCCGCCGAACCCGCAACATATTTCCGGGTCAGCCATCTCAGTGATCGTGGAGCCAATCGACTCCAGCAACCGGCGCGGTTGGTTCTTGACACCGAGCTCACGCAAGCCGGAACAACTGTCGTGATAAGTGACAGTGCCAACATCCGCTCTTGTCGATAACCGGTCGATGCCCATCACATCAGTCAAAAAGCTGACGAGTTCGAATGTGCGTTCCGCAAGCATGTCCGCGCGGGCTCGCAAATTAGGATCGTCGTCGAACAGATGCGGCAGGTGATGCTTCAGCATTCCACCGCATGATCCAGATGGCACCACGACGTAATCGTAGCCTCCGAACGCATCCAGGATTCCCTCGGCCAAATCGCGCGTCGTCGCACGATCACCGGAATTATACGCGGGTTGCCCGCAGCAGGTTTGGGCCCGCGGCACCTCAACCTGACAGCCCGCCTCCTGCAATAGCTTGATCGCGGCAAACCCGATCGACGGCCGGTACAGGTCGACGAGGCAGGTGGCGAACAGCGCAACCCGTGGCTTCGCAGGTGGCATGTCAGATCGGTGCCAGCACGTGCTGCACCTGGCTCGCCTCGCTAAGACGTCGCCGTGCAATCTCTACATAGGATGGGTCGCAGTCGATACCTATGCCGCGCGTATTCTCGAGTTCTGCTGCTACCACAGTCGTGCCGGTTCCCATGAATGGGTCCAACACCACGGCATTCTCACGGCCATGCAAACGGATGCACCAGCGCGGCAAGGCGAGGGGAAACGTGCTCGGATGATGGAATTTCTCAGCCTTGCTCTGCACGGTGTCGTACGGGATGAACCAGGTGTTGCCGCGGCAGCGCAAGTCCTTGGGATGCCCGCGACGCGCGATGTTCGATTTGTCCTTGAAGGGGACGCCAATGGCCAATCGATCCAGTTTCACGTTTCCCGATAGTGTCAGATGAAAGATGTGCTCATGGTTGTGGTGCAGGAAGCGTCGGCCGCCGACCGGCTTGAAGTGCCCAACAGAATCGCCCTTCGTCGCAATCGACTTGATCCAAACAATATGGTTCTGCAGTACGAACAGGGGCCGCAAGCGGACGATCAGCTCGAACGGCATCCAAGGGGCGCTCGATGACCCGGAGATGTTAAGAAAGAAGGAACCATCGGGCTTCATCACACGGCGCACCTGGCTGGCGACCTCCGCCAACCAGTCCAGATACTCATCCTCGGCTCGCCGGTCATCGTAGCCGCGATATGATAGTCCCAGGTTATAGGGTGGCGACGTCACCACAACGTCGACCAACTCAGCCTCCAATGTCGGCAATACCGTCAGGCAGTCGCCGCAGATCAAGCGGTGGGCGCTGGCGCTCGGTAGCGCTTCAGCTTCGGCAAGCTGCTCCATCTCGCGGAATGCGTTGCTCGCTTGCTTCAGGCGCTACGGGCGGACACCAATCGCCAAACCGGATCGCGGGTCGATAGATCCCTCTCGAACGTCCAGACGTCGGTGATCTCGGTCACCGCATCTGTTCCGAGGACGGGATGGCCCGCTTGGTCCTGCGTCAGGCTGGTCTGATCCGACACCACCCGAACCGTGATCGAAGCGACATTACCGCGCAGCTCCGCGTTCTCGATTGTCGCATTCTGGATGGAATGAATTGTGCTGATCTGGGTTTGCCCCGCCGTCTCGCGCGCGGCAATCGCCTGCTCGAATGCGTTGTAAGTCTCGTCGTTCAGCAACCCACGCAGCGTTCCGCGGTCCCCCGACGCGAAGGCCGCCACGATCATGCGGAACGCCTTCTCTGCCCCGTCCAGAAATGCGGCCGGGTCGAAAGTACGGTCGATCGAGCGCATCCGCGCCAGAGTTTGTCCGACAGGGCTCTCAGCGTCCGGCAACGTCCGTGCCGTGGCCGCAGCAGGGGTCTCGGCCCGCCCCTCGATCACCGGTGCTGCCGGGTTCTGCCCCGCCGGCGCCTGGTATTGTGGTGGCGCCTGCCGCTCAAACCCGGTCCGCCGGCCCAGAATGCTGCGCAGCCGCAGAACCAGGAACGCGGCTATCATTCCGAACAGGATCAGGTCGACCGGGAACCCGCTAGCACCCATCATTTCTCTCCTTGCAGGCCACAGATAAGCGCGCACGGCCCGTGACACAAATAATTCTCGCCGCTGCCGCCGGTTGCCGGGCGCCAAACCGGCCTGTATCCCCACCGCATGATCCTCCTCCGCCACGGCCAGAGCGAATTCAACCTGCATTTCGGCCCAACCCGCCGCGATCCGGGCATCATCGACGCTCCGCTGACCGATTTCGGTCATGCTCAGGCAGCGGACGCAGCCAAACAGCTCGCCGACCAGCGTATTACCAGGATCATCACCTCACCCTACACACGGGCACTCCAGACCGCCGCCCCCGTGGCCAAAGCTCTGGGGGTGAAGGTGCTCATCAATCCGATCGTCCGCGAACGGTACGCCTTCGCCTGCGATGTCGGAACCCCCCGGACGGAACTGGAGCAGACTTGGCCGGAGCACGATTTTTCCACCATCGAAGAAATCTGGTGGCCCGCCATCGAGGAACCAGCCGATTCTGTGATCGGTCGGGCAGCCCTCTTCCGCGCCGAAATGGCGGCCCTGCCGGACTGGTCAGACACTCTGGTCATCAGCCACTGGGGCTTCATCCTGTCGCTGACCGGCAAGAGCGTGACGAACTGCCAGTGGCTGCGCTGCGACCCTCGCGACCCTGCCCCTGAGCAACTCACCTGGCGCGCTTAAAACGGCAAGAAGGATGGCATTGCCCTGCCATCCGTGCTACCCGGCCCGCCGCACCGGCGTCCTAGCGCCAGCCTGCAAATGACACGGAGACCGTAATGTCCGAGACGACCACCGCCCCGCCGCCGGCTGGCCAGACGCAGACGCCCCCGCTCGTGGTCAATATTCAGTACGTCAAGGATCTGTCGTTCGAGGTGCCCGGTGCCCCGCAGGTCTACTCCCAGCTTCGCACCCAGCCACAGGTCAACATCAACCTGGACGTGCAGGCCCGCCGAGTGCAGGACGGCCAGAACGTCTTTGAAGTGGCAATCATGATCCGGGCGGAGGCCCATGAAGCTGCTGCCCCGGGGGGCAACGGCCAGTCGGCTGCCGTCCCGCCGACGGTGTTTGTCGCCGAGTTGACCTACGCTGGTGTCTTCACACTCTCCGGCCTGCCCGACAACGCGATCGAGCCGGTGCTGCTGGTCGAATGCCCGCGCATCCTGTTCCCATTCGCCCGGAACATCCTGGCTGAGGTCACGCGCGACGGCGGCTTCCCGCCCGTGCTGTTGCAGCCCATCGACTTCGTCGCGCTATGGCAGGCGCGTCGTGCCCAGGCCCAAGGCGGCACCGCCGCCATCGCCTGATCGTCACGGCTGCAACCAGACCGGATCCTTCAACCGCCCGACCAGCGCTGCATGAGCGCTGAGTTCCTCCGCGCTCGGCTCGATCGGGCGCGGAGTTCGGATCCCCTCGTGTGTATAGACGACAATCTCTGCCGCGACCTTTTCGGCAGCCAGCAATAGCCCGCGCTGTCGGCCGCCGGTCAGTTCCACATAGACGTCCGCCAGCAGCCGGCAGTCCAACAGCGCGTTGTGTGTGCTTCGTGCACTGAGGTCGATCGCGAACCGCCGGCACAGCGCGTCGAGGCTGTTCGGCATTCCAGGGAACCGAGCCTTCGCCAGCGCCAGCGTGTCGATCATCCGTTCCGGCAACAGAATCGGCCGGCCCAACCGGCTCAACTCTGCATTCAGGAAGGCAAAGTCGAATGGCGCATTGTGCGCAATCAGCTTGCCGTCACCAAAGAACGCCAGCATGTCCTCGACGATCTCGGCGAACCGCGGCTTATCAGCCAGATGCGCCAGCGTGAAGCCATGAATGCGCGCAGCATCCTCGGGGATATCCCGGTCCGGATGGATCAGCGCATGGAAGTGTTTGCCCGTCGGCAAGTCGTTCAGCAGTTCCAGTGCCGCAACCTCGATGACCCGATGCCCGAGTTGCGGCTCAAGCCCCGTGGTCTCCGTGTCGAATAGAATCGTACGCGTCACCCCAGGACCTCTCTGATAAGTCGGTTCAGTGCTTTCAGCGATGAGTGCCGGGACAGACCTGTCCTGATCACCGTATCCGCTCGACGGCGCTTTTCCGCATCGGGCATTTGCCGGGCAATGACGGCCTTGATGTCGGCATCGCTCATGCGCCGGCGAGCGCGGATCCGCTGCATCTGCACGGAGCGGGGAGCTGAAACGACGATCACGTGGTCCACACGCCGCTCGCCGTGGGTTTCAAACAGCAAGGGGATATCGAGTACAGCCGCGCGTTTTCCGTGGCGCCTCGCACGTGCGACGAATTCGCATTCTTCCTGCTGCACCATCGGGTGCAGGATACCCTCGAGACGCTTCAGCGCGTCCGGCTTGCCCAGCACCGCGTGACGCAATGCAACCCTATCGACTGCACCATCCCGTACTGTACCTGGGAATGCCGCCTCGATAGCGCGCACCGCGCGGCCACCCCGCGCCTGCATCCGATGCACGGCAGCGTCCGCATCAAACACCGGGATTCGCGCGCGGCGGAACGCAGCGGCCGCTGTCGACTTGCCCATACCAATGCCGCCAGTCAGGCCGAGCACCTTCATTGCATCAGCAGGTCCGCGGCCACGAAGCGGCGCAGTTCGTCATCCACCGATGGCTCCACGCCAAACCAGGCGCGAAACCCCGGAACCGCCTGATGCAGCAGCATGCCGAGGCCTTCCACCGACCGAAGCCCCCGAGCCCGGGCTGCGCGAAGTAGCGGCGTCTCCAACGGCACGTAGACGTTGTCGGCCACAACCAGCGACGCGGACCCATGTGATAGGTCGAGGTCGAGTGGCTCGTGTCCAACCATCCCGAGCGGCGTCGCGTTCACAACCAGCGCATGGTCGGCGAGTGCCGGCTCGCGCGACTCCCACTCGATGACGCGGAGCCCGGACAAGTCGTTGCCGAGTTGCTCGGCATGTGCCCGCGTGCGATTCGCTACCGTCACTGCCACGCCGGCGTCCTGCAGTGCAGCAGCGACGGCACGCGCCGAGCCGCCGGCGCCGAGCACCAGCGCCGGCCCGTTCGCGGGATCGACGCCGTTGGCACGAAGATTGGCGATGAAGCCATAGCCATCGGTGTTGCTGCCTGAAATTCTCCCCTCGCCGAAAATCAGCGTGTTGACCGCTCCCGCTCGATGGGCCGAGGCATCCACCGAATCGCAGATTTCAAAGGCCGCGAGCTTGTGCGGGATGGTGACATTTGCACCGGCAAATCCTGCAGCCAGCAAACCGCGCACGGCAGTCGCAAACTCGCCCGGCCGAATTGGCAGGGGAATATAGACCCCGTCGATACCGTGCCGCTGCAGCCAGAACCCATGCAGCCGCGGCGACCGGGAGTACGTGACGGGCCAGCCGGCAATCCCGGCGACTCGTGCATGGCCAGACAGGACGGACATGTCGGAATCATTCCCTGCGGCGCGACGAAGATCAATGTTGGGTTTCATCGAAACACCACATTCAACCAAATCATCCGGCTTGCCCGAATGCAATTTAGCTGCGCAGATTGGCCCCTAGTTTCCCGCCGTGAGACTGTCTGCATGCCCCGCGACGAAGCATCTCCATCCGAGCGACCCTCCTCGGCCGGCGTGCCGGTCCGGCTGACCAATGTCAGCCGCCGTTGGGGAGCCGCCGCGGCGCTGGATCGCGTATCCATCGACATCCGGTCCGGCAGCTTCACGGTGCTGCTTGGCCCTTCTGGCTGCGGCAAGACGACGTGCCTCCGCATCGTCGCCGGCCTGGAGACTGCCACCGAGGGACGGGTAGAGATCGCTGGCCGCGACGTGACCAACCTCCCGCCCGCCGCGCGTGGTGTGGCCATGGTATTCCAGTCGTACGCCCTCTTCCCCCACCTTAACGTTGCCGAGAACATCGTATTCGGTCTCAAGGCACGCAAAGTTCCCACGTCGGAGCGCGCGCGCCGGCTCGCCCGTGCAGTAGAGATCCTTGGCATCGGCCATCTACTGGAGCGCAAGCCGGGTCAGCTCTCCGGGGGGCAGCAGCAACGGGTCGCGCTCGGCCGCGCCATCGTCGCCGAGACGCCGGTCTGCCTGATGGATGAACCACTCTCGAACCTCGACGCGCAGCTTCGCGCCGACATGCGGCGCGAGATCCTGTCGCTCCAACGACGCCTGGGAATCACCATGCTCTACGTGACGCACGATCAGACCGAGGCCATGGGCATGGCCGATCAAATCGTGCTGCTGCGTGACGGCCATATCGAGCAGGACGCCCCGCCAGCGGAAGTCTACGCACGCCCGGCAACCAGCTTCACCGCAAGCTTCATTGGCACTCCGCCGATGAATCTGTTTCCGCTGGAAGAGTGCGCCGGCGGCATGGTGCTGCAAGGTACCAACGGTCCGATACTCGCGCCACCAGTCGCAGGGGATCTCCTGGGTGGCATTCGTCCGGAAACGTTCAGACTGGCCGGGCACGGCATCCAGGCGCGCGTGAAGCATGCGGAATATCTCGGTGCCGACACCGTGGTTTCCTGCGTCGTTGGTGAGGTGACGCTGCTGGCACGGCTTCCCGGGCGCGTCTCATTGGATGACGGCGCGCCGGTATGCCTCGCTACCGACGAAGCGATCCACATATTCGACGCTGCCAGTGGCCGTCGCATCGAGCAAACAATTGCCGCCAAGGAGACTGTCGGCGCATGACCATGATGACGCGCCGCCAGGCTCTGAGTACCGCCGCCGCAACGCTGGCAATGCCCGCGATCGCTCATGCCGCCGAGACCACCGAAATCAGCTTCTACTTTCCGGTCGCCGTTGGTGGACCGATCACGAAGATCATCGACGGCTACGCAGCCGACTTTCAGCGCGAGAACCCGTCGATCAAGGTGATGCCGATATATGCCGGCACGTACCAGGACACGCTGACCAAGGCGCAGACCGCGTTAAAAGCCCAGTCGGGGCCGCAGCTTGCGGTGCTTCTCTCCACCGACGCATTCTCGCTGATTGACGACGACCTGATCGTTCCATTCGATACCATCGCCAACACCGAAGCCGACAGCGCGTGGCTGCGTAGTTTCTATCCAGCTTTCCTCAGGAATGGCGAAATCGACGGCCACACCTGGGGCGTGCCGTTCCAGCGCTCAACCATCGTGCTCTATTGGAACAAGGCGGCGTTCCAGGATGCCGGGCTTAACCCCGACACGGCGCCCGCCAATTGGGCCGAACAGGGCGCGTTCGCGCAGAAATTGACGAAGCGGAACGGTGATACGGTGGATCGCTGGGGCGTCCAGATCCCGGCGACCGGCTTTACCTACTGGTTGTTCCAGGCCCTCGCCACCGAGGCTGGTGGCACTCTCGCGTCCGCCAACGGCAAGACGACAGACTTCGCCAGCCCGGCATGCGTCGAGGCCTTGCGTTACTGGATCGATCTTTCCTTCAAATATCATGCGCATCCACCGGGGATCGCCGATTGGGGTACCACGCCCCGAGACTTCCTCGAACAGAAAGTGGCCATGATCTGGACGACCACCGGCAATCTGTCGAACATTCGCGCCAACGCAAAGTTCCCATTTGGCGTCGCCATGCTGCCTGCCGACAAGCGACGCGGTAGTCCGACCGGAGGTGGCAACTTCTATCTGTTCAAGTCTGCCACACCGCCGCAACGCGAGGCCGGGCTGCGCTTCATTCGCTGGATCAGCAGTCCGGAGCGCGCCGCGCAGTGGGGGATCGATACCGGCTATGTGGCCACCAGGCCCGACGCCTGGAACACCCCGGCGATGCGGAAATACCTCGCTGATTTTCCAGCCGCCGCCGTCGCACGGGATCAGTTGCAGTATGCGGTGCCGGAGTTGTCTACCCACGACAACCAACAGGTCACCCAGGCGTTGAATGACCGATTGCAATCCGCATTGCTCGGCAAGCAAACGCCGGAAGCGGCATTAACCGAAGCACAGGCCACGGCGTCACGGCTGTTACGTCCGTTCCACTGACCATCAACCAAAAAAGGGGGGCTTCTAATGATTCGACGCCGTTCATTGTTCGCCGCAGCCGCGAGTACTCTCGCGATGCCGGCGGTGCTGCGCGCACAGACCGTGCAGAAGCTGACATTCTATTTTCCGATTGCCGTTGGCGGCCCGTTGCAGGCCATCGTCGACGGTTACTGTAAGGGCTTCCAGCAGGAGGCTGGCATCGCGGTCGAGGCGGTATACGCGGGCGACTACAGCCAGACGGTCGTCAAGGCGATGACCGCAATCAAGGCCGGCACCGGTCCGCAGTTCGCGGTGCTGCTCGCAGCGCAGATGCACAGCCTCCAGGACGAGGACATCCTGGTGTCCCTGGACGAGATCGGCCTGGATGCCGATGGAAAGAAATGGCTAGCCGGCTTCTATCCCGCCTTCATGGCGAACAGCCACGCGGATGGAAAGACCTGGTCGGTACCGTTCCAGCGCTCGACGGCGATCTTCTACTACAATAAGGACGCTTTCCGGGATGCCGGTCTCGATCCGGAGAAGTTCCCGACCACCTGGGCCGCTCTCGAGATGGCGGCCGAGAAGCTGACCAAGCGTGATTCGTCCGGCCGCGTAACGCGATGGGGTGTCAAGATGGCCGGCGATCTTGGCAACGCCCAATGGACGTTTGGCGCACTCGCCAATCAGGCCGAACAGAGGCTGATGAACGAAGCCGGCACCGAGGTCTATTTCAACCAGCCCAAGACGATTGAAGCGATGTCCTACTGGCGTGGCCTCGCTTCGAAATACCACGCCTCGCCGGACGGCGTGAACAACTGGGGTGATCTCACGCCGGACTTCCTGCAAGGGAACACGGCGATCATTCAGTTCACCACCGGCGGCCTGCCAAACTTCCGTGCCAAGGCCACCTTCCCGTTCGGCGTAGCAGGCCTGGCGGGCAAGAATTCGCCGCACACTGTGGTGGGTGGCGGCAACATGTACTTCTTCAAAAGCGCCAGCCCGGCCGAGCGTCAGGCCAGCCTGCGTTTCGCTCGCTGGGTCAGCGCGCCGGAGCGCGCCGCGGACTGGTCAATCAAGTCCGGCTACATCGCCACCTCGCCAGCCGCGTACGACACGCAGGCGCTGAAGGACTACATCGCGAAATACCCCGAAGCCAATGTGGCACGCACGTTCCTGCCGGTGGCGACCGGCGAATTGTCGGTGCACGAGAACCTGCGTGTTTACAAGGTGCTGACCGACAACATTCAGGCCTGCCTGAATGGCCAGAAGACGCCCGCCAAGGCGATGGAGGACACGCAGGCTGAGTCGGACAGAATTCTGAAGCCATTCAGGAAAGCCTGAAAGGCGGCGGGCGGCATGCGGCGCGAAACGATCCACGCGTATCTGTTGCTGCTGCCCGCTTTCGTCCTGCTGGTGGCATTCACCCACTGGCCCGTCGTCACGACGTTGATCGACAGCTTGTACGCCACGCCACACGGCGGTCGGCCACCGCCTTTCGTCGGCACGGACAATTATGCGGGGATGTTCGACGACCCTGTATTCTGGCAGGCGCTGAGCAACAATGCATGGTTCGCCGCCGCGACGATCCCGACGTCGATCATTCTCGCACTGCTGATGGCGCTGGCGGTGAACGAGGCTCTGCCGGGTAGAGCAGTGCTCCGGATGGCCTACTTCCTCCCGACCATGTTGCCGATGATCGCCGTCGCCAACATTTGGATGTTCTTCTACACGCCCGACTACGGCCTGTTCGACCGCATTATCGGGTTGTTCGGCGGCGGCCGGCACAACTGGCTCGGTGATGCTTCCACTGCCCTCCCAGCGATCATTCTTGTGTCGATCTGGAAGGAAGCCGGCTTCTTCATGATCTTCTATCTCGCGGCACTACAGACTATGCCAACGGACCTGAAGGAAGCAGCTGCTCTCGAGGGTTCATCGCGCTGGAACTACTTCCGGCGCGTCACCATCCCGCTCCTGATGCCGACGACACTGTTTGTCATGGTCAATGCGGTGATCAACGCATTCCGAGTGATTGACCATGTCATTGTCATGACGCGCGGCGGACCGGACAATGCGACGACATTGCTGCTCTACTACATCTACGAGACCGGCTTCCGCTACTGGGACACCTCAACCGCCGCGGCCGCAACCGTCGTTCTGGTGACGATCATGGCACTCGCGGCAGCCTTCCAGTTCGGGGTATTGGGGCGGCGAGTGCACTATCGATGATGGTCGCCGCAAGCAATCGCTTCTCTCACGGCCTGGAAACTCTGGGCGCCTGGATGCTCGGCATTTTGTGGATGCTGCCATTGCTCTACGCAGTGTGGACCGCCTTCCACCCGGCAGCATTTGCGACCCATTTCGATCCGCTGGCGCCATTGACCTTCGCCAACATCGAAGCGGCGTGGCAGGCAGCGCCATTCTCACGATATTTATTGAACACCGTGATGTTGGTAACGCTGATCCTCGCCGCCCAGTTCGTGCTGTGCACATTGGCTGCCTTTGCCTTCGCACGCCTCACATTTCCCGGCCGCGACGTGCTGTTCGCCATCGTGCTGTTGCAGCTCATGGTGATGCCCGACGTGCTGCTGGTGGAAAACTACCGCACCGTTGTGCAGCTTCATGCCGCCGACACCATCCTGGCGATCGCGCTGCCCTATCTCGGTTCCGCCTTCGGCATCTTCTTGCTGCGCCAGACCTTTCTGACCGTCCCGCAACCACTCGATGACGCAGCGCGTCTCGAGGGCTGCGGCCTGTTGGCCAGGCTTTGGCGCGTTTACGTTCCGCTCGCCAAGCCAACCTACATTGCATACGGCCTGGTATCGGTCAGCTACCACTGGAACAATTTCCTCTGGCCGCTGATCATCACCAACTCTGTTACCACGCGGCCGCTGACAGTGGGCCTCGCCGTGTTCGCCACCACCGACCAAGGCATCGACTGGTCGATCGTTACCGCGGCCACGCTGATGACCAGCGCCCCCTTGCTCATTGCCTTCCTGCTTTTCCAGCGACAATTCGTGCAGAGTTTTATGCGCGCGGGGATCAGATGACCGCACTGACTGACCGCTTCGAGACCGCCGTGCAACTTGCCACCGAGGCGGCTTCCCTCGCGCTCCGCATGCGCCCGCCACCCGGTGCCTCGTCGGCCAAATTGAAGGGTGCGCAGGATTGGCTGACCGAAGCCGATGGTGCGGTTGAGCGCCTGCTCTCCGATCGTCTCGCCCAGGCGTTTCCCGCCGACGGTTTTCAGGGCGAGGAAGGCGGCAGCACACGCACAGGCAGCCTCCGCTGGGTTGTCGATCCGATCGATGGCACGGCAAACTTCATGCGCGGTAGTAAGCGCTTCTGTATCTCGCTCGGCTGCCTCGATGGTGACACTCCCATCATCGGTGTCATCGTCGCGCCAGCGCTCGAGGAGACCTTCGCGGCTCTCCAAGGCAACGGTGCCACTCTGAACGGCGCGCCGATCCGCGCGGCGGAGACCACCGATCTTGCCCGAGCCACAGTCGAACTCGGCTGGTCGCGTCGCCGTCCGCACGCAGTGTTCATGGCACTCACCGATCGGATCATCGCTGCCGGCGCTATGCCGCGCCTCGGCGGCTCCGGCGCGCTGGGCCTCGCCGACGTCGCCGCCGGCCGCATCGATGCCTACATCGAGTTGCACATCAACCTATGGGACGTCGCCGCGGCACTCGCCATACTGAGCGAAGCGGGCGCCGCGGTCAGCCCGTTCATGTCGGGCAATGGTGCAACCGCAGGCAACCCCATCCTCGCCGCGGCGCCTGGAATTGCTCCAGCGCTCTCGGCCACCACCGGCATCGCGCTTTGACACTGGCGCTTGGCGGCGCTTTCCTGCCTGCCCCAGCATCAGGAAGGCAGCTTCATCGTGCGACCCCTCGAAGGCATCCGCATCGTCGCGCTCGAACATGCTGTGGCGGCGCCGATATGCACCCGCCATCTCGCCGACCTGGGCGCCGATGTCATCAAGATCGAGCGCCCCGGCGAGGGTGATTTCGCCCGCGCTTACGACCGCTTCGTGCATGGTCAGGCCAGCTTCTTCGTTTGGCTGAACCGCGGTAAGCGCAGCGTCACGCTCGATCTGAAACACCCAGACGCAGCGAAAATCCTCGATCGTCTCATCGGCAGCGCCGACGTGGTGCTGCAGAACCTCGCTCCTGGTGCCGCCGCGCGTCTCGGCCTGAGTCATGCGGACCTCGCACCTCGCCACCCAAAGCTCATCGTCTGCGACATATCGGGTTATGGCGAGAGCGGCCCATTCGCCCAGAAGAAGGCCTATGATCTACTCATACAGGCAGAGTCCGGCCTGATCAGCGTTACCGGCACTGAAGATACGCCATCCCGCGTAGGAATTTCCGCCGCCGACATCGCCACGGGAATGTATGCATTGAGTGGCATCCTCGCCGCACTCGTGCGCCGCGGCCGCAGCGGCGAGGGGGCGAATGTGAAGATCGCCATGCTCGACGCTCTCGCCGAGTGGATGATGTATCCGATGTACCGGCACGCCTACGGCAAGTCGGCCACGCCCCGCTCGCCGACAAGCCATCCGTTGCTCGCTCCCTACGGCGCTCACCAGACCATGGACGGCCAGGTCATCTTCGGCCTGCAGAATGAACGCGAATGGGTGACCTTCTGCGCCAAGGTTCTCGAGCGGCCCGAAATCGCCACCGATCCGCGTTTTTGCAACAACACCGCGCGTCGGGAGCATCGCCAGGAACTGACCGGACTGATCGAGGACTACTTCGCCAACATGAGCTCCATCGATGTGGTCAAGAAGCTGGACGCCGCGGGCATCGCCAATGGTCGCCTGAACGAAGTAGGTGATGTCTGGGATCATGTGCAGCTCCGCGAGCGCGACCGCTGGCGCGAGATCAACACACCCGCCGGACCCGTACGCGCGCTGCTGCCGCCGTTCACCTTTACCGATGTTGAAGCCGCAATGGGTGATGTGCCCGCGCTAGGTCAGCATACCGACTCGGTATTGAGTGAACTCGGCTACGCACCATCCGAGATTCAAGCCTTGCACGCGGCCGGAGCGGTATGACGGACTTCGACCCCGCGTCGCATCGCATGGTTCCCGAGCAGCGCTGGTATGACGATTTCCGCATCGGCGAGCGCTTCGTCTTGCCAAGCCGGACCATGACAGAGGCCCTCTTTCTGGCGTTCCAGGCCGCCAGCGGCGACAACCATCCAGTCCACTACAACATAGAGTACTGCCGGGCACACGGATTGCCGGCAATGCTGGCGCATGGTTTCCAAACTCTGATCCAGACCGCGCCGGGCGCCGGGCTGTTCCCATTCGTGACCGAGGACTCCTTGGTCGGCTTCCTCGAGCAGTCCAGCAAGTTCCTGAAGCCAGTGTTCGCCGGTGACACGCTTTACCCCACCCTCGAAGTGGACGAGTTGGCGCCCAACCGCACTACGGGCGTGGTGGGCTTGCGCAGTACAGTGCACAATCAGCGTCGCGAACTTGTCCTGGAAGGTCGGCAACGTTTCCTGCTGCGGAAGCGCCCGTGAAGCGGTGCCAGACGACCAATCCGAACAGCGTGAACAGCGCGAGCGTGTTCACGTAATAGAACCTCGTCGTAAGTGTCGTGACCGCTGGAAACAGCAGCCCAGCGGCGATGATGCCGCCATCGATCAGCCCCACGTCTCGTCGCCGCACGTACAGGAATACGGCGTTGGCCAACATCGGCATGTCGTAGCGAAACGCGTAAGGTGTCACGAGAAACGTCCCGACCTGCAGCGCAGCGATCGACATGTCGTCGGTGCCGCGCCTGAAGCAAAGGCATACGATCACCGTCACTGCGACGCCGGCCAATGCCTGGATCGCATACGCCACCGTCAACGGAACGCCCGCCAGCGTCAGGGTCGCCATGACAGTAGGCTTGAGATACTGGTTGACGCTCTGCTCGACATAGCTCGCGTGGTTAGCGATGGCATGCAGCCAGCCGGGCAGCATTTCCCATCCGAATGCCAGCCCGCTCGCTACCACCAGCAGCAACACCGTCACGCTCGCCGCGATCAGCGTGCGCCACTGCCCCGCCGCAACGAGCGCAAACGGGATCAGTACACCGATTTGCGGCTTGATGGTCGCCAGCCCAAGCAGTACGCCCCCGACGATCGGCCGTCCCCCCATCAGCCGCATGCCGCCGACAATCAACGCGGACACCAGCAAACCGTTCTGCCCGTAGATCAATGAGATTATGGTCACCGGCGCCAGCGCCACGAACGCCACCATGCGCGTCCGCCACTCTCGGCCGAACACCGCCCACAGAAATAGCGCCAGCGTTGCCGCGTCCCATGCCAGGTAGGCAGTCCCGAACGGCAGCCAACCTAGCGGCCACACCGCGAACAAGTAGCCAGGCGGATAAGGATACGGGAAGAACTGCCGCAGATCCGGCTCCTGCGTGAGCTGAAACTGGTGCAGTGCGCCTGGATTGTAGATCAGCGCCCCGTGTCCAGCCTGCGCGAAGTGCGCGAACGACCACTGGGCGAAGAAGTCGCTGAACGCCAGATATCCCTGTTGCGAGGCACGCACGGTGCCGGCAACCATCCAGGCGGCAAAGCCGACGAATACCAGCAGCAAGAATATTTCGCCCAGACGGCGCAGGACTCGCGGATCAGGCATTGGCGCAACGCTATTGCACCGAAATCCTGCCTAAGTCACTGCATTCATCGCGGCCGGCTGGACGGATCGTCCCCGGACGCCCACTTGTGTAGATTGCGCCGTCGCTGCGCTACCATTGGAGCCCACGCATGACCGTAGTCGATACCGCCCCACCGGATGTTGGCCGCGATTTCATTCGCGACATCATCCAGGCTGATATCGAGGCCGGCCGCGTGTCCCAGGTTGTCACCCGCTTTCCGCCGGAACCGAATGGCTACCTCCACATCGGCCATGCCAAGTCGATCTGCCTGAACTTCGGCGTTGCCGAGGAGTATCGGGGCCGGTGCCACCTGCGCTTCGACGACACCAATCCCGCCAAGGAAGAGCAGGAGTTCATCGACGCGATCAAGCGCGACGTTCACTGGCTCGGCTTCGACTGGGCCGAGAACCTGTACCATGCGTCGGACTACTTCGAGCAGCTCTACGAATGGGCCGAGTATCTGATTCGCGAGGGCAAAGCCTATGTGGACGATACGCCGTCGGACCAGATGCGCTCCCAGCGCGGTACGTTGACCGAACCTGGCCAGAACTCGCCCGATCGTTATCGTTCCGTGGAGGAGAACCTCGATCTGTTCCGTCGCATGCGCGCCGGCGAGTTTCCCAACGGCGCGCGCGTGCTGCGCGCGAAGATCGACATGGCGTCCCCCAACATGAACCTGCGCGATCCCGTGCTCTATCGCATCCTGCACGCCGAACACCCCCGCACCGGCAACACCTGGTGCATCTATCCCACCTACGACTACGCGCACGGCCAGTCGGACGCGATTGAGGGCATCACACACTCAATCTGCACGCTGGAGTTCGAGGATCATCGCCCCCTCTACGACTGGCTGATCGACAACCTGCCGGTGCCCTCGCGTCCACATCAGTACGAATTCGCCCGCCTCAACATCGCCTACACCGTGATGTCGAAGCGCATCCTGACGCGACTGGTCAGCGAGGGTCGTGTCAACGGCTGGGACGATCCGCGCATGCCAACACTGGCGGGCGTGCGCCGGCGTGGCATTCCCGCAGCGGCTCTGCGCGATTTCGTGCGCCGCAGCGGCGTCACCAAGTCAAACAGCGTTTCCGAATTCGCCTCATTCGAATACTCCATCCGCGAGCTGCTGAACCGCGTCGCTCCCCGCCGCATGGCGGTGTTGCACCCACTGAAGCTGGTGATCGAGAACTGGCCCGAGGGCCGCACCGAAACATTGGAAGCAATCAACAATCCCGAGGATCCTGCCGCCGGCACGCGGCCCATTACCTTCGGCCGGGAGCTTTACATCGAGCAGGAAGACTTCATGGAGGACCCGCCGAAGAAGTTCTTCCGCCTTGCACCCGGCCGAGAGGTGCGGCTCCGCTACGGCTACTTCGTCAGGTGTCACGCAGTGGTAAGGAACGCTGCCGGCGACGTGGTGGAATTACGCTGCACCTATGATCCGGCGACGCGCGGGGGCAACGCGCCGCCCGATGGACGCAAGGTGCAGGCCACGCTGCACTGGGTGGCCGCGGCAGACGCCATCCCGGCGGAAGTACGGTTGTACAATCACCTGTTCACCCGTCCCAATCCAGGTGCCGACGGCGACATCATGACCGATATCAATCCAGACTCCTTGGAAGTGCTCACCGGCTGCTTGTTGGAACCGACCCTCGCCACGGCGCCCATTGGCGAGGCAGTTCAGTTCGAACGACTGGGCTATTTCTGCCCAGATCCGGATTCCACATCCGATCGCCCGGTGTTCAATCGCACCGTCGGCCTGCGCGACACTTGGGCGAAGTTGCAAGCGGGCAGCGTCGGCAGATAGTATGAGGCTCCACTTCGTCGTCACAGCCGGCTTGGCCATCCACGTCTTCCGCCGACAATAACTGCCGTCCGCCGAGAATTTGTCTTTTTCTGCTGTTCTGTGTGGCTGACCGATAGCATCCAGCTTGTGCTCCTGCCGGAGAGGAGGCATCTGAGTGTCCGCAGTGCAATCGAAACCAAACAGGTTCCAGCACGAGCGTATCCTCGTCTGCCGTACCCGGCGGGTGACGGTGGCCGCCGTTCGTTGTGGCAGCCTCATTGCATTGCTCGTTCTAACCGCTTGTCAGGGCGTGCTCGATCCGCAAGGTCCCGTCGGAGAGGCGGATAAGACCATCCTTATCGACTCGCTCGCCATCATGTTGGCAATCGTGGTTCCGACGATCATCGCCACACTTGGTTTCGCCTGGTGGTACCGGTCATCCAACACCAAGGCAGCCTATCGGCCGAACTTCGTATACTCGGGCCAGCTCGAGCTCATCGTCTGGGCCATCCCGCTGCTGACAATCATGCTGTTGGGTGGCGTTGCATGGGTCAGCTCACACGATCTTGATCCCGCAAATCCACTGCCGTCGAAGCAGCCACCTTTGACTGTCCAAGTAGTCTCACTCGATTGGAAATGGCTGTTCATCTACCCGGACCAACACGTGGGAAGCGTCAACCAATTGGTCATCCCTGCCGGAGTCCCGGTCCACTTCGAGCTGACTTCGGCCAGCGTGATGAACGCCTTCTTCATCCCTCAGCTCGGCAGCATGATCTACACAATGAATGGTATGCGGACGCAGCTCAATCTCAGTGCCGACGCGCCGGGTGACTTCCCAGGCTTGTCCAGTCACTACAGTGGTGATGGCTTCTCAACCATGCACTTCGACGTCAAAGCGGTTCCGGCCGAGCAGTTCACGGCCTGGGTCAACGCGACACGCCAAACTGGCTCGACGTTGACCCAACAGAGCTATCCCGACCTCGCGAAGCAGAGCCTGAGCGTGGCGCCGTTCACCTATCGCGACGTCGCTCCCGATCTGTTCCAAAAAATCGTCTCACAGGCGCTACCGCCTGGTCCCGGACCAGTCAACGAAGTCAGTGCGGGCGCAAACAGTCGAGCGGGGCAATAGCATGCTGGGCAAGCTGACCTGGGCCGCCATTCCGTTCGACCAGCCCATTCCACTCTTTGCTGGCGCGATCGTCGGCGTGATTTTGCTCGCCATCCTGATCTACATCGCGCTGAAGGGCTGGATTCCATACCTTTGGCGCGAGTGGATCACCAGCGTCGATCATAAGCGCATCGGCGTGATGTATATATTTCTCGCCGGCGTCATGCTGCTCCGCGGCTTCTCCGACGCGATCATGATGCGATCGCAGCAGGCGCTGGCGTTCCATTCGGAAGGCTATCTGCCGCCAGACCACTACGACCAGATCTTCTCGGCCCACGGCACACTGATGATCTTCTTCGTCGCGATGCCGTTCGTCATCGGACTGATGAACGTGGTCGTTCCATTGCAGCTCGGCGTGCGGGACGTGGCATTTCCCACGCTCAACTCAGTAAGCTTCTGGTTGACTGCGACGGGCGCTCTCCTGGTGAACGTCTCACTGGTGGTGGGCGAGTTCGCGCGCACCGGCTGGTTGCCCTTCCCACCTCTATCGGAACTCAGGTACTCACCCGGCGTCGGCGTTGATTACTACCTATGGTCGCTGCAGATTTCCGGCGTAGGCACCCTGCTGACCGGCGTGAATTTCGTCACCACGATCCTGAAGATCCATGCCCCCGGCATGACCTATATGCGCATGCCGGTCTTCTGCTGGACGGCGCTCGCTGCGAACCTGCTCATTGTCGCGGCGTTCCCCATCCTGACCGCGACCCTCGCCATGCTGATCCTGGACCGCTATCTCGGCTTCCATTTCTTCACCAATGACGCCGGCGGCAACCTGATGATTTTCATGAACCTCATCTGGGCCTGGGGCCACCCGGAGGTTTACATCCTCATCCTACCCGCATTCGGTGTGTTCTCCGAGGTCGTCTCGACTTTTTCGCGCAAGCCGCTGTTCGGCTATCGATCGATGGTGATAGCGACCATGGCCATCTGCATCATCGCTTTCATGGTCTGGTTGCACCACTTCTTCACCATGGGCGCTGGTGCCGACGTGAACGCTGTCTTTGGCATTGCCAGCATGATCATCGCGGTCCCGACCGGCGTGAAGATCTACAATTGGCTGTTCACCATGTACGGCGGCCGCATCGTCTATGCCACGCCAATGTTGTGGTCCATCGGCTTCATGATCACATTCATCATTGGGGGGATGACGGGCGTGCTATTCGCCGTGCCCCCCGCGGATTTCTTGCTGCACAACAGCCTGTTCCTGGTGGCGCACTTCCACAACGTCATCATCGGCGGTGTGCTGTTTGGCGCTTTCGCCGGCTACACCTTCTGGTTCCCGAAGGCATTCGGTTTCCGTCTGCACGAGGGCCTCGGCAAGGCTGCGTTCTGGTGCTGGTTCATCGGCTTCTATCTGGCCTTCGTGCCGCTTTACGTGCTGGGCCTGTTGGGCATGACGCGGCGCATGCAGCACTACGACGTTCCGGCCTGGCATCCCTGGACGCTGGTGGCGTTCGTCGGCGCCGTCGCCATACTGGTGGGCATCATATTTCAGATTGCGCAGCTCGTCGTCAGCTTCCGCCACCGCGAAGAGCTCCGAGACCTTACGGGTGATCCATGGGACGGCCGCTCGTTGGAATGGTCCACTGCCTCGCCGCCCCCGGCATTCAATTTCGCTGTGCTGCCCAATGTAGAGGGCGGCGATGCCTACTGGACCATCAAGCAGCGAGTGCTCGAACAACAGACCCTCGCCGCTGAACCGGAATACGAGGACATCGAGGTACCGCGGAATAGCGCGACGGGCTTCATCTGCGCCTTCTTCGCTACATTCATGGGCTTTGCGCTGATCTGGTACATCTGGTGGCTGGTAGCCGTCGGCTTTGTCGGCGCTTTCGTGACGTTTGTGGCCTTCGCCTGGCGGGATCGCACCGAGGACGTCATTCCGGCCGACGAGGTCGCCCGGATCGATCGGATCAACCGCAGTGCACGCAGCGCGGCACTTGCCCAGATGCAGCCCGCCGAATGAGCGCCGCGCAGGGAACCGCCGAGCGAGGTCCTTATCCCATCGGCCACGATGCGACCGAACACCGCGAGCCGCACGCGGAACACGCCGAGCGTGGCGTGGTATCCAAGCGCATCATCGTCGGTTACGGCTTCTGGATCTTCCTGCTCAGCGACATAGTGATGTTCTCGGCCTTCTTTGCGACCTACGCGGTACTGTCGGACGCGACAGCCGGCGGTCCCAGCGGGAAGGATCTGTTCCACCTCAACACGGTTGCAATCGAGACAGCCTGCCTGTTGCTCTCCAGCTTCACCTGTGGCGTCGCGAGCATCGGCGCCCGTGCCCACAATGACCTGATGTACTACGGCGCCATGGCCGTGACTGCGATCTTCGGCGCCGGTTTCCTGTCCCTTGAGATACACGAGTTCGCCGGCATGGTCGCCATCGGCGCAGGACCATCACGCAGCGCTTTCCTGTCGGCATTCTTCACCCTTGTCGGCTGCCACGGACTTCACGTGACGCTCGGCCTTATGTGGCTGCTGACAATGATGGCCCAGGTCTTCGCCAAGGGGTATCGAGCCGACATCCTGCGACGCGTCCTATGCTTCAGCCTGTTCTGGCATACACTGGATATCATCTGGATCGCGATATTCACCGTGGTCTATCTGATGGGGGCAGCCCAATGAGCCACACCAATCGCGGATTGCACCTGCATCCAGGTGATACTGCCCCGGGCGACGAGATCGCCGGCGGCCGCGAGGTCGTTGAAGGCTTGCTCGGCTATCTGGTGGGCCTTGCCCTTGCGACACTGATCACAGTCGTGGCGTTCTTCATTTCACAAACCACGCTGGTCTGGCAGCCCAGCATACCGATCGCGCTGTTCGTCCTCGCGGTCGCGCAGATGGGCGTCCATCTTGTTTTCTTCCTCCACATCACCAGCGGTCCTGACAACACAAACAACATTCTTGCCCTGGCATTCGGCGTGTTGATCGTTCTGCTGCTGATCGGCGGCACGCTGTGGATCATGTATCACATGAACCACAACATGATGCCGATGGAGCAGATCATGCGGATGCAGCAGTAGGCTCGTCCCCACGTCGAGGTCCCACGGCGTCACTTCGCCGCAAGCGCCTTCGCGATATCCAACGCGCGACGGATGAGGTTCTCCGATGCCTCCGGCGTGCGAAACGCGCTGTGAGCCGATAACGTAACGTTCGGCAGCGTCGCCAGTTCGTGCCCCGGTTCCATCGGTTCCTTGTTGAACACGTCCAGCGCCGCGTGCCGCAGATGCCCCGAACGCAACGCCGCGATCATCGCCGCCTCATCGACAATCGCGCCCCGCGCCGTATTCACCAGGATCGCTCCCTGCCGCAGCTTCGCCAACCGTTCTGCACCAAGAAATCCGCGCGTCTCGTCCGTCAGCAGCAAGTGCACCGACAGCACGTGACTCTCCGCCAGCAGCGTATCCAGATCGACGAACGTCACGCCCGGCGCCGACTTCTCTGAACGGTTCCACGCGATCACCCGCATGCCCGAACCCACCGCAATGCGCGCCACCTCGCCAGCGATACCGCCAAATCCAAGCAGCCCGAGCGTCTTGCCCGTCAGCTCCATCCCCTCGGTGCGGACCCATCGACCTTCGCGCATGCCGCGATCCATCACTGCAAGCCCACGCGCGGCTGCCCACATCATGGCAATCGTGTGCTCGGCCACGGCCGTATCGCCGTAGCCCTTGATGATGTGCACGGTAATACCGTGCTCAGCCAGCTCCTCTGGATGCATGTAACTGCGTGCGCCTGTCCCGAGGAAGATGACGTCCTTCAGTCCAGTACACCGCCTCATCCACTCGGTCGGCATCTGGCTGTGATCGTCGAACACGAAATCATACCCGGCCAGCAAGCCAGGCAAGGTATCCGGCGGGACCTCGAGCTGCTCGTTCACCGTCATCGGCGGATCGTCCCTACGCACCACACGGCGAAACACGTCCGCCAGATCGTCCACCGCATCGAGAAACAGCCCTTTCATTCTCACCCCCGCCACTTATCCGCCCACTGTGCGTAAGCAACTCGATGGCGGCAAGCAACAGGCTTCCCAGACGCGGGATCGATTTCGTATCAACGCCGCGCCAGATGCCCCGAGCTCCTCGTATCCTCCCGGAAGACCGCCGCGCCCTTCGTCGCCCACCGCCAGGTCGACGGCCGCCTGCGTCACCGCGCCGCGCGAAACCGCCCGCACCGCCACAACGCGTCGAGGCCCCTCGTCGCCATCGTTTTCGCCTCCTCAGCTACGCGATCATCGCCATGGTTTGGGGCACGCTCGCCATCGGCGGCATGCTTCTGTGGTTCGCCCGCGACCTGCCGCGGCCGGACGCGGCACTGGACGCGGTTCGTCGTCCCAGCCTGTCGCTCGAGGACAGCAACAGCCGCGTCTTCGCCGCCTTCGGCGATATCGTCGGCGACCCTCTGCGTTTATCCGATATGCCGGCGTATCTGCCTGCTGCCGTAGTCGCGATCGAGGACCGCCGGTTCTGGTCGCACCCCGGCATCGATTTCATCGGCCTCGCCCGTGCCGCGTATACCGATCTGATCTCCGGTCACATCGTGCAGGGTGGCTCAACAATCACGCAGCAGGTCGCCAAAAACCTGTTCCTGACCAATGCACGCACGTTTCGCCGAAAGGTGCAGGAACTTCTGCTAACGCTCTGGCTGGAGCACACATTCACCAAGCGCGAGATCCTCGAGATCTACCTGAACCGTGTCTACCTCGGTGCCGGCACCTGGGGTGTGGATGCCGCCGCCCGCATGTATTTCGGCGTCTCCGCGCGCCACGCAACCCTATGGCAGGCTGCGGTCCTGGCAGGTCTGCCGCGTGCACCATCCCGCTTCAATCCCCGCACCGATCCCGATGCCGCCGCGGCGCGCGCCCGCGAGGTGCTGGCAGCGATGGTCGCCACCGGCGCAATTACCCAAACCCAGGCCCAGGCAGCGTCTGCGCAAATCGAGTTCCCGAAGACGCCACCTCTGGCCGCCGGTTGGTTCGCCGACTGGATTGCCGACCAGGCTGCGACGCTGGCGCCGGAAAACGCCGATGCCACGGTGCGCACAACACTCGATCCGCATTTGCAGGCGATCGCCGAGCAACGGTTGACCGCACTGCTGGATGGACCCGGTGCTGCCGACGGCGTCACCCAGGGTGCGGTGGTGGTGCTGGACGCCGCCACGGGTGCGGTAAGGGCAATGGTGGGCGGACGCGACTACCGCGAGAGTTCCTACAACCGCGCCGTCCTGATGCGTCGCCAGCCAGGTTCCGCGTTCAAGCCGTTCACCTGGCTCGCCGCCCTGGAAAAGGGAGTCCGGCCGGACGACACGATCCTCGACGGGCCCATCCGTATCGGCAACTGGAGCCCTGAGGATTTCGAGCGCAAATATCTCGGCAACATCACGGTCGAAGAGGCGCTGGCGCAGTCGATCAACACCTCGGCCGTTCGTTTGCTGATGCAAGCCGGCGGCCCGCGTGTAGTGGCGAACCTGGCAGCGCAACTCGGAATTGCCGACAAGCTGCCGGACAATGCATCGCTCGCCCTCGGCACCGGAGATGTCGGTCTGCTGGAACTCGCCTCTGCCTACGCCACCTTCTTCAACGGCGGTGCGCGCATTACCCCATACGGGGTCGAATCACTCCGTTCCGACGGCCGCCTCATCCAGCCACCCCACACGCCACCGCAGCAAGTCATCGATTCGGATCTCGCCGCGATGATGGTGCGCATGATGACGGCCGTGGTGACCCGTGGCACCGGACGATCCGCCGCCGTCCCCGGCCACCTCGTCGCCGGCAAGACTGGCACGACGCAGGACTATCGGGACGCCTGGTTCATCGGTGGCATCGATCACGAGATCATCGGCATCTGGCTCGGCAACGACGACAACCACCCGATGAAGTCAGTGCAGGGCGGCAGTCTGCCGGCCCACCTGTTCCACGACATCGCCGCAACCGCCTTCCGCTAAAGCGGCAAGGACAGCAAGGACGGCAAGGACGGCAAGGAGAATCCTCCCCCTCCCCTTGCGGGAGGGGGTCGGGGGGAGGGGGCCGTTGCAGCGTAGCCAACCAAACGCGCTCTACTCCCCATCCCGTTCCAATGCCTCGATCTCCGCATCGCTGAACCCGAAATGATGTGCGATCTCATGCACCAGCACATTCCGCACCAGATGGGAAAGCTCCTCCCCAGACTCTATCCATTCCAACAGAATCGCCTGTCGATACAGAAAGATCAGATCAGGCTCTCGCGCGACATCGCCCAGGCTACGCTCCGTCAGTGGCGTCCCGTGATACAGGCCAGTCAGCTCCCACGCAGACTCGATCCCCAGCTCGTCCAGCGTCTCGTCATCTGCCACTTCCTCCACCGAAATGCCGACACCGCGTACATGATCCGCCAGCGCCGCCGGGATTGCGGCAAGCGCACGCTCTGCCAGATCCGCTATCTCGTCGGCACTGGGTGGCGTCCCGAACGCGCGCTCCTCCGCCATCGCTAAGTCGACACCTGCTCAAGCACCGCCCGCGACTGGTTGATGCCGTACCCGCGGATCAGGATCGCCGGCACCAACGCCCCAGGAATCACAATCCACAAAATCCAGCCCAAATGGTTCGGCCCCATCACATAAAGCGGGCCAAGCAGCGTCACGCCTGCCCATGCGCCAAGATGCCCAAGCCCATCCGTCCACGCGAAGGCGACAGCCCGGATGCGCGTCGGATAGGCCACCGCCGTATAGTTGTACAGATTGAACAGGAACAACCCCGTGCCGATACGGCTGATGACGTAGCAGATCGCGATGACACTCAACGTGGGTACCATCCACGCCACGATCCAGCACAACGCAAATAGCGTCGCCATCAAGGCAATGACATTGCGCCGCTCCACCGACTCGCCGAGCCGCGCATTGATCTGGAACGCCACGAAAAGCACTGCATACGCTGAGGCGATCGTCAGGAATACGAAATGCGCGTCGCCACCGTGGTCCACCATATAGACCGCCAGGAACGCGCCTACGCCATAGATCAGCCCGGCATATCCAAGCATCCAACAGACGATCAGCACGAGAGTGCGGCCGCGGTACTGCGGATTCGTGAACAGCTCCTTCCAGGCCCCCTGGCCGGCCATGATCACCGGGTTGTCGGCACCGCGCGGCTCCGGCAACGGCGCGGGATTGAATTGCTGCACCCGCCCCTCATACGCCTCCATCGCGCGTTCGGCTTCGTCATGCCGGCCATGCGCCTCCAGCCAACGCGGCGACTCCGGCAGGTGCCAATACAGCAGCGGCAAGAGTATGATGATCTCGACGGCGGCGCTGACCCACAGGAATGCTTGCCACTGCGCCGGGATCAACCAGAACGCCAGCAAATTCACCGCAACAGCCACCAAAGCGGTAACGCCCTGCGACGCCAGCAGCACTTTGTTGCGCACGAGTGGTGAGGTCATCTCCGACAGGTACACCGAGTGCGTCGCCACAATGCCGCCCACTCCAAGCGTACTGAGCACCGACAGCACGACCAGGCCCCAGAAATCCGTGACATACGCGAATGGCCAGATGCAAAACCCACCCAGCAATGTAGCCAGCAGAATCGCCGGTCGTCTCCCGTAACGATCCGCCACCCAGCTCATGATGTAGACGCCCAGCAGGATGCCGGCACCCACTTGCAAAGCCTGGATCACAGCGTACTGGTAAACATCGATGATATGATTCGGGCGCCAGACGAAAGGATACAGCCGCGCGCCAATCCCATCGGTATCGAAGATGATAAAGCCCCAGGTGATCTCCACCAGGATCGCGAGTTGCCACTGCACGCGCGTCAGTGGCAGACGGTCGATGCGCGCCGCGATATGACCGTGAATCGCGGCTTGCGGCGTTCCAGTCGCCGACATCGGTTTTCTCCCTCTGTCGGTGGTATGGTATCAGTTCATCGGTTCCCGACCTCGTCCACCGACGCCCCTGCGGCCGGGTTGCCTCTGCCGATGTGACGACCATGCTGGTGGCGTTGCCTCGGTGCTGTCAATTGAACAGGAGATCGCTATGCCCACTCGTCTCACCGACAGCGAACGCGCCGCATTGACGACGTCCCTGCCTGGTTGGTCGCTCGTCGCCGGCCGCGACGCGATCGAGCGCAGCCTTCAGTTCCGCGATTTCAGCGAAGCCTGGGGCTTCATGAACCGCGTCGCGCTATTGGCAGAGAGTCAGAACCATCATCCTGAGTGGTCCAACGTGTGGAACCGCGTGCGCATCGAACTTTCGACGCACGACGCCGGCGGCCTGACCGACAATGATGTAAAGCTCGCCCGCGCCATCAACACGCTGCTTGCATGATCGAGCCAAGCTTCCCGGAACGAGCGTTTGCCATCCGTCGCGCAGCAGCGCGCCTTTGCCTGCGCCTTGGCTGGGCGCCACTGCACGAAGTCTCGCTGCCGAACGGCCGCCGTGCCGATATCCTGGCACTGCGCCAGGATGGTTGCTTTGCCTGTATCGAGGTGAAATCAGGCCCGCGCGATTTCCTGACTGACCTGAAGTGGCAGGACTATCGCGAATTCGCCGACGAACTGTTCTTCGCCGTTGACGCCGACTTCCCACAGGCGCTGCTGCCGGCCGAGACCGGGCTGATTGTTGCGGCGGGCCTGGAAGCGGAGTTGCTGCGCGACGCGCCATCCCACCCGCTACCAGCCACCCGCCGCCGCGCACTCCTCCATCGCTTCGCATTGCTGGCGGCGGCGCGCTTGGCGACGCTGGAAGATCCTGGTGGGGTGGCAGAGTTGAGTGCAGCACTCAGCGTGGAATGACCACTCCACCCTCCTGGCCGGGTGCGGCCCCATAGGCGCTAATTTAACGACCAGATGGTCGTACGTGCGTCGCTACAAAATTCACGTCATCCCCGCGAAAGCGGGGACCCAGAGCCTGCCCTCGCGAAAGCGAGGGGCCAAGTTCGCATGGTGCCGTTCGCCGCGGTACACCTGGGTCCCGGCTTCCGCCGGGATGACGCGTGAAGGAGAAGACACGCCCAACAAGGCCGCACTAAGTTAGCGCCCATGGGCTGTGGCCTGGCCATCCACGTCTTTCACTCAGCCCGCAGCCGACACGACTATATCAGGCCGCAACGCGGCAATCGCAGCGTCCTGCGCGTCGTCTTCAATCACCGTGACAAGGTCAACGCTCGCCAGGCTCGCAAGCATCGCCGCTCGCGCTGCAACGGGTTGCGCCGAACCGTTCGTGTTCGCATTCAATCCAACAACCAACCGATCGCAAGCTTCGCGCGCTTCCTCAAGCCTCCCAAGATCGTCGGGACGCAACGGATCGAATTGACCATGCGTGAACCCAACACGCCATCCCTTGTGATGCCAACGCTGCACATGTTCCGCGGCCGCTTCTCGTGAGACGATCTTCCGCAGCGCACCGACCTGTGGCGAGAGCGCAGCGAGCAAGTCGCTCGGACGCGCGACTGCCGTGCCGACTTTGCCGACCACAATCCCCGCAGCGATGTTCGCCAGCCGCACCGCCATTGGCAGTTCCAACCCCGCCCCGACGCCGGCCGCCAACGTCGCCACCGCCGTGTCGCCGGCACCAGCAATGTCATAGACCTCCGCCGCTTCGGCAGGGAAATGCCGTGCCCCACCTTCGTCCAGCAGCGTCATCCCATCGTTGCCGCGCGTGACCAGCACCGCGCCAAAGCCATGACGCTGCCGCAGCGCGGTCGCCGCTGCGACAACCGCCGCTTCGCCGTCCACACGCATGCCGGTGGCCTCAGCGAGGTCCGTGCGATTCGGCATCACGATGTCCGCACCGGCATAACGCGCGTAGTCCGCTCCCCTTGGATCGACAATGACCGGTCGTCCCGCATCCCGTGCGGCGGCAATCAGTTGTCCGGGCACTTCTCCCGTCAACAATCCCTTGCCGTAGTCCGACAGCACAGTCACCGAGGTCGCTGCCATTGCATCGCGTGCGATCCGCACCAGTCGTTCAGCCAATCGCGTCTGAACCGGCGAGGTCTCCTCCCGATCCGCCCGCAATAATTGCTGCCCCGCCGACAGGAAGCGCGTCTTCAGCGTAGTGATCCGGCCACCCTGTACCAGCAGCCAGGGTTCTATATTTGGCTGACCGCCAATGAGTCCGGTGAGATCCGATCCCGCCTGATCGTCACCAACGACCGAGATGAATGCCACGGCCGCGCCCAGCGCGGTTAGATTGCGCACCACATTGCCGGCGCCGCCCGGTACCGCAACCTCGCGCTCGATAGCCAATATCGGCACCGGCGCTTCCGGACTGATCCGCTCGACATCGCCGTAGACATAGCGATCCAGCATGACGTCGCCGATGACCAGGGCACTGGTGTGACCGAGCAAGCCAATGGCGTCGACGAGACTGGCTTCCATTCCGAGCGTGGTGGGTGTCATGGGCACCCGTAACCCGCCACCATGGACCGCGCAAGCAATTGGTATCAGGCCGAGATAAAGCCCAGCCGGTCCTCTTCCAGGACAGCACAGGTCAGCACGCCCCCCATCACTGCGCCCGTATCGATGCCAATTCGGTTCGAGCGAATGGTCGGCTCCTGTCGCGGCGTGTGGCCGTGCACAACGACCGGCCCGAACGAATCCTTGAACGACAGGAATGGCTCGCGAATCCACAACAGGTCGTGCCGGCTTTGGCGCTCAACCGGAATGCCGGGGCGGATGCCGGCATGGACGAAAAGATAGCCACCCGCCTCGTAACTGACCGCTAGATCGCGCAGGAAGATCAGATGTGGTTTCGGAAGATAGGATGGCCACTCCGTCGGCTGCGCCGACCGCGGCACTTGCCAACTGAACAACGAATCGGCACCGCCATTGGCCAGCCATAGCTCGGTCGCGTCGGTCTCGCCGGTGGCAACCGCCGCCAGCATCATCTGCTCGTGATTGCCCATCAGGTTGACGCTGGGCACATTCGGGAGCGGCGATCCGGCAGCAAGCTTGGCCACCACCCCTGCGCTGTCCGGCCCGCGGTCAACATAATCGCCGAGGTGCACAAGCACCGGCTCGGCCGTCGGCCGGTCGGCCAGATCTTCCGCGATCAGCGAATGGATCGCTTCGAGACGCTCGAGGCAGCCGTGCACATCGCCAACCGCGTACACACGCTGACCCGGTGGCAGCGCTCCGGGTGCCGGGATGAAATCCACCATAGCCGCACAACCTAAGGATCGATGCGCGATTGTCCAATGCACCACCCTTGGCGTGCCGTCTGAGCCGGCCTATGCCCGCGCACATGAATGCCATCCAGGTGCACAACCTGACCAAACGCTACGGCGAAACGCTGGCGGTGGACGCCATCGATTTCGCGGTACCGGCAGGCGCGACCGTGGGCCTGCTCGGTGGCAACGGCGCCGGCAAGACCACAACGATTGCCATGCTATTGGGCCTGCTGATTCCCACCGCGGGTACCATCGAGGTCCTCGGCTGCGA
>Ga0206821_10014_pt1 | contig 48574 bp, 28 predicted proteins | sample Alteio_BWOrgCont_85_FD_152860 | JGI IMG/M metagenome (GOLD analysis project Ga0206821, IMG submission 152860) | Enriched cells from forest soil in Barre Woods Harvard Forest LTER site, Petersham, Massachusetts, United States -... | ecosystem: Environmental > Terrestrial > Soil > Temperate forest >...
TTCCGCGTGGTTGAAGCCACAATCTCAGTCCTGATTCCGGGTGGGTCAATCATCACCACTTCACCGGCCAGCGGTATGCGCCCTTCAAGTTCGCTCACCAGCCCGCCGAGGGTAGTCGCCTCGTGTTCACCGGTTATTTCCACCGGTTCGCCGAACAGATCGCCCAGCTGGTCAACAGGAAAACTGCCCGGCAAGAGCCACGCGCCTGATGGCTCGCGCTGCGGCTCTTCAATTTGCAGGCCGGTTTCATGCTCGTCGCGGATGTTGCCCACAATCTGCTCGAGCAAATCTTCAATCGTCACCAGCCCGGACACGCCGCCGTACTCGTCGACCACAATGCGCATGTGCTGCTGCTCGCGCTGCATTTCGCGCAGCAGTTCATAGCCGCGTTTGGTCTCAGGCACAAACTCCGCCGGGCGCTTGATGCTGGCCACGGTGCGGGTGCGGGCTTCTTCGTCGGTAATCTGCAACAGGTCGTGCACAAAGGCCAGGCCGCTGATGCTGTCGAGCGACCCGGCATAAACCGGGACGCGCGAAAAGTTATTCTGCCTCAGCAATTCGAGGAATTGCTCAAGCGTAATCAACTCGGGCACGGCGAAAATCTCAGGCCGCGGTGTCATCACCTCGCGCACCAGCTTGTCGCCAAACTCCACTGCCGACCGAACCAGGTCGCTATCGCTTTGCTCAAGGATGCCTTCTTCTTCGCCGGCCTCGATCAGCGCTTCGACGTCGGGAGCAGGTTCCTGATCAGGGTTTACGGGACGCTCGGCCAGCGACGCCAGCGAGAAGAAGAAGCGGATAAACACAGTGATCGGGGTTATGAGCCAGAGCAATAAACGGATGGGCCAAACCAGCCGCGCCGCCCACACACCTTTGGTGCGGTTGAAGAGCAGCGATGGAATGAGCTGATTGCAGACGATGACCACCAGGATGACGCCCAAAACGGCCTGCGCGACTTCGGCAGTTGTCGGGGGACCCGCATGGGGCGCGCGATCAAAGAGCACCGCGCCCAGTTCAAGCGCGATAATGCCCAGTGCCAGCTGCTGCAGCACCGCGGCCGACAGCGCCGCATGCTCGCGATTGAGGCCGAGCTGCGGTTCGACGCGTTCTTCCCACGCGTCAAGATTCTCCTGCACCTCGTGGGTGAGGATTTTGCCAAACTCCGAATAGATGCGGCTGATGTAGGAAGCCAGCGTGGCGATGGCCGTAAGCACGGATACGAGGATTGCGCCGCCGATGCTCATGGCTTGGTGCTCCGTTGGGTTGCGGGGGCGGATTTTTGTGCCGGCCCTGCGGGGCGGCGCGCCCGTGAATTGGGCGCCTTTCCAGGGTTCCGCTGCGACCACCCCGGCTTTGCTCCACCCTGGGCTAAGGTAGTTGCCTCCCTACGGGAGGCGCGTTCTATCAGGCCCAGCGGCAGGCCCAGTTTTGCCCGCAACGCAATTTCACGTCTTGCCATTTCGCCGTCGTCGATTTCGTGATCGTATCCGGCCAGGTGAAGCAGGCCATGCAGTATCAGCACTTTCAACTCTGATGCTAAAGGATGGCCGCAGGCGGTGGCTTGTTTGCGCGCCGTTTGAACGCTGATGGCGAGGTCGCCGGCGATTTTTTCCGGGCCAACGGACTCGGCCGGAAACGAGAGCACATCCGTTGCCTTGTTTTTGCCGCGGAACTGCCGGTTGAGCTTGCGAATGGCCGCATCGGTAGTGAGCAGCACGCTGACCTGGCCGCGCAGGCGGACGGCGGTTTGAGCTTTGCGCAGAAAAAGCGTTAACGATCGGGTGGAAAGTATGGCGGGCGCAACGCTTTTCGCCGGTTTGGATTGCGGCGCAGGGTGTGAGGCCAGGGTTGGCCCTAAGTCTGGATCGAGGAGGATCATCGTGCTCGGGGCTGGGTGGATCTTCTCGGCTCCGGGTCTGAATTGATGATACGCGAATCGCGGGAAACGGCGGCGCGCGCATCTTTCGCGCGAGCTCAAAGCACCGTGGCTAACTTCGCAAGAACGAAGTTTCCGTAATCCTGATCTTTGAGAGAAAACTCCGCTTTATGGTCTGCCTGGCTGAAGTCGAAGAAGACTTCGCCGGCGTCGTCGTCTCCGTTGTCCGATGAGAATACCAACTTTGTCGCAGTCCAGGTTCCCGGAGGATTGCCGCGAAAACCTCCCCTGGGATCCCGTGATTTGTTTTGGCCCAGAATAAGGCAGGTAAATGAAAGTCGATTCGTCCTTTTCACCTTGGCCGGGAGATTTTGCGCCATAAGCGCGGTCTGGAGGTCGGAAAGCAGAACGCTGGCATCTGACCCGGGCTCGGCAACGATCTCCCCGTTGCCAATTGCAATATTGAAACCGTCGGGCTTGCCGGAGCCAGCAGGTTTTGCGGGGGCAATTTCGATTCTGAATTTCGCGGTTTTTCCCTGTGCGTTGTAGGTGGCGGCGAACGCCGTTGATCCATCTGTGCCTTCGACCGGCTCGATATCAAAGTAGACCGAGTGTGAGTCTTGAATCCCCGACTCCAAAACGCCACCTGATGACGCAGCAGGGTTCGGACTGGTTGACGCCGCTTGTTTGGGTTTGCAAGCCGAAGCGCAAAGCGCGAGCGTGCAGGCGCAGACCGCAACATGCAGGGATTTCATGCGATCCAATTTAGCACAGGTTGCGTTGTGGTGATTCCGGAGTTGGACGAAGAACGGCTGCAGTCATGCCTGTCGCGTTTCGACACCCATATACGATGAAAATGCTGGCTCGCATGATGCCGTGCGCGGGCGAGGACGCCCGCACTACAGCCGGTCAGGAGACCGGCGGTACTGGTTTTAGCGCAATTTTCTGGGCAGATCCTTCCACTTTTTTGCGCTCAGGGTCAGGATGACAGCGGCGTTTGTGCAGATGGCTGAAAAGACGCGGGCCGCAGTCGTTGATCGACTGCGGCCCGCGTCCTACTCCCTATTGGCTACTCCCTATTCCCTGTTTTACTGCGGTTTGGCTGCGTGCCCCTGCGGCCGCTCTTCGCCTTGCGGGACGCTTACTTCGATTGACCCGGTCAGCGGCAGTTCCTGCTGTTGCGGCTTGTTCGACTCGTAGGCACGCACGATGCGCTGTACCAGCGCGTGGCGCACCACGTCTGAATCCACAAAGTGGCAGAAGTGAATGCCCTCAACGCCGTCAAGCACGTTGATTGCGTCCACCAGGCCTGACTTGCGCGGGTTGGGCAAATCGATTTGCGTAATGTCGCCGGTGATTACGGCTTTGGAGTTGTTGCCCATGCGGGTGAGGAACATCTTCATCTGTTCGATGGTGGTGTTCTGCGCCTCGTCCATGATGATGAAGGCGTCGTTGAGGGTGCGGCCGCGCATAAATGCCAGCGGAGCAACTTCAATGACGTTTTTCTCAAGCATCTTTTCGACGCGGTCAGGCTCAAGCAGGTCGTAGAGCGCGTCGTAGAGGGGGCGCAGGTAGGGGTCAACTTTCTCTTGCAGGCTGCCGGGCAAAAAGCCCAGTTTCTCGCCGGCCTCAACCGCCGGGCGCACGAGCACAATGCGGCTCACTTTTTTGGCGTTCATGGCGGCTACGGCCATGGCGACGGCGAGGTAGGTTTTGCCGGTGCCGGCCGGGCCCACGCCGAATACCATGTCGTGCTGCTCGATGGCTTCAACGTAGCGACGCTGGTTGATTGAGCGCGGCTGCACGGTGCGCTTGATGCCCGCCGAGCGCTGCTTGCCCGCCTCGGCTACTGACTTGAGGGTGGAGGCGGGATCGGCCACCACCAGGCGCAGCATCCCGTTGAGCTCTCCGTTATGGGGATTGATGCCCTTTTGTCGCAGGAATTCGAAATCCTGGAAGATTTGCTGGACCCGGCCCACTGCTTCGTCGGGGCCCTCTACGTGGACGGCGTCTGACCGCAGATCGATGCGGACGCCGAGCTTATCTTCCATCAGTCTGAGGTTTTCGTCGCGAGTGCCGAAGAGCGGCTCGAGGTTGGGCGTAATCTCCAGATCGATCTTCAAAGTTATTTATCGCCTCCAGGGCTTTGGTTGAAGGTTGAAAAAAATCCGGCCGCTGCCCATTAGGCGACGGCCGGAGTGGATGAGTGGACTTGTGTGCAGCAAACCTTGCAGCAGCGAATTAGGAGAACAAGGAGAACAAGAAGGTCAAAGAGACCAAGGGAGATGGCAGTTGGCAGAAAAGGAACCGGGAGGACAGCAGGCAGGGCGGAGCAATTGCTCTGGGCTGCCTGGAAGGACCGCGGGATGGTAGTGGCGACCAATTCCGGTATCTGGCCTTGAGAGTAGCGCGAGCGGTGCGACACGTCAATTCCGCCTCCCATTAAATTTGATTCAGCAAGTGCCTTTGCGGATACCTGGCGGGTTGCATTACGGCTGGGACGGAGGGACGGAGTGGCTAAGGGACTGAGGGGCTAAGGGACTGAGGGACTGAGGGACTGAGGGACTGAGGGACTGAAAAGGCGGGGAGCGAGGGCGCGAAGCTGGCGCACGAATCCCACCCTTGCCTCCGAAGGCGAAGGGCACCCGGCGCTTGTTCTGGTGTTTTCCCTTGCTCCCTTTTTCCCTTGTTCCCTTGTTCGGCCCTCAGCCATTGACCCCCAAACCCCTTTCCCGTAAACTGGATAATTGCGAGGGGTGCGGAACTAGCTGCATTCCGAATCCGCATTATTTTCCCTGAACATCTGGGGCCCTCAACCGGGTCTGCCGGCAGCAGGGCAGAAAATCAAGAAGGAAAAACAATGGCAAACCATGTATCGGCGCTGAAGCGCGCCCGCCAGACAGTGACCCGCACAGAAGTGAACCGCGCCAACCGCAGCCAGGTGCGCACCAGCCTTCGCGCGCTCCGCGAGGCCCTGGTGAAGGGCGACGCAAAGGCTGCCCAAGTGCAGTATCGTGAGACGGTTTCGACTCTCGACAAGAGCGTAAAAAAGGGTGTTCTGCACTCGAACACCGCCAGCCGCTACAAGGCGCGGCTGAATGCCCGGCTTAAGGCTGTGGCCACCGCGAAAGCTGCGCCGGCAAAGGCGTAGCTGGAGCGGTTTTAGGGCCGCCTGAGATTTTGCAACGACGAACGGCTGGGAGCAATCCCGGCTGTTTGTGTTTCTATTGGAGTTTGAGCGCCGGCGGCTTTCAGATTCTCGATATTCGCTGACTTGCTTCTATCCCATCCGCTCAAAGATGCCGGCGGCGCCCATGCCGCCGCCTACGCACATGGTGACCATGCCGTAGCGCGATTTGCGGCGGCCCATTTCGGCTAGCAGCGCGGCGGTGAGTTTGGCTCCCGTGCAGCCAAGCGGATGCCCCAGCGCAATGGCTCCGCCGTTCACATTCACGCGCTCCGGATCGAGCCCCAGCGTGCGAATAATGGCCAGCGACTGCGCGGCGAAGGCTTCGTTCAGCTCAATCAGCTCAATTTCGTCGAGCCTCAGTCCGGCTTTCGCCAGCGCCTTGGGAATCGCGGTGATTGGGCCGATGCCCATTTCTTCAGGCAGGCAGCCGGTGACCGCGTAGGCCACCAATTGCGCAATCGGCGTCAGCCCCAGTTCGCGCGCGCGATCGACATCCATGAGCACCGCGGCCGCCGCTCCGTCAGACGTTTGCGACGCATTGCCCGCCGTCACCGTGCCCCGGGCATGGAAAACGGGCTTCAGTTTGGCCAGCGCCTCGGCTGACGTGTCGGCTCGCGGCCCTTCGTCGGCAGCAAAAATGGCCTCGGCTGCTAACGGCTTATCTGTCCGTGCGCCCGGCTTCGCGCTGTTCACTCTTACTTGAACCAACTCCTCGGCAAACCGCCCCGCAGCCTGCGCCGCAAGCGCCTTTTTGTGGCTCGCCAACGCAAAGGCGTCCTGATCTTCGCGCGAAATGCCGTAGTGTTTCGCAACCCGCTCCGCCGTGAGCCCCATGGTGAGCAGCGAGGCCGGATAATTCTCCGCCAGCCAGGGATTGGGGCTGGGCTTGGCGCCGCCCATGGGAATGAGGCTCATTGACTCGGCGCCGCCGGCCACCACCACGCGCATGCTGCCCGAGCGAATGCGCATATCGGCCTGGGCAATGGCTTCGAGGCCCGATGCGCACAGCCGATTCACCGTCACTCCCGGAATCTCAATGGGCAGGCCGGCCCGCAGCGCCGCCATGCGCGCCATGTTGAAACCCTGCTCGCCTTCAGGCTGCGCGCAGCCCAGAATCACGTCGTCGATCTCGGCCTTATCGAGACTGGGAATCCGGTCCAAAGCCCCGTTCAACGCAATTGCGGCCAGATCGTCGGGACGCGTGGTGGAGAGCGCACCCCTGGGCGCCTTGCCCACCGGCGTTCTTACTGCGCTGACGATTACGGCTTCAGACATATTTGCTCCGCTTCAGTTATAAGTTGCCAGTGGTCAGGTGCCAGTTATCAGTTGTTTCTTTATCCTTCCTGACTCTACTTGCACGGCTTGCTCCGCTGCTTTTCAGTCACTTGTCTCTATCATTTTCCACGCATTGCCGGTGTAGAACCTGTAGATCGTTGGCCCGTCAACATTGGCATCGGCAATTGCGTCGTGATCGAGCCGCGCCGGGCGGCGTCGCATCTGCGACTGCGCCTCGTGCACGGTTTCAGGTGTTGCTACGTCGATGCCCCAGTCGAAAGCCAACATCCCAAGCAGACCGCTGGCCGGAGTCGGTCCCAAGCGCGCCGTCTCCGCAGCCGACAACAAAACCTCGGGGCTCGCTTCCGTGCCATCAAAAAACACCAGCAGAGAGACCGTTCCGTGCACCGAGCACAGCGCAGCCCAATCCTTCTCACCCGCGCGCTTGAAGCTGCCATGAATCACGTTCTCAGGCCCGTGCGCCTCGTAGGTCTGCGGAATCAGGCATCCTCTTCGGTTCAACTCCGCCGCCACTGCCGCCGGTAGCATGGGAAAAGACGAGACTGGAAGATGACGTACGGTATATGACATTGTCGTGCCTTCGAAAGCAACTTGCCCCGACGTGGTGAACGCATCACTACCCTGCGCTCTCAGTGTCGAACTGCAACACGCAACCACGGCCAGCGCTACAAGCGCCGCCCGCATTTCCGAAACTTGCCAGTCTTTCATCGTCAGTTCCGCAGCGGCTTTCCGGTCTTCAGTGTGAATGCGATCCGTTCCTGCGTCTTTCGCTCGCCGCACAGCGACAAGAATGCTTCGAGTTCCAGATCAAGCAAATATTGCTCCGTCACCATTGCGCCCGCCGTCACGCGCCCGCCGGCCAGGATGTAGGCGGCCCACCTGGCAACCTTCTGGTCGTGCTCGCTTGCGTGTCCGGCCTCGCCCATCATAAAGATGCCTGTCTCCATCACCCCCAGAGCCGCAATGCCCGGGGCAGCGACCGTTCGCGGCTGCGGGGCAGTGTAGCCCGTCTCCGCCAGCACCGCCGCCTGCGCCTTGGCCTCAAGCAGCAGCCGTTCGCGGTTCATGGTGATGCGATCGGCTGGCAGCAACAGGCCCAGCGCCCGCGCCTCAAGCGCCGAGGTTGAAACCTTGGCCATCGCAATCGCTTCAAGCACACGCTTCACCGCCGTCAACATCTCAGCATTCTGCGCAAACCGCGGGCCGGCGGTTGCGGCAGCTTCAGGCCCAACCAGCCCGGTGGCCCAATCTACCGCGCGCAACAACATTTCTTTGGTGCCGCCGCCTGCGGGAATCAGCCCGACCCCCGCCTCAACCAGCCCGATGTAGGTCTCGGCGTGCGGTTGCCTGCGGGTCGCATGCAGGCAAATCTCCGCGCCACCGCCGAGAGTCATTCCAAACGGCGCGGCAACCACCGGCCTGGGGCAAAACTTGATGGCCTGGGTCATCTGCTGGAACGCTTTGATGACGCCCGCGACCTCGTCCCACTCGCCCTCTTGCGCCAGCATGAGCAACTGCATCAGGTTTGCGCCCACGCTGAAGTTGTCGCGGTCGCCTGTAATTACAAAGCCAGCAAAATTCCGCACCGCATCTGACGCGGGATTGAGCACCTGCGAAATCATGGCCAGCACATCGCCGCCGATTGCGTTTTTGAGCGAGTGCAGCTCGATGCATCCGATGCCGTCGCCGAGGTCAACCAGCGACGCTCCGGGATTGGTCTTGACCACGCCGTGCGCACGCCTGAAATCCGCAACCCGCGCGTGGCCCGGAGTTTTCGCAATCGTTTCAAAACTGCCGGTCACCGGGTTGTAGCACTGCGGGCCGTCGGGCGAGTACCACGGAACTTGTTTCGCATCGGGTGCGGAATTCAGCAGCGCATCAACCCGCGTGCTCACCGGCAATCCCATGGCCTTCATTCGCGCGACCGTTGACTTGACGCCGGCTGCATCCCACAGCTCGAACGGCCCAAGCTCCCAATTGAAGCCGGCCTTCATTGCCTGGTCGATGGAGACGGCATCGCCGGCCACTTCGCCGATGCGATCGGCTGCGTAAGTCCACATCGCGCCCAGGAACGGCCACAAAAACGCCGCAGACTTGTCTTTTGCAGGGTCGTTCGCGAGCAGAACTTTCAACCGCTCCGCAACTGTGCCTGCGGACTTTGCCATCTCGAGCGCAGGCAGCGCCGGCTTTGCGGTCGGCCGGTACTCAAATGTGTTGAGATCGAGCGCCAGCCGCTCGTCTTTGCCATCTGCGCCGCGTGTTTTTTTGTAGAAGCCCTGGCCGGATTTGTCACCAAGCCAGCCGCGCTTCAACAATTCGTCGAGCACATCGCCAAACCGCCCGCGCGTTACTCCTGCGGGAAAATTCGCGGCCACATGCGCCAAAATGTCGATGCCTACCATGTCGGCAAGACGGAATGTGCCCGTCCTCGGAAAGCCGATTGCCGACCCGGTCAGCGCGTCAACGTCTTCAACCGTGAGCCCCTGCTGAAGCAGCAGGTTGGCGGCGTTAAACATCACGGCGATTCCGATGCGGTTGGCAATAAAGTTTGGGGTGTCGTTGGCAAACACTACCTGCTTGCCCAGCAGCCGGTCCGCAAAAGCGGCAAAGGCCGCCACCAGCGCGGGGTCAGACTCGGCGGCCGGAATTACTTCGAGCAGCCGCATGTAGCGCGGCGGATTGAAGAAGTGCGTTCCGAAGAATCGCTCCCGATGCGAGCTGAGCGCCGCGCCGATTTTTGCAACCGGCAGCCCCGAGGTGTTGGTGGTCAGCACCGCATCTTTTTTCAGGTGCGGCAACACCCGCTCAAGCAGGCCGGTCTTGATGTCGAGATTTTCGGCGACCGCTTCGATGACCCAGTCGCAATTGGAGAGCCTGGGCAGATCGTTATCGAAATCCCCGGTAGTGACGAGGGAGGCCAGCGATGAATCGTAAAACGCGGCAGGCCTGGCCTTGGCCAAACCACTCAATCCCTTTTCGGCGAATGAGGGACCTGCATCTTTCGCGGGCAGGTCGAGCAGCAGCGTTGGAATGCCGGCATTGGCCAGGTGCGCGGCGATGCGCGAGCCCATGGTGCCTGCGCCGAGCACGGCGGCGCGGCGAACGAGAAGGGGATGGGCGGAGGTTGGAAGTGCGGGAGCCGTGGCGTTGCTTACTTCGCTCATGCGGGCTCCTCCTTGCTGCGCAGACGCTACTTTCGCATCGCGCGCAACCGCTGGCAGCATACGGAAGTTCACTTCATGGGGTCAAGGCGGGGAGGCCGGCTGGCCCATTCATCGAGCGTCTTTTATTCGATGGACGGGGCACTACAAATTCCTCGCCAATAATCTGCCGGCCACGAGATAGCTACAACTCAATCGCCCCGTACGGCAATTTGGCCGGCTTGTCCGCAACCGGCTGGCCTGGACTTACCAGCATGAAGACAACTCCCAAAGCCACCAACGCCAGGGCCAATCGCTCGGGCGCCCCCAGTATGTGCAGCACAAATCCAAACAGGCAGGTTGAATTCGCAAACGCCAGCCGGACCACGTTTCCGCTGAGCCATCGCTGAGCGCCGGTTGGCCTCGTGCCATCCAGCAAACTCTTGGTCGAGCTCTTTTGAATCAGCCGCTGCATCAACATTCCAATAAATCCATTGGCGATGGCGATCACCGCGACCGCCCAATAGAGGACCGGAGGCGCGGACGCTCCGCTCTGCGGTTTGACAAAGTGCATTACCGCGAAAAGAAGCACCGCGAAGACGATGAAGCCGATTTGCATGACGCGAACAACGCGCTGTTGCGGAACCATGTGTGCTCCTCCGGCTCGGGAATTGCTGGCATGAATCAAAAAGCTGAGATGCTCAGAGCATAGAGGTCAAGGTTCACAGGGTCAAGGCGGGGAAAGACGGGGAGCGGCCAATAGGGCGTAGCGAGTAGCCGATTTGTCTCGAGCTGGCTATTGACTGCTCCCTTGCTCCTTACACTTCCGATACAGCACGTGCCTTCTCAGCCTGTGCCCCTCTGGTAATGCGGGATGGTCGAAGTCGTCGGCCGGATCGCGCGTCATTCCAATCTTCTCCATCACGCGACGCGACCTGGCGTTCTCGATCGCGGTAAACGAAACAATCTGATTCAACCCCTGCTCGCTAAACGCGTAATCGATCGCTGCCTGCGCGGCCTCAGTCGCCAGCCCCTTGCCCCAGTGCGCAGCCGCCAGGCGCCAGCCAATCTCCACACACGGCGTAAAGTGCGCTTCAAAGCTTGGCCGCCAAAGGCCCACAAAGCCGATGAACTCGCCGGTCGACTTCAACTCCGTGGCCCACACGCCAAAACCATGCGCGGCAAAGTGCGCCTCCACGCGATCTACCAACGCGTCGCTCTCGGCCGGCGTCAGCAATGCCGGAAAAAACTCCATCACCGCGGGATCGGAGTTGATCCGCGCGAACGGCTCGCGGTCTGCTTCGCGCCACGGACGCAAAATCAACCGCTCCGTCGTAAGTTGATCTGCGCCGTTCATTTTTGGGTATCGTCCGTCAAAATCTTCACTTCAGATCGAAACTGATGGTAGTCAGTAAATGTTGTGTCGTTTAAAAAGCGTGGAGCATCGCGCATTTGCTGCTCATCCGGCTCAACTTTGCCGGCTGCGCCAGTCGCGCCAATCGCACGCGGTTGCGAAATAGCCACCCCGTGCAGGGGCAAAATGTATGTCATGCCGCCAATCTCCACCGGCCCGTATTCAAGTGAGATATTGGATTGCAACGCCGCGCTCGATTCAGAGCAATCGGCCTTCAAAGTGATTCTGTAAATTGCCCCGTACTCGGGATCGATGGCCAGTTCGCCGCGATAGGGAGGGAGGTCGAACGATCCATTAACCGCATTTTGTATCGCGTAGTGCGATGCGCCTTTGGGCACTTCGTAGTTGAACACCGCGACGGGGCCCTTGGCGCCGGGCTCCCACTTGCTGAAGCGGATGGAGCCTTTGAGCGCATCGCCAAGAACAGTGGTCAGAATGGGCCCGAACTCGCCCCGCGTTTCCAGGCCGGGCGGCGGCGGATGGCGGTTCGCGCCGGTGAGCGATTGAGAGATCTCTGAACCGTCACGGTAAGTGACTACAAACTGCCACTGGCCTGTAAAAAACAGGGTCTCGCCATCCACTGCGCCCAGGTAAACGTGCGTCGGTTTCCAACCGCGCAGTTGCGTCAACATTGACATTCGCTCCTGCCTGTCCAGTTGCTCGGGCGTGGCAATTTCAAAGCGCGTTGTGGTTCTGACGGCGAGTAAATTGGGCAGGCGGGGCACAGTCTGGCGTACATAATCAATCGCCCGGGTTACTATCTCACGCTGCGCGGCGATGGTTGGAAGCGGGTCGGCGACGGTCGCGGTCAAAGGCGGCACAAGAAACTCCGCAGTGTCGTAAACCGCGGTGAGCGCCTCGCGCGCCTTGTCGCCTTTGAGCTGGGCATGCCAGCGCGCCAAATCGCTCGGCGCTGCCCGCTCCTTCAACACCGAGCCTGCAACCTTTGCCGCCGCCCGGCCGTCACTCAATTGCGCAAAGCTGGTTAGCTGCTGGTCAAACTCCGCAACTGTCACCGTGCTCTGCGCCGCGGCATCGAACGCGAGAGCAACCAGCAGCAAAACGAGTGGAACGTTGCGGATCTGCATCGGTTTGTCCAGGGCATCATTATAGGAGCGCCAAGCCTGACTTACGATTTGCATCTCGCCGGGTGTTCAAGCTTTGTTTGACGGGCAAAACGGCATTGGTGATTTGGCCGCATGGCAACTTGCTAATGCGCCGCCCAGCAAACTAGCTTTGACATGTACGCTGGCGCTAATCTGACCCCGCGGCCTGGAGGCATCATGTATTCCCCCCGCTCAATTGATCGAGGCTTTGCCTGCACCATCTTCGCCAGCCTCGCAGCTTTGTTATTCTTCATCGCGCCGCTGCCGTCTGCTCGCGCCCAGGATCTGAAAAGCTTCGAGCAGCACATTACGACCAAGGTGCTGCCGAACGGGCTCACCATCATCATCTGCTACCGGCCCGAGGCGCCCGTCTTCAGCTACAGCACCTTTGTGGATGCGGGCGATGTGGACGACCCTTCAGGCGATAGCGGCCTGGCCCACATGTTTGAGCATCTCGCCTTCAAAGGCACCACTCAAATAGGCACCAAAGATTACGCCGCGGAAAAAGTGGCTCTCGATAAAGTTGAAGAGGCCAACAACGCCTACGAGGCTGAGTATCTGAAGCAGGTGGGCCGCGATCCAAAAAAAATAGAGGAGCTGCACCAGGCATTCCTCAAGGCGCAGGCTGAAGCTGAAAAGTTCGTGATCCCCAACCAGTTCACTGAGGTTGCGGAGCAGAATGGCGCCCACGGCCTGAACGCCGAAACCGGTTTGGACGATACGCGCTACTTTTGGTCGATGCCGGAGAATCGCCTGGAGCTGTGGGCGTGGCTTGAAAGCGGCCGCCTGGCCGACGTGGTGCCCCGTGAGTTCTACAAAGAGCGCGACGTTGTAATGGAGGAGCGGCGCATGCGTGTCGACTCCGACCCGGTTGGCCGCCTGGTGGAGCAGTTTGTGGCAACCGCCTACGAGACTCACCCCTACCACCGGCCCGACATCGGCTGGCCAAGTGAAGTGAGCCAGATTAACGCCACCGAGGCCATGGCCTTCCATCGCAAATACTACGTCGCCTCAAACATTGTGGTGGCTATTGTTGGTGACATTGACGCCGCCACCGCCATGCCGATGCTTGAGAAATACTTTGGCCGCGTGCCGGCAGGGCCGAAGCCTGAAGACATTACTTCCGTCGAGCCTACACAGACCGCTGAAAAATCCATCGTGGTGCACGAGCAGACGCAGCCGTTTTTTGTGGAGGGCTACCACCGGCCCAGTTATCACGATCCCGACGATGCCGTATACGACGCAATCAGCGACATCATGTCGAACGGCCGCGTTTCGCGCCTTTATCGCAGCCTGGTTGAGCAGCAGCAGATCGCAGCCGTGGCCGAGGGCTTTTCGGGATTTCCGGGCCAAAAATACCCCAACCTGTTTGCGTTCTACGCCATTCCTGTTCCAGGGCACACGCCCACCGAGATGCGCGACGCGATTCACAAAGAGATTGAGAAGCTGAAGACCACCGACGTCTCCGACGCTGAACTGCAGATGTACAAGACGCGCGCCCGGGCCGACGTTTTGCGCGGTCTGGCCGATAATGAGGGCCTTGCCAGTTCGCTGGCCGAGTATCAAACGCGTTATGGCGACTGGCGAGAGCTCTTTCTGCAACTCAAGGATGTGGATGCGGTGACCAAAGCCGACATTCGCCGGGTAGCCAACAAGGTTTTTGTGGCCACCAACCGCACCACCGCTGAAATCGACACAGACGCGCCTCCGGCTGAAGCATCGCAGGCGAATGGAGGCGCGCAATGATAAAGACAGGGAACAGGGAACAGGGAATAGGGAATAGAAAAGCAGGGCGCAGGGTTCAGAGATCAGGAACCTTGCCAGGGTGGGTGGTGCGCCCCGCCGTTCTGGCGAGCTTCGCGATCGCCATCGCCGCTATGCCGCTTGCCGCTCAGCAATCCAAACCGTGGGAAAAGATTCCCATTCCGCCGCTGCATGAATTCCATCCGCAGCAACCCAAACGCATCGAGCTCAAAAACGGAATTGTTGTTTTTCTGCAGGAAGATCACGAGCTGCCGTTTGTCTCCGGCTCAGTGCTCATTCCCGGCGGCTCGCGCGAGGTTGACGCGAAAAAGGCCGGTCTCATCGACCTCTACCAGGAGGCCTGGCGCACCAGCGGCTCCGACAAAATGAGCGGCGACGCGATGGATGATTTTCTTGAGGCGCGCGCGGCACACGTTGAGACGGCGGGCGACGACGATTCAACCGCGGTTGAGTGGGATTCGCTGAAAGGCGACTCGGACCAGGTTTTCGATCTGGCGATGGCGCTGCTCTTCCATCCCAAATTCAGCCCGGAGAAGCTGTCGCTGGCCAAGCAGCAGGAAGCCACCGGAATTATTCGCCGGAACGACGACGAGGGCGGCATTGCCTCGCGCGAAGGGGCCAAGCTGATTTATGGCGCAGACAGTCCCTACACCCGGCAGCCTGAATTCGCCACCGTCGGCTCGGTCACCATCGCCGACCTTGAGGCTTGGCACGATCAATCGCTCAAGGGCAAACTTATCGTGGCCATCAGCGGAGACTTTGACGCCGCGGCGATGGAGGCGAAGGTGCGCGCGGCCTTTGAGCCGCTGCCTGCTGTAACTCCGGCGCCGCCTCGGCATGACGTTACTCCCGGCCCCGCGCCCGGAGTGTACTTCATCAACAAGCCGGATGTTGACCAGTCGAATATCGAGATTCTCGGGCTGGGTACCGACCGGCACAATCCCGACGCTGCGGCCATCACCGTGCTCAACGAGATACTCGGCGGAGGATTCGGCAGCCGGCTGTTCCAGACGGTCCGCACCAAGCTGGGTCTGGCCTACGCGGTGGGCGGCGGCGTGTCAATGCCTGAAGACCACCAGGGCGGCTTCATGGCCGAGGTGCTTACCAAGAGCGTTTCGACCGTGGACGCCACCAAGGCGGCACTCGATGTGATTGCGGGCATGAATACCACGCCGGTGACCGAGGAGGAATTGAGTCGCGCCAAGGATGGAATTTTGAATTCTTTCCTCTTTGAGTACGACACCAAAGACAAGGTGCTGGCCGAGCGGGAGAAGCTGGAGTTCTACGGCTATCCCGCCGATTATCTGCAGACCTACAAGGCGGCGATTGAAAAAGTGACGCTGGCGGATGTAACGGCGGCTGCGAAAAAGTACATCCACGCCGATAAGCTGGCGGTGCTGGTGGTGGGCAACGAATCTGAGATCAAGCCGCCGCTGGCTGATTTGAATATGGGCCCGGTAAAGCCCATCGACATCGCCATTCCGCGTCCGCAGTTGCAGCCGGGGGTGGCAGGCGGCCCGGAAAAGCAGGAGTAAGCCAAGTTGAAGTTGATCAAAGAGTGAGTACGCCCATGGAAAGCAATCAGGAAAAATCGCAGCCCGCGACGGCCATCGTCATCATGGCTGCCGGCAAGGGCACGCGGCTAAAGTCTAAACGGCCAAAGGTGCTGCACGAAATTGGCGGAAAGCCGCTGTTGCAGCACGTTATCGCCGCAGCCAGCAAAGTAGTTGCCCCGCACGACGTTGTTGTTGTGATCGGCCACCAGGCTGACCTGGTTCGCGCGGCTGTTGAGCAGACCGGCGTTCGCTTCGTTGAGCAGACAGAACAGCGCGGAACCGGACATGCAATTCAATGCGCCGCAGAGTCGATCGCGGGGTATGAAAATTTCGTGGTGCTTTCAGGCGACGCGCCTCTGGTGCAGCCCGCGACAATTGAAGCCCTTTTGAAGTTTCATCTTGAACAGCGGGCAGCCATGACTCTGGTCTCGGCCGACCTGCCCGACCCTATGAATTACGGCCGCGTGATTCGCAAATCTGCCGCATCGGTTGAGGTCGAAGCCATTATTGAGCAGAAGTGCCTGGAGCCTGATCAGCTTGCTCTGCGCGAAATCAACATGGGCATGTACGCATTCAAAACCGCGCCTCTGCTCGCGCATCTGGGCCAGCTCAAGACCGAGAATCCGCACGGCGAGTATTACCTTACCGACATGGCGCGGCTGCTTCAGACGGCGGGCGAGCGGGTGGTTGCGTTCAAGAGCGACGACTTTGAGCAGTTGCTGGGCGTAAACACCATTGCGGAGCTGGCGGCGCTCGACGCGTCACTGCGCGGTCAAACCGCACGCCGGCTCATGGATTCCGGAGTGACCATCTTCAAGCCCGAAACATGCGTGATTGATACAGATGTTGAAGTTGCCGCAGACACGGTGATTGAGCCTTTTGTGCAGTTGCTGGGCCAAACGCGAATCGGAGCTGAGGCAAGAATCCGGTCCTACACCGTGATTGAAAACTGCACGCTGGGCGACAATGTGCTGGTAAGGCAGAGTTGCGTGCTGAGCGACAGCACGGTTGGGAACGGCGCCAGCATCGGGCCATTTGCGCATCTTCGGCCGGGAAGCGAAATTGGCGAGAGCGCTCATGTTGGCAATTTTGTTGAAACAAAAAAAGCGCGACTGGGCAAGGGCGCCAAGGCAAGTCATCTAACCTACCTTGGCGACGCCGACGTTGGCGAGGGCACAAACATTGGCGCGGGCACAATTACCTGCAACTACGACGGCGTTAACAAGCACCAGACCCACATTGGCAAAAACGCGTTTGTGGGCAGCGATTCAACCCTGGTGGCGCCGGTAACCGTGGGCGATGGCGCCTATATTGGTGCGGGGTCGTGCATCACCAAAGACGTGCCAGCCGATGCGCTGGCGGTTGGCCGGGGCCGGCAGGTAATCAAAGAGAACTGGGCTGCGGAGCGGCGCGCCAGGCGAGAAACCGGGAACGTGCACAGTTAGTAACAGGAGTCAGGGCCCGCGGTGCAAAGACTGGGATCAGGCCCTCATTTAACTCGCTTCAATCAACGTTCAATCGCATGAAACCCACGAATAGATTTATTATGGAGAAAGATGGAAAGCAGTAGTTTTCTTTCAAGTGAATCGAGCTGAGAATCCCTACAGCCCAAAAAGTTCGATTTGTAGCGACACTTCAACTTTGTTTCATTAGATTCAAGCATTCTTAAGCCTTCGCCAGGCAATCATCTAGCGGGGCTGATGTGAAAGCTGTTGCTCCCGCGCGGGAATACGGTGTAGGGTTTCCTTACGATCTCGATTCCCAAGTTACGCGAGCAGAGAGTGGTTCGGGGTCATTCAATTGTCAAACTGAATAGATGGGCAGTCATTCGATTTACCGGCTGGCAGAGCGCAGCCATGGGCCAGGTTGACAACAGGGCACTTTCTAAGCAGTATCATCAAATGTTGCAGGGTGATTTTTAGCATCAGTGATCCGGCCTTTTGAGCTGGGTTGTTTCTTAAATGCTGCCGAATCGAAAGTTTACGTTTTCATTCGAGAGCAGCGAAGATGGGGGAGGAAACTGCTTGGCATTGGACCTGGCAGGACCGGGATCGCCAAATCGCGCCGGAGGACCAGGCGTGGATGGAGCGGCGCGAGGAAATAGCGCCCCACGCAAAACTGCGCGCATTCTGGTAGTGGACGACGAAAACCAGGTGCGGGCCATGATTGGCTCCACGCTTGAGCGGCACGGCTACGAAGTGCACCTGGCCTCGAATGGACGCGAAGCCCTCGAAGCAATCTCCCTGAACACGTTTGACCTGGTGCTCACCGACATCGTGATGCAGGACGTGAATGGAATCGCGCTGCTTGAGCGGCTCCATACGCAGCTGCCGAATTTGCCGGTGGTGATGGTGACCGCAATTCACGACATCAGCGTGGCAATTGATTCAATGCGGCGCGGCGCATATGACTATCTGCTCAAGCCGTTTGAGCGCGAGCACCTGATGAACACCGTGCATCGCGCCCTCGACCACAAGCAGATTCTTGAAGAAAGCCACAACTACCAGCAAAGCCTTGAGCAAATGGTGCGGGCGCGCACTGAAATGCTGCGCCATGCGATGGAAGACCTTGAGCACTCCTACGACGTAACGCTTGAAGCGCTCGGCGACGCGCTCGATTTGAAGGATTCTGAAACCGAAGGCCACTCAAAACGCGTGACTGCTTACACCATCGCGCTGGCGCGGGCCATGGGAATTCCGCCGGGCGACATCAAGGTGATTGCGCGCGGCGCTTTTCTGCATGATGTAGGCAAAATGGCAATTCCCGACGAGATTCTGCGCAAGCCCGGCACTTTAACCATGGATGAACAGGGCGTTATGCGCGAGCATTGTTCGCGCGGCTATCACATGCTGCGCAAAATTCCCTTCCTGGCAGGCGCCGCCGAGATCGTGTTTTGCCACCAGGAGCATTTTGACGGAAGCGGCTATCCGAGCGGCATTCGCGGCCATGAAATACCCGTCGGGGCAAGAATTTTTGCGGTAGCCGACACCCTGGACGCCATCACCAGCGATCGCCCCTACCGCAGGGCGCGCAGCTTTGACGCGGCCCGCGAAGAAATCCTGCGCTGCTCCGGCACACAGTTCGACCCTTCGGTCGTCGAAGTTTTCCTGAAAATCCCCAACGAACTGTGGCAGGAGCTGCGCTCTGAAATCAGCGGGCAGAACAAGCGGTTCTCGACCTTCCAAATGACCCAGACCCCAGCTACTGAGCTTTAGGGCGTATCGACAAATACTGGCGCGACGGTATATGTCGATGGGGCCTGGTACCTTCCGCACTGCATCCAATCGAGAAGAATCTCATTTGGGAGCTGACAAAATGACAGTGGTTTCAACGGAAGATGCGAAGCACAGGTTAAACGATCTACCGGGATGGGGAATTGATTCCGGCGAATTGGTGAAAGCCTTCACATTCAAGGATTTCAACCAGGCGCTGGCGTTTGTGAATCGCGTGGGAGCGGCGGCGGAGTCGGCCGGACATCATCCAGACATCGATATTCGATATAACAAGGTGCGGTTGGCGCTGGTTACGCACGATGCCGGCGGGCTAACCGAGAAGGACTTCGATCTGGCCTCCACCATAAACAATCAGGTGTGATAAGCCCGGCGCGACAAGAACGGTGCGTCAGCAAGCCAGACCCGGCTATTGCCGGCTAAGATCGATTGCCTCGTAGTCACGATGCGCAATCCCCGCCCTGATCTGCGCGGGAGTCTTTCCCAGCTTTGTCTGCTGGTAAGCGTAAAACCCTTCTTTGGCGCAGGTGTCGCATTCCGTTCCATGCAGCCCCTCAAAGCAACTGCGCAGGCTGGTGTGCCCCAGGGAGCGGTCGCAGCGGCAGTTGCAGGGCAGCTGGTACGCCACGCTGCTTACTTTCGCCACGTCTTGGTAGACATGCTTTTGCCACGGGTCCTGGAACTGCGGTCCGATTAGCTTACTGCCTGAAAGAATGGGCGGCAGCGAAGCCAAAGACAGTGGAGCCGCGGGATGGTAGGCAGGCACATCCTCAGCCGGGTTTGACCACTGCGCGTAACTGGCTGCGGTCAAAACAAAAGCTGCGATTCCGAAAATCAAACGGGCGCGTGAGCGGTTGTTCATGGCACCTCTTCAAGGGCCATTCTAAATGACAGTAAGTTTGGCTGGGTAAATTGAGCTGGAGGCAGGTTGAGTTGGAGGGGTGTTTGGGGCTGGGATTTGGGATCACTTTGAAATGCGCTGTCTGACAGACAAAAAAAGACGGCACGAACGGTTTATTGTCCGTGCCGGGAGGCCAGTGACGCAATTTACTCCCGGGTCGGAGGGTAGGTAGTACCACCTCCTCAACCGGAATATATACACCATAGCATAGATTCGGAAAAAGGCAAGTACAAATTTCAGAATTAAATTTTGTATCCAGAAGGCATTCCCTCTCGTCTAGATTGCATCTAACGGGCGGAAGAAACGACAGCCTTAAACGCTTTACCAGCCCCGTAATGGTCAAGCAAGCCGGGGAGCGGGGCAAGAAACGAAAATGACAAACGATTCAGAATCAGATGTTTCAGATCAAGGTTCCCCTGCCGGTGAGTCGCGTGGCGGCTTGCTCAAACTGGGTGCAGTCGCCGTTGCTTCGGCTCTCATCGGTGGCGTGGCTGCAGCCTGGTGGTACAGGAAAACCATCCAAAAGCTCCATGAAACCGGAGAAAACAGTAATAATCCACATTTTGGTATAGATTCTGACCATTCGACGCGCGACAGTTCCACTGACTGATGAATGTCCAACGACTGATGATTGCCTGGATGTTGCGCTCGAGATTGCCGAGTTGCCCGTTTTAGTCCGCCACAAGCTGGGCCCGCGCCTCTTTAATAATTTGAATGAACCGGCGAGCCAGCTCATGGATGCGGTCGCTTTGGCGATGGGTAAGCGCATCACTGGGAACCAGTTCGCCCCCCACGCCAATTGCGCTTGCGCCCGCCAGAATGTAGTCGAACGCGGTGAGCTGGTTCACGCCCCCAGTCACGATCAGCGGGATGTGCCCGAGCGGCCCTTTGAGCGCGCGAATGTAGTGCGTGCCACCCACCGTCGCCGCCGGAAAAATCTTCACAAAATCGGAGCCCGCCCTCCATGCGGCAATCACTTCTGACGGCGTGCTGGCCCCTGGAAATACCGCGATGTCTGCCTCGTTGGCACAGCTAACCACTTCAGGAATAAACCCCGGGCTGGTAATAAAGCGAGATCCAGCCTCAATTGCACGCTCGGCCGACTTGGCGTCGAGCACCGTGCCCGCTCCCACGACCAGGTTGGGATAAAGCGCCGCCAGGTCGCGAATCACCGCGGGAGCCTCGGGCAGTGTGAGCGGAATTTCGATGTTGGGAATGCCGGCCGCCTGCAGAGTCTCGGCCGCGAACCGGGCGTGCTCCGGTGAGTGCACTCGCGCGCAAGGTATGATGCCGATGCGGATGATTTGCTCGCAGACCGCTTTCCTGTTCATTACGCCTCCGCCTCAAAATGGAACGCTGTTCAATGGGGCATCATGGCCCATCATCGCGCTTTCCGTCAAGAAAGGCCAAGTGCTAAGCGCGTAAGCGGTTACTTCACCGGTGGCGGGCACACTGATGATGCCGGCTCCGGGTTGCTCACTATGGACTTGTTCAGATCAACCGCGAAGCATTCCCTTCGATGAGCCGCGCGCCGTGCAGGACTATCTTTTGGCCAATGGCCGCGGCATACCAGCAGGTCTTGGCGCTTGAGCTATGTACTTCATATCCCAACTGGATAACTCCACTTTTAACTGGTTGCTTACTTAATCTGTGGCCGGCACAGCTTATTGAAATGCGCTACACCTGAACCGATGATTTTCGATTAACTGCTATCATGATTCACGGTGCTGGCAGAAACTGGAATCGGGACAAACAAAATGAACATCCGCATTCTGATCGTGGATGATCACAGCCTGTTCAGGGAGAGTCTGGGCAGGATGCTTCAGGCTGAGCCCGGCTTTACCCTGGTGGGCGAATGCAAGAATCTCACTGAAGCGCTGGCCGCGCTCACATCGGTTGAAGCAGATGTGATTCTTCTTGACTACGACCTGGGCATCGAGTTGGGAACAACGTTGCTGGCGGTGCTGAAAAAACATCAGCTTCACGCCTCAGTCCTGATTGTGACTGCCGGCATGCCCAGCGAAGAAGTGTTTCGCGGATTTGACGAGGGCGTGTTGGGAATCCTGCTTAAGCACAGCAGCCTCGATCAACTTAAAGCGGCCATTCGCACCGTCGCCGCCGGAGAGCGCTGGATGGGTGACAGCTCGGTCCGCGCGCTGCTGTCAACGCGGAGCGGCATTCCCGGCGATTCTCAAACCGCCAGGCCGCTAACTTCGAAGCAAAGCGATGTAATGCGGGGCATTCTTGACGGGCTTACCAACAAGGAAATTGCATACAACCTCAAGTCGTCTGAAACCTCGGTCAAAGCTGTCATCCAGGAATTGTTTCAGAAGGCCGGCGTAAGAACTCGCAGCCAGCTTGTGCGTATCGCAATTGAAAAACACTCTTCTGACTGGCTCGGCAAGCGCCGCAACCCTGATACGTCGTGGCCGCAGCCCTCGACAATAGACATTTAGCATCACCCATCAATAAGGCCGGGCGCTGGCGTCGCCTGCGAAATAAAGCCGGCGCGGCTTGAATTGCCCGCGCCGGAATCCTCATCCAGATGGGAGTTACTTGGCCGCCTGGTCAACTGCGGTCGTGGCTCGCTTCATCAAGTCGATGCGCTTGGTTACATGCGCTTGAATGTCGGCTGGCTTGGCCCCATCCTCGGTCTCCTGCTTCACATATTCGTCGATATGTTTTTGAATTCCTGCCGCAATGTCGTGGATCGAGGCTTGGGCAATCGGCAAAACCTGGTGATAATGGGCAATCTCGCTTACCGCATTCTCTGGGTGATAACCGAGCCGATCGCCTGTTTGCATCGCGTCAACCAGCGGGTCGGGCGGCACAACGATTGGCCACGAGTTCTGCAGTGCGTCGTAAGCCGCGCGCAGGCGCGTCATTGCCCCGGCAAAACCATCGAGTTCCGCGCGCCGCGCAGTCAGGCCTGAGGCCCGGCGAACCTCAATTACAACCTTGCTTGCGGTGCTCAAACTGGGTATAGGAATGATCGTGGTCAGAGTGTTCCCCGCGAAGGTCCAACCGGTCTTGCCCTCGCCGCCCTGCGCAACCGGTTTGCTATTCACGGTGACTGAAGCAGGCGGCCAATCCCCGGGTAAGCGCAACTCGTAGCTGCGGTTCTTCAGCATTCCACTAAAGCCGCCTTCTACGGGACCAATCTCAACGCGCAAAGTGTCTCCCGCCTCGGCCGCCTTGATTGGCAGCCGTGTGAATACGCCGCGTTGATACTCGACCGAGACGCCGGAGTCCTCGTACACCGAATAGCTCGAACTTGTGCCCGGCGCCAGCGGCCACACATTCACAATCAGCGGATCAACCGGCTTTTGGCCCGTGTAAAGCATGGGCGGCTGCATAGGCACAATGGCGCCGGCTCGCATATAAATGGGCACCTGGTCAATTGAGAAGCTGCGCTCAACGGTCGACGGACCAGTGAAGTGTTTGCCGGTGGGCCACTCGATCCATTCGCCATCGGGAATCCATACTTGCTCGGTGGCCAGGTTGCTGACCTTGTCAACGGGAGCAACCACCGGCGCGGCAATCATCTGGCTGCCGAAAATATATTCGCCTTTGCTGGTGTACGCGGCGTCGGCTTCAGGCCAGTCGTAATAGAGCGGGCGGAAGAACGCAACGCCTGTGTCGTATGTGCGGCGCGCCTCAGTGTAGATGTAGGGCTGCAGCGCATAGCGTGTTTGGAACGCGGTGCGGAGAATTGCCGAGTAGGGCTCGGGATAGGCCCAGATGCGCCGTTCCGAATCAGGATTCTTGGTGGTGTGCGTGCGAAGTATGGGACTGAATCCGCCGAACTGCACCCAGCGCGTAAACAATTCAGGATCGACCGCGCCCGGCATGTGGCCGCCGATATCGTGGCTCCAGAACGCGTAGCCGACATTGGCTGCGGTTGCGGTGAACCACGGCTGGAATGCGAGCGAATCCCAAACCGAAACGGTGTCGCCAGAAAAGCCAATCTGGTAGCGATGATTGCCGAGCCCGCCCCAGCGATGGAACAGCAGCGGCCGTTTGCCCTCGCGCTGCTGATCGGTAAAGTGAATGTAGTTGAGCCACCAGGTATTGTTCACGCCGGGCAGCTTGGTGTCGGGCCACTGCTGCCAATCGAGCCACCAGAAATCGATGCCCTGTTTCTCAAGCGGATGCAAAACCAGGTTGAAGTAATTTTCAGCCCAGCGCTTATCGACGGGATCAAAGGCGATGTATTTCTTCGTAGCCGGATCGACGCCCATCGCGCGCGCCATCGCGGGATACGAAGCCTCCCAGGGCTCAATGCCGGCGGCGGGATGCAGATTGAGCGTAGCTTTCAACCCCTCGTCGTGAGCTTTCTTGAGGAAGTCGTCGGGATACGGAAAGAGCATCTTGTTCCACGTGTAGCCGGTCCAGCCAATGCCCTCGCCCGACTGATCGTGCAAGCCCTGGGCCTCAAGCTGCTCTTGGCTCAAATGCCAGTCCATATCGATCACCAGCACATCGAGCGGCGTATCGTTCTCGCGGAAACCTTTGATTAACTCGTCGAGTTCCTGATCGCTGTATGCCCAGTAGCGCGACCACCATGCGCCGAAAGCAAAACGCGGAGGCAGCGGAATGCGGCCCGCCACGCGAACGTAATCACCGAGTGCCTTGGAGTAGTCGTGGCCGTAGCCGAAGAAGTACCAGTCGGTATAGGAGCCGGGCTTTTCGTTCGCGGGACGCTCCGTCACCCACGGCCACGGGCTTTTTTCGCCTTCGAGAAAACGGAAGTCGCTGGAGTCGAAGAGCGGGCGCGTGGAATCGTCAATGAGCGACCATCCGGTGCGCGATACGAGACCCTGGCCGATGGGCTCTTCGGTCTTGTCGCCGCGTGCGCCGTCCAGGGTTCGCGTGGTGCCCTGGAGATTGTTGGGATCGGTGTCGCCGGGATTCCAGATGATTTGCTTGCCATCGACGGTGAGGGTGATGGAGAGGTCCTGCGGCGTAAATTGGCCGTCGCCCGTGGGTGAGTAGCTCAGGATCAGCGAGTCGGTCTTGATCGTTAACGAACCCAGATTCGCGGGACCGTCGTGCGCAATATCAAACTTCGGCACCGGTAACCGTCGATTCAAAAACACAAACGATGCGTGATCTTCGAACTTGCCGTCGGCGGACCACTCCATGCGGATTAATTGCGGCGTGAGGACGGTGAAGCGCGCATTGCCAACGGTGACCACGGCCTTTGGGTCGGCGACGGGGTTGTCGGCCGGAGGAGTATTTTGAGTCAGGGGAGTTGCTTCCGCGGCCGGAGCCGGGCGGTGAGTCGGTGCCTGCGACCTCGCATTTGCAGTTAGACACGCAGCCAGCGCCAAAGCTGAAGCAAAATACAAGTTAGATCGCATGGTCAACTCCCCATTCATTTATCGAGCAACACACCCAAATAAGGGCCCGAGAACAAAAGCAACTGCAGGTCCTTCGACTCGTCGCCTCGGCAACTCACTCAGGATGACATCGGTTTGGTTAAGCTTCATCGGTCGCTCACTTCGACATCGCCAGCTGCGCGTTCAAGCGCAAATCGCGTTCCGACGCGCCAACAGAAATGGTGCGGCCTTCGAGCGCATCCTGCCACGCATTGTCTTTCGTCGACCAGTATTGGAACCTGCGTCGATCGAGATGAACGCTCACCGTCTGCGATGCACCTGCGGCAAGGTGAATGCGCGCAAAGCCAGCCAGCGCCCGCACGGCAAACTGCGCATCTGAAGACGCAGTGGCCGGCGCACTCAAATACACCTGCGGAACCTCATCGCCCGCCACCGCTCCGGCATTTTTTACGGCGAAGCTAACATCGGCCCCGCCATCTTTCGAAGGCTGTACCTTCAGGCCGGAGTATGTGAACTGGGTATAAGAAAGCCCGTAGCCAAAAGAATAGAGCGGCTCGACTCCCTGCTTATCGAACCAGCGATAGCCGACATAGATTCCTTCAGAGTAAGTCGCAGTGTTTTTGATGCCCTTGTTATCGCGCTCGGGGTGAGCGGGATCAGAAGCAGGCATGTCCGCGGCCCGATGCGGCCAGGTAAACGGCAGCCGCCCCGCAGGATTCGCGTGGCCGAGCAGCAAATCCGCAGTGGCCCATCCACCTTCATCGCCGGGCCACCACATTTGCAACACGGCCTTTACTTTGTCGAGCCAGGGCATTGCAATCGGCTGGCTCAAATTCAAAACAACAATCGTGTTTGGGTTCACCGCGGCAATATCCGCAATCAACTTGTCCTGGTCGCCCGGCAGTCCAAAGTCAGGGTGCAGACGGCTCCACGCAAAAACAATCGCAACCTTTGCCTTGCGCGCGGCGTCAATCGCGGCCTGATAATTCTGTTGCCGCTGCGTGGGAGTGACCCAGCTGAACCGCACCTGTTCGGCATTATTTGAGCTGTCGGGATTGATCTCCACACGCACGCGATGCGCCCCGGCCGTCAAATGCATCTGGGCGCGCAGATTGTCGAGCCCGTCGGTGGTGGGAAAAATATTATCCTGCCCGGCCTGGGTAATCTCGCCGTGAATCCAGTTGTAACTAATCGACGCAACCACCTGGTCGTCGATTTTGAGCTTTCCATTGCAACCCAGCAGTTGAAGATGAAGGCGATAATCGCCGGTCTCGGGCACAGTCAAAGTTCCGGTCCAAACAATGCTCTCGCGCGCCGGCAATGCGGAGTGCGTTTTGTTTGTAAAGTCGATTGCGGCATCAACGTGAACCATAAATTCCTTGAACGTGCGGCGCTCAAGGCCCGGCTCGCCAAAGTGCGAGAAATATTGTGCCGGCACAGGCGTGCCATCCATGTCGTTGGCGGCGGCATAGGTAACATGCGCGCCAGACCCGGCAAATTGTTTGAGCGCTGCCAGCGGCGAAACCTCCCGCTGTGGCAGGCCCACTGCTTTTTCTCCCGTCATTCCCACTGCCACAAGTTGTCCGGCGCCGGGGCCGATCATCGCGATGTCGCTCAGCAGCGCAGGCTTCAGCGGAAGAATCGCGCCATCGTTCTTAAGCAGAACTGCCGCGTCTGTCGCGGTTTTGCGGATTGCCGCCTGATCTTCAGCAAGCTCGGCGGCAGTGCTCTTTCCCGGCTTCTTGCCGTCGAGCATTCCAAACTTGTCCATCTCGTAAAGCACGCGGCCCACCGCATGATCGATGGTGCTTTGCGAAACCACGCCTTCAGCAATCAGGTGTTTCAAATCCGTTGTAACTTTGGGCTCATCCACGTGCGCCCATCCACCAGCCGCCGGCTCTTCAGGCAAGCCGGCCGCGGTCAGCGCGGGCCCGTCATTCGGTCCGCCTGGGTCAGGCTCGCGGGGCGGATTGTTGACGAAAAATGATGGACCGTTCCACGAAACCGGCAGCGGGCCGGGCATCTCCATGTCGAGTCCATAGTTGATAAAGTCGGTGCCGTGCGTCGCGCCCCAGTCTGAGGTGACGAATCCCTTGAATCCCAATTCGCCTTTGAGAATTCCGTTGAGCGTAGAGTTGTCGCCGCACGAGTATGTCCCATTTACCTTGGCATACGAGCACATGATTGATGAGACGCCCGCATTGACCGCGTATACAAACGGCGCAACATAAATTTCGTGCAGCGCCTGCAAATCGACCTTCACAAACGGTGCGTCGGTGTCATAGGCGACATAGTGCTTGGCCTGCGACATAATTCCCTGCCCCTGCACGCCCTTGATAAAGTCAGCACCCATAAGCCCCGTCAGCAAAGGGTCTTCGCCATAGGTGTTGTAGCCGCGACCCCAGCGAAAATCGCGATCCATATTGATGAAGGGTTGCAGCACAACGTCGATATTGCGATCGCGCGCCTCATCGGCCACCGCTCTTCCGTTGGCATGAGCATCCTGCAGGCTGAACGTCGCCGCCAGGCCCATGGTCGACGTGGGTGCTTCAGCGGGAATCCGCGTCAACACTCCGGGAGGGCCATCGGCGAGTCGCAACGAGGGAATGCCGAGATGCGGAATGCCCTGAAGATACCCCGCCTGCCCCGGCCCGGTAAGCGCGTCGTCGCCCGTTCCATGCAGCAACTGAATCTTCTCGTCGAGCGTCATGCGGCTCAGCAACTGATCAACGCGCGTTTCGCCGGTAACCACCGGCACCGTTGCTTGCGCACGCGCGCCGAGTGCGCAAACCAGCAACGCGGCCAGCAGAAACAGAGTAAATGTGAAGTTGGATTGCGAAGACGAACTTGCCTTCATATTGATAGAACGTTCCATTGGATATCCCCGATTCGCTTCACCTCGTCAACTCCACACAGATTCACAAACACGATCAATCGCGTTCAGTCCTGCTCAAATGGTCTTGAGGTGCACTACCGAATCCTACAACTGGCGACCGCAGTTCTCAAGCCGCGGGGAAATATCTTCAATAGCGAAACTCGCGGACCTGTTGAGGATATTCAACAATCGCCCGGAATCATTTTTCACTCAACGAGCTTGGACCGAGGAATTACGCTTCGCTGCCCGGTAGATGCGTCTGCTTTCTGCGAACGATCCACAGAATGATTCCAAGGCTTGCCCACACCGCGCCCACGGACTTGGCAAGTGGGCCGAGACCCCACCACAACATGCCGCACGTAGCGAATCCGCAGATGGCAAACAACTGCGCGTGCCAGAGGCGCAGTTTGCCTTCTTGCCAGGCTTGCAACCCGGCCGCCGCGTTCACGCCCATGAATGCCAGCAGCGCGCCAAAGTTCAACAGTTCAGTGCCGAGCTGGTAGCTCATCAAGAGAGCGCCCACCGTGCAAATGCTGCCGACGAGCAGAACATTGTTGCGAGGGATGTGGTTCTTGGGATGCACCGCTCCAAAGAAACCGCGCGGCAATGCGCCATCCTGACCCATGGCCAGCATAATGCGCGCTGCGCCCAGTTGCGATGCCATTCCAGAGCCAATGGTCGCCAGCAAAAGTGCGCCGTTCACGATGGCGAACAGCGCGGGCCCGCCAATCTTGCCTGAGATAAAAACGTAGGCAGTATCGATGTCAGGGAACGAGCCGCCATGCGGCCATGCAAGCTGCGCAAGATAAACTTCAACGCTGGCCAAAACGCCGGTGACGATGCAGGTTCCAACAATGGCGCGCGGAACGTTGCGCTTCGGGTCTTTGGCTTCATCGGTGAGAGTGGAGATGCCATCGAAACCAATGTAGGTAAGCACCGCGATGGATGTGCCGCGCAGCAGGCCTGAAGACGTGAAGGTGCTGGGATCGTAGAAAGGCAAAGTGAAAAAGCCCGATGGGTAGGAGTGCAGCCCTAATATGTAGCGAATCGCCGCCACAATTACCAGCAAAATAACTACGCCGAGCGCTGCGGCCATGGCGGCGTTGATTTTTGCCGAGGTCTCAACTCCATTCAGATTAAGCAGGGTGAACAAGAGCGCGAAGGCAACAACGTAAACAAAGTAAGGAATGCCGGGTACAAAGTTGATTGCCGCGCGGCTGCACCAGATGGTGCAGATAAGCGGATTGAGAATGTAATCCATGATCAGGCACCAGCCGGTCATATAGCCAAGGCTGGGATGGATCTGCTTGCCCACGTAGAGAAACGCCGAACCGCCATGCGGAAAAACGCGCGCCATGCGGCCATAGCTGATGGAGGTGAACAGCATTGCCACCATGGCCAGCAGGATGGCCGTAACCACGTGGCCGTGCGCTTCATTTGAAATGACGCCATAGCTCGGCATCGGCGCCGTGGGCTGAATAAGGATGATGCCGTAAAGAATCAGGTCCCAGAAGCGGAGCGAACGCCGGAGACCGACTGGCTGCGAAGCGACGCTATCCTCATTTGAAGACATTAGTATCCTTGCCGAGTCGATGAGATTGTTTGATTGTAGACCGGCCCTTGCGCTTTTGCGCATTCAGTTAATGCAAAGGGCCGGCTCCGGCAGGTGTTAAAACGTGAATCGCGATCCAAACTGAAACTGGCGGGGAGAGTTGACCGTCGAAGTGATCTGGCCAAAATTCGCCGCGACCGATGGATCGGATTCGACGCCGGTAATGCTTGGCACACTCGGCATTCCAAGCTGCGCTTTGTTGGCGATGTTATACGACGCAATCTCGATGCGCAGGTTCTTTTCGCCGCCGAGGGTAAAGTTCTTGTACATCGAAAGGTCGAAATCCTGCGCGCCCATGGTCCGAACGTGATCAAGATACGCCGGCGCGGTGCCGGCAACGAACGGGCTGGCCGGAATGGAGAAGCAGTTGTAGTTAAACCACGCAGCAATGGTGTGAGGAGCGCCTTTGGAGGGATCGCACGTGAGATCGGGCCGCTGGTTGAAGTAAGAAACATCTGCGCCAACTACGGGCGAAGCAATCGGAATTCCAGTGCTGATGTAGGAAATGATGTTGGCTGTCCAGCCTCCCAGTGCGGCGTTCCCCACTCCATGCAGATTCACTGCGCGGCCTGTGCCAATGGGCAAATCGTACGATGCTTCCCCGGTAAACTGGCGCTTCACGTCTTGTGGGCTAACGGAGTGCTCGAAATTCAGGTTCATTGCATCCTGCGGCGCGCCCGCATGCGAACCTACGAATCCCAGCGGCGGATTGCCGTCGTCGGTAATCAGCTTGGCCCAGGTAAAGCCCGCCAGCATGGTGAAGTGGTGGGCAAGACGTTTTTGCAGCTTTATCTGCATCGAGCTGTAATCTGAATCGCCGCCCGGATAGCCGTACACATTGACACCGTTTCCGGCGCCGTAGTTGCCGCTGCCGTATTGCGGATATTTCTGTAGCGAAACCCATAGCGGCACGGTCGAGGAGCCGTAGTTCGCATTGGTCGCAGGCTGAATGGCGGCCCATTGGTTGGGCACCATTGCGCAGCTCGGGTTCGATGGGTCAACACACAGCGAAGCGCCATAAGTGCCGATGGCGCCCAGGCCCAGCTCGTTCACATCAAGAGAGCCGAGCGGCAGAAACAGACCGCGGCTGCCCACGTATCCGGCGCTGAGCACAAGCTGGCCGGGCAACTCGTATTCAAGCCCGAAGTTGAAGTTGTATGTGGTGGGTGTGCGCTGCGAATGCAGCATCGTGTTCAGGGTATTACCCAGCAGCGCCGCCGGTACGTTGCCGCTGAGCGGCACTACTCCGCTTGGAAACGGATTGCTCAATGAATAGGCGCCGGTAAAGCTCGGCGCGGGGCTACTATCATCGGCGCCGTAACAAGCCGAGCTCCCATTGAGAACCGTGTTGCCGTCCACGTTGAGGCAGGTCGCGTCCCAATTTGTTACCGAGGAATAGCCGTCACTGTCGAGCGCGGGATTGCTCACCATCTGCGGGCTGGGCCCGTAGTAGAAGCCGCCGCCGCCGCGCACAATAAGACGTTGCGAGGCCTGCCATGCAAACCCGAGACGGGGGCCGAAGTTGGAAAGGTTCGTTGTGAACGGCGACCTGCTGCTGCCGCCGACAAAGTCTTCCGCGCCCGTATAAGAGACGCCGTCGGCCATGCCCGCCAATGCCGGATCGAAATATTCCAGCCGGTTGTGCCGCTCCGTGCGTCCGCCGAAAATGTCCCACCGCAGGCCAACCGTAACCGTCAGCGTGCTGCTGGGCCTGAACGTATCCTCGACAAACACGCCGTAGTAGGGACTGGCTTCTGCCGCGAAAATGTCCTTGGTGAAGTTGTAACTTTCATTGCCCGGCGTCGATCCCATTCCAACCAGGAACGAGGCAAAATCGCTGCCGCCCGAGGGGTTCGACACTGACTGCGTTGTGGCCGACATGTCAAAGGTATATGCGCCTGAGGGAGCCGGCGGTTGACCAACATTCAGAAAGCGCTTCATGTATTCAAATCCGGCTGAAATTTCGTGCTTGCCAATCGTCTTGGTGAGCTCAGCGTTCGCGTCGCTGTTTTCGCTGGCGTACTGAAACGTGTTCCAGTTGGCAGTGCCTCCAACGCCGCTGGTGTTGTACGTGTCAGAGAACTGCACGTACGGCAGCGTCTTGTACACTTCCTGGTCCGCAAGCGAAGAGGGAAATCCAAGCTGCGTGATGTCATAGCCAACCTGCGCCGGGTCTCCGCCCTGGTTCTCATAGTGACGCGTAAATGAGTACCGCAACTGCAGCACCGTTGTGGGATTCAGAGTGAGATCGTCTGCCAAAAGCACGTTGCGCCCGTTGGTCACATTCTGCGCATAGTAAAGATCCCACATATTGCCGTATGCGTTCACCAGCGAAGAGTACAGCCGATCAAATGAGAATCGACCGTAAATCCGCTGCTTCTCGCTCTTGTCCCAGTCCATGCGAACGTCGAAGCGCTGCGCGGTCGCGGGATCTGTACCCGGCTTGAAAAAATTGTTGCTCACGTCGTCTGAGCTTTGGTCGCACGAGGTCGGGTCAGGATAATTGCACTTGGGAAACTCCGACAGAAACTTGAGCGCGGTCGGGTTGGGATTCGTAATCTTGTTGCCCGCAAACGCCTGGCGCGTCCCGTCTGGATTGTCAGGCTGAGTCGGGTCGTAAATGGTGAAATTGTCGGCAGAGAAATCGCCGTTCCGTTCTGCCGTGGTGGGAACCGTGAAAACATTCGATCCATCGTACAGTTGCTGCTGCGTGGCCTCGTAGTCGCCAAAGAAAAACAGCTTGTCTTTGCGGATAGGCCCGCCAATCGCTGCGCCCTCTTGATAGCGATGAAAAGCGGGAGGCGTATTAGCCGTGCCGTTCTCAAGCTGGCTTTGCTTGTTGAAGTATTCGTTTGAGGCAAGCACATCGGGCCGGAACACACCAAAACCATCGCCGTGAAATCGGTTCGTGCCCGCCTTGGTCACCAGGCTTATAACGCCGGCCCCGCCGCTCTGGTACGAAGCCGGCGTATTCTGCGTTTCCACGCGCGTCTCGTCAACACCGTCTTCAGGAATCTCAAGCGCCGGAATGATCGCTCCCGCATTGTTTTCAGCCAAGCCGATCGGGCTGCCGTCAACCATGTAATACACCGAGCCGATAATCGCGCCGTTGATGGTGTATGAGGAAACATCCACGCCCGGCCTGCCACTCGTGATGCTTGAAATGCTCTGCGAACTGGATGAGTTAGGCGTGCCATTGGCGGGCGTCACGCCGGGGCTCAATTGAACCAGGTCAAAAACGTTGCGCGTCAGCAGCGGCACTCGATCGATGGTTTCGGCTGAAATTAGCTGCCCCACGGTTGAATTGCTGGTGTCGACAAGCGAGGTAGTCTCAGTCACCGTTACCGTTACAGACGTGCTGCCCACCTTCATGGCGGCATTGGCGGTAGTCACCTGGTCAACCGTCACAGGGACGTTATTGAGCACCACCTTCTCAAAGCCCTTCATCTCAAAAAGTATCTGGTAGGTGCCCGGCGTGAGCGACACAAAGGAGTAAAGGCCCGCGCTCGATGAGACCGTCGATATCTTGAATCCGTTGGCCACATCCTCGGCCGTAACCACTGCTCCGGGAATGATTGCGCCGCTCTGGTCGGCTACCAATCCGCTCACCCCGCCCCGGCCGGCCTGGGCCAGTGCAGCGACGCCTGCACAGGCAAGAACGATTACGACAGAAAGAATCCTGAGCGCTGAGATTGCGCCTGTATTTTTGTGAGTCATGGCCATCCCTCCCACCAAACGCGTGTATTCAAACGTTTGAATAGTTCTGCTATAGTAGGTGCACCCTGATCGGCTGTCAAGCGGAAAGTCGCGCGGGGCTATGGCGGCGCAGGTAAAATGGCCCCAGCAAAAGATGGGCGCGGAGGCTCAAGGTTGGCTCAAAGAAAGTCAGGACACGTAACTCTGCTCGACGTTGCCCGCGCCTGCGGATTCTCCGTCTCCACCGTTTCGATTGTGCTGAGTGAAGCGCCGCTCTCACAAAACGTTGCAGTTAAAACCCGCGAGAAAATTCGCGCCATGGCCAGCAAGCTTGGCTATCATCCCGACGCTTTCGCTCGATCGCTGCGCAGCCGCAGCAGCCAGACCATCGGCGTTTTGGCGTTCGACCTCTCCGACCCATTTTGCATTCCGGTTGTGCGCGGCATCCAGGCCGGCCTTTATCCAGCCCATTACCTGCCCCTGCTGGTCGACGCGCAAACGCAGCGCAAACTGTTCGACAACTACGTCCAAATGATCCTGGAGCGCCGGGCAGAAAGCCTCATCGTGCTGGCCAGCTGGGTGTTTGAAGAAACAAACCTGCTTTCAGACCTGAAGAAAAATCATGTGCCGATCGTCATCATCGGGCGCGACCTTTCCAGGCGCGGAATCAATTCAGTACTGGTGGATAACGAAGCGGGAGGCGCGCTGGCGATGCGTCATCTGATCGAGCTTGGTCACCGGAAGATTGCGGTAATCCGCGGACCCGAAGAATTGTTTGACAGCGAGCCGCGTTGGGCCGGCATTCAACAGGCGGCGCAAGCGGCCGGCATCAAGCTCAACCCCAGGCTCGTATTTCAATTGCCGGGTCTAGTGAATGCGGCATCTGGTTTTGAAGGCGGCATTCGACTCGCAAAAGAGCTGGTTCAATCAGGGCGTCCATTCACCGCGGTGGCCGCGTTCGACGACCTTACGGCTCTCGGCGTGGTGCGCGGACTTACCAGTGCGGGCCTGCGCATTCCCGACGATTGCTCGGTGGTAGGTTTCGACGGCGTGCTTCCCGCTGAGGTGGCCACCCCTGCCATTACCACCATTCGCCAGCCCCTTAGAGAAATGGGCATGCAGGCGGCTGCCTGGGTAATGCAGGCGATTGCAGCCAAAGGGCGCAGCGTCGATGAGGCGCCGCGGCTGTACAAGGCGCAGCCTGAACTGGTGGTTCGGGAGTCGACCTCGACCCCGCCCCAGGCGAAACGGAAAGATCGCCGGCCAAATACTTGACAAACCGTATAGTCAGCCGCGATAGTGCCCTTATTCAAACGATTGAACAGCAATTCGCAACCAGCACAACAAATAGAAGGTCACAAACCAGCATGAATACCAGGACGATGTTTTCGCTCTTCGCAATCATGGCGATTCCGGTCAGCACCAGCGCCGCAACCGTGACGCATCTGCATGACAATTGGCGCATCGAGTCGGCATGCAAGGCAAACGCCGGCGGCGACAAAATTTCCATGCCGGAATTCCCCGTCGACAGCTGGCTGAAGGCCTCGGTTCCAACCACCGTGCTAGCCGCGCAAGTTGCCGCCGGCCTTTTTCCTGATCCATACTTCGGGCAAAATCTTCGCCAGATTCCCGGCACCACTTATCCCATGGGCCAGCTGTTCGCAAATTTGCCCATGGCTGCCGATAGTCCTTATCGATGCGGCTGGTGGTATCGAACGGAGTTTACTGCGCCCGCAAAAGCGGAGAAGGACGGAAAAGTCTGGCTGCATTTCGGCGGCATCAACTACAGGGCAGACATCTGGGTCAACGGCCACCAGGTTGCTGATAAATCCGCGGTTGCCGGAGCCTATCGCACTTATGACCTCGATGTTACTGACTACGTAAACCCAGGCCACGCCAATGTGCTCGCCGTTGAAACATTCGCGCCAACTGAAAAAGATCTGGGCATCAACTGGGTAGATTGGAACCCCGCTCCGCCTGACAAAGACATGGGGCTATGGGGCGCGGTCGATCTTGAAACAACCGGGCCGGTAACGGTGCGGTCGCCCATGGTGGCAACGCACTTTCAAGATGACTCGCTCGATATTGCCGAACTTACCGTTTATGCCGAACTGCACAACGCAAGCACGCAAAGCGTCAAGGGCGTGGTTTCTGGTACAGCTGCCGGAGTAAAGTTTGAGCAGTCAATTGAGCTTGCTCCCAATGAATCCCGCACCGTCGCATTCGCGCCTGAGCAGTTTCCGCAACTGCGCGTGCGAGATCCGAAAGTCTGGTGGCCCCTGCAAATGGGCGAGCCGCATCTTGAGCGCGTAACTGTCGGCTTCACTGCCGCAGGCCAGGTTACTGACGAGCGCAGCACAGATTTCGGCATTCGTGAAATTACTTCTGAACTAACCACCAACGGAAGCCGTCTGTTTCGAGTCAACGGCAAACCTATCCTCATTCGCGGCGGTGGCTGGTCGCAAGACATGCTGCTGCGCACCGACCAAAAACGGCTTGAGGATCAATTCAAATTGGTGCGCGACCTGGGTCTGAACACCATCAGGCTTGAGGGCAAGCTCGACACCGAGGAGTTTTTTCACCAGGCCGATGAAAAGGGAGTGCTGGTGCTGCTCGGCTGGTGCTGCTGCGATCATTGGGAGCATTGGCACGACTGGACACCCGCAGATCTTGAGATTGCAAAAGCATCCCTTCGCTCGCAAATGCTCCGTCTGCGCCAGCATGCCAGCCTGCTGGTGTGGCTCAACGGCAGCGACAATCCTCCGCCCGCAAATGTTGAGAAGGCGTACCTGCAGGTCGAAAGCGACGCGCACTGGCCAAACCCCATTCTGTCGTCGGCTACGTCAACTCCAACAACTGTTTCGGGCGATAGTGGCGTAAAAATGACCGGGCCTTACGACTATGTCGAGCCCAGTTATTGGTACACCGCAACGCACTACGGCGGGGCAGTGGGATTCAATACTGAAACCAGCCCAGGGCCGGCCATCTCGTCGCTGGCAAGCCGCAAAAAGTTTCTTCCCGATCCCGAGGCGTGGCCTCCATCGGCAAACTGGAGCTACCACAATGGCGGTGGCGAGTTTACCAACCTCACGGTTTTTGATGATGCTATGGCAGCCATCTATGCGCAGCCAAAGTCGGCTGCCGATTTTGAGCGCCTCGCGCAAACGATGGAATACGATTCTGAGCGCGCCATGTTTGAGGCGTACTCAAAAAACAAATACACATCGACGGGCGTAATCCAGTGGATGCTGAATAACGCGTGGCCCTCGATGATATGGCACCTTTACGACTACAACCTTGATTCCGGCGGCGGATACTTTGGAGCCAAGAAGGCTTGCGAGCCTCTCCACATTCAATATTCGTACGACGACCGAACCGTGGTGGTGGTGAACAGCACCTACAAACCCGCCGACGGCCTGGTCGCCGAGGTTGATGTGCATGGCCTCAAGTGGAATGAGCTGTACCACTCCCATGGCGTCATCAGCGCGGGGCCAGACAGTTCACAACGCGCATTCGAAATTCCTGAAAGCCTGTTTGGCGGCGCTGAAAGAATCTTCTTTATCGACCTCACGCTCAAGGATTCGTCGGGACGGCTGGTAAGCAGAAACTTTTATTGGGTGCCAGGCACGCTCACTACATTCGATTGGGACAGGACCGATTACACGCACACTCCCGCCGAACGATATGAGGATTTATCGGCGCTTGCATCGCTGCCGCCGGCCGCCGTCACTGCTCATGCCGAGGTTGCGAACACCGCCAACGGACGCATGATTACCGTGCATCTTCAGAACTCCGCCAATGCGCTCGCGTTTCAAGTCAATGCAGCGGTAAGAACCGCGTCAGGCGATTTGGTTGCGCCGGTCTTGTGGTCAGAAAACTGGATTGAGCTCGGGCCCGGAGAATCGGAAACACTCACCGCGCTTCTGCCCGAAAACGCGCCCGCTTCGCCGGTCGTGAATATTGCAGGCTGGAATGTTGCCCCAATCAGCCTGACTGTTGCGCAGTGAGTAGCTGCTCTGCGCGAAGCCGAACCTTACGCGAAAGGCCCGTGACGCGGGCGAATTAAGGCAGCCCCGGGCGCGAGCTCGGGGCTGCAGTGGCTCACCGGAACGACGGTGGCTGGTCTGCCGGAGCGGTTCCGCGCTGCGTATCCGGTTGCGTCTGGTTCATAAACACCAGGTGATTTTCGCCTGAGTGCAACTTTGAAATCGGCAGCCAGTTACTCGGGAACTCTGCACCGTTCAGCATCACATCGTGCACGTAGATGCCTTCACCTTTGCGCTCGATTACCAGGGTTCTACCTTCTGCAAGCCTCAACGTTGCCCGGTCAAATAACGGAGTGCCAAGCACCAGGCCGGCCACACCCGGCACCGCGGGATAAAGCCCAAGCGCATCCCACACATACACTCCCGAAGTTGCGCCGAGATCGTCGTTGCCGGGTATGCCGTCGGGCGCAGCTTTGAAAGTCTCCTCGCCGATGCGCGTTACCACTGCCTGGGTCTTCCACGGCTGGCCGGCAAAAACATAAGCGTAGGGAACCACAAAGTCCGGTTCATTTTCAATGTTGTAGCAGGGCTCAGCCCAGCACCGCAGCTTGAGAAAGAATCTGTCGAGCCGGGGAATCACTGTTTCCTTGCCGCCCATTGCTTCAAACAGCGCAGGATAATCGAAGGGAATCATGAAGCTGTACTGCCAGGTGTTTCCTTCTTCAAAGCCCTGCTGATCTGACGCCTCAGGATCGTAGTGGCGGCGCGGCTGCGATTTCTCGGCATCGAAGCCAACCTCCCAGCTTCCGTCGCTGTTTCGCGGGCGAATCCATTTGGTGTCAGGATCTACAAGGTTCTTCCAGGACTCTGACAATTTCAAAAAGCGCTCAGCTGCATCCTTGTGTCCCAATGCGCCGGCGAACTGCGCAGCCGCAAAATCATCACTGTTATATTCAAGCGTTCGAGAGGCTGAAATATCGTCCTTCTCCGCAGGCACATAACCAAGCTTCAGATAGTCCTCAAGAAACGGCCGCTCTTTGTTGTCAGTTGTCTCGGTCGCAGCACGCACCATGTATTTGAGAGCAGTCTCAGTATCAAAGTTGCGCGCACCAAACGCATACGAAGACGCGATTACCGGCGCAGGCGAATCGCCGCCCATCACGTAGGTAACATCGTTCGCAGCTTCCCATCGTGGAAGCTGTCCACTTTGCACGGCGTCGTTCACCAGCGATTGCTGCATATCGCTTTCGCGCTGCGGCTCAAATAATGCCTGCATCTGCACCGTGTTGCGATAAATATCCCAGTCTGAGAAATTTGCGTATTGCGCTATCTGCGCGCCTGAAACCTCATGCGCCTGTTTGTCGAAACCCATGTAGCGGCCGTCAGCATCGCTGAACAATGTGGGCGAAAGAAACGAGTGATAAACGCCGGTGTAGTACTTGGTCCGTTGGTCCTTGGTGCCTCCCTCGACTTTAAAGCGATCGAGCAACTGCGACCACGTTTGCCGGGCTTTCGCATGCACTCCATCAAAGCCCCATCCCGCGATATCGTGTCCAAGGTTGCCAACTGCGCCCTTTGCATCGACGAACGAAACAGCTACCTTCAGTTCGATCTGGCGCTCGTTGCCAAAATCAAGCCACACGCCTGCATGTTTACCCTTTGCTTCTTTGCCGTCGCCGACGATTGTGCTGTCTTGCCACAACACTGACTTCTTGAAGGCCTTGTTGAACTTGCCTGCGCCGTAGATGTTGTAGTGCGAATTCGTTCCGCAAAAATGCCCTGCGCGCGAGTAGGCCTCGTAGCTGTCTTGCCCGGTGAGCGTGATGCTGTTGCCATCTTCACTTGTACCGGGCTGGTTACTCCGCGAACCGAAAGTGCCCGCGCTTGATCCGGAATTCACCAGCAGCCGTGCCGGCATTCCCTGCGGAAAAGTGAATCGCGCGATGCCTGCACGATCGGTAACGGTGAGTTCCACACGAACGCCGTTGGCCAGCGTCACAGCATAGTAGCCCGGATGTGTCTCTTCTTGCGCGTGGTCGAATTGCACGCCATATTGGGTGATGTCGGCGCCGGGACTTGCAGTAAGCTCCCCGGCAATAGGAAGCACAGCGAAGTCGCCGTAGAGCTCGCAGCCCGCGCCGCTGATGTGAGTCAGACCAAAACCTAGAATGGAGTTTGCGGCAGCGAAGCCAGGCTTGGCCGATTGTGAATATTGATACCAGGCGTCGGTGTTGGTGTCGGGACTCCACTGAATCATGCCGAATGGCAGCGTCGCTCCCGGAAACGTGTTTCCGCCGCCCGCGGTTCCGATGCGCGTTTCAACCGAATCGTAAGGGGCGTCGACCTTTTGCGCGCTCATCAACTGAGCCACCATGATGGTGCCAACCAGAGCGCCTGCGCGCATTAACTTCAAGTGACTCATATCATCCTTTTCCCAAAGAGGTTCTGTTGAATTGCGTGTTTAAAAAGCAGTCTTCTCAATTAATCGTGAGAGCGAACGTACCGGTTTGCTGCATGCTGCCTGATGTCGCTGTCACAGTTACTGTCGCATTCACCGGCGGATTCCTTTGAGTGGGCGTAGATCCCCCGCCGCAACCTGAAGCGGGCGCGAAACCTGCGAATGTAAGCACGACGAACAGTACAGCCCATATCAGGCTCTTTCTCTTCCACCCCAGCAGCAGTATGGTTGCCGCCAACGCAGCTTCAGGGATGAATGGCGCAGAGCGGTGCTGAACCTGGCCGACATTTGAGTTCGCTGCCACGGTGAGTTGTGTTGATGCCGCAGCGCCCGACAGCGTAACTTGCGTCGGACTAAAACTGCAAGTGGCTCCAGTGGGAAGCCCCGAGCAAGCAAAGCTGACGGCCCCGCTGAATCCGTTTGCCGGAGTAGCTGTCACAGTGACGCTTCCAGAGCTTCCCGACTGGATAGTGAGCGTCGCGGGTTGAATGCCGATTGAAAAGCTCGGAGCGGGAAGGTTGATTGTGAACGCGGCTGAACCGACATTGCTGTTTGTGTAGCCAGAAGCAACGGCAATCGCCTGGATAGTTTCGGTGGCCGAGACGCTAATTGAACTTGAGTATTGCGTTGAGCCCGCGGTCGGCGTATCTCCGTTGGTTGTGTAGTAAATCAACGCATTTGGTGTTGTGTCGCTGATGGTAACCGTTTGCGCTGACGTAAACGTGCCGCCGTTGGGATTGAATGTTGGGGTCGCAGCCGTCGGTAGCGTCGCGGTAATGGTATAGGTCGCAGTGCTTATGCCACTGGGCGCATATCCACTTGCAACCGTAAGTGCGTTAATAGTCTCCGGGCCGGAAGTAACTGTAATTGCGCCACCATACAAATTTGAGTTAGTCGTCGGTGTGCTTCCATCCGTGGTGTAGTAAATGGCGGCATTGGGAGTTATAGAAGCCAAAGTAACTTGCTGGGCCGATGTGTAACTAGCGCCGGCCGGAGTAAATGTGGGCGACGATGCCTGCGGATCGTTGGAGTTGTACTGAACGTAATAAAAACTGTTGCCGCTGAACCCCACATAGACCGTGCCAAAAACATCCTGGCTTGCAGCCATGTCGTAGGGAATGTCAAAGATGCCGTAAGGATAATAAGAAATCCTGTTAAAGGTAGTTCCGCCGTCGACCGATTGAAAAATGCCCCACTGGGAGTCATTCGCCAACAGCCCGTAAACGTAAATCGCTGGATAGGTTTGTCCGGTTGCGGCTTTTCCTAAAGCGACTTGCCATGCATAAGTGAAGGCCGGGAGGCGGGCGAATGAAGCTCCCGCATTCGTCGAGTGGTAGAGCCCGTGACTGTGTGCTCCCTGCCAGCCGTCGACAAGCCAAACATCACCTGAGGCATTTGGATTCGCCGCCATTCGGCCCCAATGCGTATAAGTGGGAGTCTGGCTGGAGCCCGCCGTCTCAGCCCATGTAACACCACCATCCGTACTCACCCAGAAGCCGCCATCATTACCGCCGTTGGGGCCAAAGGTTGTCTTAAGATAAAACGTTCCCGGCGTAAGTGGGTCGGCGACGAGCTGATGCTGGGCGAGCACATAGATCCAGTCGCCCATTTGAATCGGCAAAAAGTTATAACTTGTGTTCGAAGGACATTCAGAATACGACGTTGCCCCGGTTACGGAGTTGAATGACTGAGTCTGGGTCCAGGTTGCGCCACCATCTTTTGAATAAAATGGTGCGGGCACCTGGCCGAATTGCGCGTTAGGGTCGCCGGCGTTGGTGGGGAACCACACTATGTTGTCAGCGCCCAGCGACTCGCCGGACTTACGCGCCGACACCGCAATTTCTCCGCCATAGAGTACGCAGGGATGGGTGCTGTTCAGAATCGACTGAAATTGAGTCCACGTGTTGCCGCCGTCGTTGCTGTACCCCGCGTATTGAAACTGAGGCTGAGTTGCCTGGCTGGTTTCATCGTTGGTATCGGGCGCTACAACGTAATTTGGCGCGTTAGGCGCGTAGGCAATATCCTGCGACATGCCCAGCCCGTAGCCGCCATTGGCCCAGGTACTGATGGGGTAGTGCTCGGCTGTGTAGGTGTCGGGGTCGAGGATTGTAAACTCCGACTCATCCGCGACCCCCAGCACGGGATTTCCTCCGGGCGGTATGGCAGCGGCGGATGTTTCCATCTCTTCAATGCCCCTTGCCATGCTGGTCCATGTGGGCGGATTGGAACTTGTATCGGCGGCGGCGTTGGGCGTGGTGGTGATCACCCCATCATTCCCGCAGGGCTGCCAAAGATTTCCTTTGGAATCAAAATAGAGCCCGCTCTCGGAGACGAAGTAGCCTTGCGGCCGGAATGAGGAGGGATCGAGCCAATCGATTGATTGGCTGGTGGACCATTTGTAGTTGCTTCCCAGTGTGGTCCAGGTCGTGCCGCCATCGGTGGAGCGTTGCAGCACATCGCTGGCATCAATGAAAATGCGATTTGAGTTTCCAGGATCGACCGCGATGCCGCCGGTGGCTCCGTTTGGTGTTGCGATGGTGGACCAGGTGCCGGCGCGGCTCAATTTGAAGATGTTGTTGCTCGAGTTGCCGTCAGTCACCCACAAATTTCCTGCGATATCCATTGTGGCCCAACACAGTTGTGACGCTGGTTGGCCGCTGCCGCAAATATGGTTCGCGGCCGGGTCGGTTACATCCGTCCAGGTCACGCCACCGTCATTGCTCATCACAACGCCGCCGCCGCTTACGGCGTCGCTATTTGATTCGTCATGCTTGATGTAAGTGATGTAGATCTTGCTGCTCACGGCTTGGCCGCCCACCTGCACTGTGGCGCTGCCCCCATCAATTCGCGGAAGCTGCGACTCGTACCGCACCGTTGATGTGTTGGCAAGGAATCCGCCGCCGCTTACCTGGGTCCACGTTTTGCCGCCGTCAACGGTTTTGTAAAGTCCGTCTGTGGCGCCCTGCGCACCGGGGCTTCCAAAGTAAGCAACGTTGCCATTGTTTGGATCGAAGGCCAGACGCTCGCCGCTGGTTTGCGTTGAAAGGCTACCGCTCAGGGAAAGATTCCCCGCAGTGAAGGTAACGCCGCCATCCCAACTCGCGTAGACATTCAGGTTGATGTTTTGATTGGTCGCCGACAAATCTGTCGACGTGCTGAACTGATACGCGACAATAATGTGGTCGGGATTAGTGGCGTCGATTGCGATGGCGCCGGCGCCGGCATTGGCGGGCGCACCGGTGACGGTCGAAGGAAAGGCGCTGGCGAGCTTGGTGGGAACCCAGGTCTGCGCCGCATTATTCCAACGGTAAAGGTTTTCAACGTCGCCCCGAGCATACATGCGTGTGGGGTCAGAGGGGCTAACCGCCATACCGCGCATCCATCCGCCTGCGCCAATTTGAACCGGCGCCCAGGTGTAATTCGCCGAGAGGTCCTTATCCTGCGCGTGACTTAGGGTAGGAATGAAAACAGATGTCGCAGCCAGCAGGAAAATGCACGCTCTCAGTTTGAATCGCCGGATCATAAAAATTCCTTTCAATTGGGTGCTGGCATTCTGAGGCGCCCCACAGGAACACAGGCAGATTTTGCCGCTCCTCGCGAACAGAAGCGCGGGTCACTCTAAATTTAAAGAGCACACTTCTTACCCTTCGGATAGCTCATCGCTTTATATACCCCACAGAGGTAGTTTTTCAACCTGGGCCCACCTCACCTGGGCGCATGTCCCGCTAGCCGCAGCATTTAACTGCAATAACACTGGCTGTTGCGCGCGATTGCGCGAGCCCCATCGAAATGCCAATGGGCCGCATTTTGCGGCCATTCGAAACGTGACAGACGAGCTCGGCTGGCCAGCAATTATCACAAATTGCCGAAGTGAAAGGGAGTTCAGAGCGCGGCGAAATCCCTCAAGAACTGGGATCGCTCAGCGATGCCGATAAGGAGGCTGGAATTGCGACCATGAATGGCCTGCAAGAACTGAGTTGGCGGAGTTGAGTTGAATTGAATTGAGTTGAGTTGAGTTGAGTTGAATCGAGTTGTGTTGATCTGGCTTCGAAGCCTATTCAATTGGCTCAAAAATTGAAGGTGACGCCCGCGCCCGCTCGCAGGCTGTTCTGGGCGTTGGTGGTGGTATTGGCAAGATCGGTACGCAGCCAGTCTGCCTCAAACACGCGAATCCCCACATGCGGCGTCGCGCGCAGATTCATGCCGCCGCCGGCCAGCACTGCCAGGCCGTTATCTGAAGCAATGGGAAATGGCTTCATCGGTATCAAGGTATTAAATGCGAAGACCTCGCCAACCAGACCCTGACCGTATAGGTTGAACCGCCGTTGACCCGGCGACCAGGTATAGCGCGGCCCAAACACTGTCGTCACCATGTCAAGGCCCACGCCCGAGGAATTAATGTTGCCGGTGTGCAAACCCGAGATGTCGGCAACCATGCCCCATCCTCCACAAAAACGATCGTGCACCTGCATGCCCGCGCCTGACATCCAGAAGCGGCTGCCGCCCACCTGGTTGGCCGACGCTCCATTAAATGTGAACGCCACATCGAACGTCTGCGGCGAGCGGGAATTGGCTGTCGCCTTCTGTGCCATGCCCGGCATCGCCGGGGCAATCATCGCTAACACGCTCCAAAGGAGCAGCCTGCTGAATTGTGCGCGCATCGCGTCTCTCCTTTGTGAGTTACTGAACTTCGAGGGTCACTGTGGCCGACTTTTGTACTGAGCCGGCGGTTGCTGTGATGGTCAGGTTGTAGTCCTTAATTGGCTGCGCAAAGAATCCATTTGGCGAGCTGCACCCGCTCAGCAACGTGGCTGAAAGCGCGCTGCACGCCAGCACCAGCACCAGGAACATTTGTCGCATTTTGCGCCCTTGCCGCCTCATCCGCTTCGCTCCAAATAGCGGCAACAGCAGCAAGGCAAGGCCAATCGGCACCATGCGCTTTGGCAATCCTGTTTGCGGGCTTGCCGCGGAGCTCAATGCGGCATCGCTTATGGTGAGCGTAACCGTCTGCGCGCCGCCGTTGGCCGGAATGCTATTGGGCGAGAAGGTTGCTGTGACGCCCGAGGGCAGTCCGCTGATGGTGAAATTCATCGCGCCTGCATACAATCCGTATTCTGGAGAAACGTTGAAGGTGTAGTTCACGGTTCCGCCGGGATACACGCTCTTGAGGGTCGCGCCGTTAACTGTGAGCGTAAACTCCAGCGGAGTCACGGTCACCTTCAGGCTCGATGTGGTGCTGCTGCCGGTAAAGTTCATGTCGCCGGAGTAGGTGGCGGAAATCGAATGGGAGATGCCCGGCGCAAGCGCTGAAGTCACAAAGCTTGCTGTGCCGTTTTTCAATGTAACTGTGCCCAGCGGAATGGTGTTGTCAAAGAAAGTGACTGTGCCGGTCGGAGTTCCAGTTGTCGCGGATGCCACCGTCGCGGTGAGAGTTAACGGCTCACCGGGATTGATTGATGTAGCGCTCGCGTTGAGTGAAATGCTGCTCGCGGCTTGTGTAATCGTCAGAGTTCCATCAGTTACCACTTGCGCGTAGTCAGAAAGGTCTGCGCCCGTCACGCTCGGCACAATCGCATAGCTGCCGACATTCGAGCTGGTGGTTGCCGTTGTGGCAAAATTCTCAGTAAAGCTATCGCTGTTCTGCGCACCGGTAACGCTGCCTTTAAAGACAGGATTCGCCGTGCCGTAGACCTTGGTGGCGTTGTTTGCTGTCACATCGAGAGTGGCCGAGTTCACCGTAATTGTGGTCGTCGCTGGACCCGGAGTGCTGTAGTCCGCGGTATTGGTTGGCGTAAACGTCACGCTCAGTGTGTGCGGCCCAGTGCTCAGCACCGTGCCCGCTGCCGGGCTGTAAACAAATGTGCCCGCAACCGTCGCGTTGTTGTAACTGGCCGTCGCATCAAGCTGCGTCGCGCTCAGCGCAGTTCCGTAAGTGATTGCCGCGGGCGCTGGCCATGTGATGGAAGGCGTCGCCTGGTTGACTTTAATCTGCACCGTCGACGTCGCACTGGTCAGGTCGGTTGTATCGCTCGGCGTAAACGTCACGCTCAACGTTTGAGTGCCACCACTCAGCACCGTCCCCGCTGTCGGAGTGTAAACAAATGCGCCGGCAACCGTCGCGCTGTTAAAGCTGGCCGTCGCGTCAAGCTCGGTCGCGCTCAGCGCGGTTCCGTAAGTGATTGCGGCGGGCGCGGCCCATGTGATCGATGGCGTAGCGCGGTTGATTTTCAAAGTGCCGGTCGCCGATCCCTGGTAGTTGGCATCGCTGATGGTGCCCACCACCGAGTAACTCCCGGCAGTTGTCGGCGGATTCGCGCTGCCGTTGTAAGTGAATTGCACCGTGAGGCCTGCGGGTACGGTGGTAGCGGTTGCCGAAAGCAGCGAGCCAGTGTAGGTCTGCGTCAAATTGCCCAGCTTCACCGATGCGGCAGCCTTGCCGACGGTCAACGAATGCGCGGCGTCGCTGCTCGATTGAAGCGATACCGTCCCGCTATAGACGGCTTGAATGGTGTATGTCCCTGCCGCCGTTCCCGCAGGCAGAGTGTAGCTCACGCTGGCTGCGCCGTTGTTGACCGTAGAGCTTGTCACGGTTGTTCCTATCGGCGTGGCCCCTTGAAGAATCGTGAAGGCGACCTTGCCCGTGTTCACCACTCCCGAATTGCTGGTCACAGTCGCTGCAAGCGTCACAGATTGCGAACTGGCGCTGAACGCGACAGTGGCATTGGACGCTTCCGTAGTTGTTGACGCCAACGCAATCGTAAGCGTGTGCGTATCGTCGGTGCTGGTTGCGAATGATGCGGTGCCGTTGTAGGTCGCCTGGATGGTATAAGTGCCTCCGGGTGTGCCGGCGGGCAACGTGTAACTAGCGCTGGCCGATCCGTTAGTCACCGAGCCAGTTGCCGCGGTGCCAATTGGCGTGGCCCCTTGCAGAACAGTAAATGTCACAGTGCCCGCATTCACGGTTCCGGCGGTGCTGGTAACAGTGGCTGATAGCGTGACATTCTGCGTGGTCGCGCTATAAGTTGCCGTCGCGCTCGACGCCGTTGTGGTGGTGGCCGCCATTCCCACAGTGAACGAATTGCTGGTTGCGGAGATGGACAATGCAGTGGGCGTAGTATTCAGCGTCAGGTTGGCTGTGAGCGTGTGGCTGCCAACCTGGCTCACCTGCAAGCTGGAGTAGGTCGCAATGCCCGTAGCGTCATTGATAGCCGCTGAGCCACCGGTCAATGTGCCGGTCCCGTTCAACGTCAACGGAATAGTGACAGTGGGTAATGGAGTTGCGGTCACCACGAACGGACTGCCGCTCTCAGACAACGTGACTCCAGCATCGAAATTGGTAGCGGCTGTAACCGTGTTCGGCGGTTCAGCGCTGAATGCGAGTGAATAGCTGGTCTGCACCGCGCCAGAATCTACACAGGGTGTAGTCGAGTTGTAGCCGGGGTAAGTGGTGTTCGTGTTCGGTGCGCCGCGCTGATCGCTGGTTACTCCCGATGGGATGCCGGCCACCAAGCCCGCGCAGATTGCCGGGCTACCCGGCAGCGGAATCATGGTCTGCGTGGGGCCGCCATAGTTGCCCAGCGGGGCCAGGTTCAGCCCGGAAACACCGATGAGATTGCCGCCGTTATTGGTGTAGGCAAAATCGGTGTCTGGATCTGTCCCCGCAGTATTGCCGGAAACAATGCTGTTTGCGACGGTTGCCGTTCCCCCGTAAATGCCTCCCCCAAATCCCGTAGTAGCGCTGTTGCCGCTGATCGTACTGCCGGTGAGCGAGAGCGAGTTCTGCGTGTAGATGGCGCCGCCAAATCCTCCAGTCGCGCTGTTGCCGCTGAAGGTGCTGTTGTTGACTGTTAAGAGGGCGTTTGAACTTGAAATCGCGCCACCGTAGCCGCCATTCGCAGTATTCCCAAACAGGGTGCTGTCATTCACGGTCAGCGCGCCTGAGCCGGTTGTATAAATCGCTCCGCCGAAGCCCGCATTTACAGTGTTGCCATTCAACACGCAATTTCTCACTGTAAGCGTGCCGGCGTTCGAAATGCCGCCGCCATTGGTCGCATTTCCATTCGTCACAATCAAATTATTGATGGCCGTGCTGGTCGCGCCACTGGCAACCGTGAACACTGTGAATGCGTTGTTGCCGCTCACCGTCACCAGATTGGCGAGTGATGCCCCACTGCCCGAGGTCGGCCCGATAATGGTTGTGTTCGATGGAATGTTCAGCGTACCGCTGGTGAGCGTGATGGTTTGCGCCGTCGCAAACGCGGTTGGATCAAACGTGATGCTGCCCGATCCAGCGTCGGCCGCACTATCAAGCGCCGAGCGCAGCGAACCGAGGCCGGAGTCGTTTGTGTTCTTGACTACGAATCCCGGAATGGTGACAGAGATGTTCCCGGTTGTACCCGTGATGCTGGCCGTGGTTGTATCCGTAGCCGTAATGGTCTGGTTGCCCACAGTCATCAGCGTCGCTGAGAACGTGCCCACGCCATTGGTGAGAGTGCTGTCCGCGGGCAGAACGGAACTCGAATCCGAACTAGTGAAATGAACCGTGCCGGAGTAGCCCGCCGTGGCAGTGTTGGTTGCATCGAGTGCCGTTACGGTGAAGTTGAAAGCGCCGCCCACATTGGCGGATGCCGGGGCAGTAACCATGAAATGCGTAGCGGGCGCCGGCGCCACTGTCGCCGTGCCTGAACCGTTCGCACTACCGAAGCTTGTACTGTTGACAGTGACCGTGAACGTATAGGAGCCTTGCGTCGCATAGGTGTGCGTGCCAGTGACTGCGTAAGCGGTGCCCGTTCCGCCCGGTTGCGCGATCGTTCCAGCGGACGTGGTTCCATCGCCCCAATCGATGGTCGCCGTGAAATCAGATGACGGCGCAGTATCGGATTCATTGATGAAGCTTGCTGCCGTACCGCTGAAAGGCACAGTAGCGACCGCCGAAATGGGACTCGCGGTTACCGCCAGGGTGGTTGTCCCAATGCCGCTCACCTGAATCAACTGTTGCGCGCCGGTGACGTTCAGCGCATTGTCTGTGAGGGTCACATCTTCAGTGAGCGTGGTTGCCGATTGCGGCGTGAAATCTATTTTGAGATTGCAAACTGCAGCCGGGCTCACAACGCTGGCGCCATTGCAGCGGTT
>Ga0206821_10010_pt2 | contig 44276 bp, 43 predicted proteins | sample Alteio_BWOrgCont_85_FD_152860 | JGI IMG/M metagenome (GOLD analysis project Ga0206821, IMG submission 152860) | Enriched cells from forest soil in Barre Woods Harvard Forest LTER site, Petersham, Massachusetts, United States -... | ecosystem: Environmental > Terrestrial > Soil > Temperate forest >...
TTGGCTGTCAACATTGAGACGGACGCGGCGCATTGTGAAAAAGAAAGATCAATCCATACGATTCGATCCGCTTTCGGCCAAGCGTGTCGATATTCGATGCAGGTCTTAACCCGCGGTTCACTGCGGAGTGAAAGGATCGCAGCTCGACAGAGGGGGCTCTCTCATGAACCCGGTTGCTATCCTTGGCCGGTGGGTGCTGGCCATAATCACTGCAGTTGTCACCGGCGCTCTCGTCGTGTTTGTGACGCTAGTCGTCTATGCGATAATCTATCATGAAGATAATGCGCAGATAAGCGCCCACGTGATGTCGATGTTTAGCAACGCCGCTTGGCTCGGTGCTATCGGTGGCATGTGGGCGGGCTCGGCAACGCTGCCAGCGACCCAGCGCAAGCAGTTCATCTTATGGTTTGGCGGCCTATGGGTTGTCTGCTTATTGCTTTACTCCGTCACCCAGATCGTGACCGGAACCTGGAATAACTTCACCACATTCGGAATTTTCGGCACCGTGATGGGGGGCATGTGGGTAAAACGACATCTGTGGAAGTCACCGCCGCCGAATTTCGACAACTTGTGGCCCGACGAACAGCCGCCCCCGTCTTTACGTTCTCCGGCCAGCCCAGCCACGACCAATGTGAGGCCTACCGGAAAATCAGTTAATCAGGGAAGGGCGACGTTTGGTCGTCGCGGATAGACTGCGACGACAGGTGAATTTCGACTTGATCATAAGATTGGCATGTAGGTTGCGGCTGGATTTTCCGCGATCTGATTTGTTGGCGCGGCGGCTGATCGAGCAATACGGTGACCAAGCGGTAATTCAAGTACCGCTGAACGCGGATCACTTCTACGCGCGGAACGATAATCACATCGCCACGATTGTGAGATGAGGCGAGCAAAGTAATCGAGGCGGTCCCGCATTTGAGGAAGGATGTCGAATGCTAAATCTTCTCTGGCTGATCTATGTACCTACGGTGGTGTATCTGGGATTCGAGGTGTTTCCTTGGTGGACGCCCTTGATTGCAGGAATTGGCGGGATGGTAGTGTACTGTTTGCTTCCGCAGGCGCGGTACACGATGGGCTTGTTGTTATATGGGTATCACACGGAACATAAGACGGTTGGGCAAGCGATAATTTCGATATTCAATGGCCAGAATCCGAGGGCGTTGGCTGGATTCTCCCAGTTGTTCCTTTCGATGTACGTCATGTACGCCACTCTCGCTTTTGTTCTATTTGGGATTGGGTGGGGCCTCAGCTTTATTTTGTAATTGCGTCAATGGTCCAACAGTACCGCTGCGAATAGGGGCCAGCTTGAATAACTGGAAGCGGTTCAAGAAGATGCTGAGATCTTCGCCCGGCCCAGTTGACATGCTGATGCGGGAAATTGACCGGGGGCGGATCGTGGCAGCACGGGAGGGTTGGCGGATGCGTAAAGAGATATTTAAATGAATAATAGCGGGCGCGCGTGAAGCCCTTGCCCTTGCCAGCTGCATAGGAGACGGGGCGTCATATCGCGTTCACTATTCAAAAACATCGACCGAGAAGAAAAGACGGAAGACGAAGCCCAACGCTAAGGGCAATGGTGGCGATGACAACGGCCATCGCGCCTGATCGGTTAATTCCTGCTGTTGAATATGTGCGCATGTCAACGGATATGCGGATATTCTCCATTAATGCCCAACGAAAGCTGATCGCCGAGTTTGCGCGAGAGCGCGGATACGAAGTCCTGCGGACCTATGCCGATCCGGCGCAAAGCGGGCTGGGGCCGCGGGGCCGCAAATCATTGCGGACGCTTCTATCGGACGTGCTCAAGCCGCAACGAGACTTCTCGGCAATTCTGATCCGCGATGTGAGCCGATGGGGTCGATTCCAGGATCCGGACCAGGCCCCGCTATCGTTTCGGCCTGGATGGAGGTGCCCTTAATTTGGCACCGAACATAATCGCGGGGAGGACGAAACCGGCTACGACAAAAAGCGTTACCGTCAACCCCAGGAACTGCCCCAATCTGACAAAGCCAGACGCTACGCGGGCCATACCCCAACCACCAAAATCCTGTTTCAGCACGCTTAGACCCCAAGATAGGCGCCTCTACGGGGTTTGCTGCAACCGCCGTGCCGCGCCGCAGAAGACCAAGGCTGGTCGGCTAATCCTATGGTGCGATAGCCTGTCCCGGCTTCTGGGGAGGGGCGCGATGCTTACCACCGCACAATGCCTCGTCAACGCAGCAGAAATGGAATGGCGCGCCACTACTTGCCAAACTCCAGAGATAGCGACGAACTATGGAAAGATGGCGGTGTATTGGCAGCGTCTTGCGCTACGGGCCACTTGGCAGGACGGATACGATTCTCGCACCGCAGCAAATTCAAATTAGCCGCTTCACCTGTCTAGATCCCATGGGGAGTGGATAGCAACCGGCGCATAGGTACGGCGAGTGATTGGCGATCCCCCACCCCAATGGCTCGAGGGCATCTATTTCTTCCAGCGTTCCATCGTCTTGGCGCGGATAGCGTCGCGCTTTACCGTGGGGCTCTTGGAGTGGGTAGCGGCTGCGAGCTTTGCAGGGGGGATTTTCTGCCCCTCTGAGCGCGGCCAAAAAAGGGGACAATTTCGTGATAGATGACGTCATAACCGAACGGAAAGCTTGGCTCAGCAACGCGGTGGCGGAGTTGAGGCCATTATTCAATTGCGCCGGTTACAAAGTACCGGAGAATGTAAGGGTGACGTGCGCCCGTCTCGGTCGCCGGACTTCCGGGTGTCACTACTCCCCATCATGGAGCAGCAACGGCAACCATGAGATTTTCATAAATTGTTCGATACGTAGCGCCCACGAGGTTATCTCGACATTAGTTCATGAGATGGTTCACGCCAGCGCAGCCAATACAGGACATGGGAAAGACTTCAAGAAGATTGCTTTTGCTGTCGGACTAATTGGACCAATGCAAAACACGGATGCGGGGCCGGTATTATCACGATGGATTAAGAAATTTGTTAAACGCTGGGGGCCGTATCCCCTCGCGCAATCGTCCGACATGTTTCCAGCGGACCAATTCGCCCGCCGACATCTTCTCACCCGCTCGGAAAAGTGGCTTGTTCGCTTGGGCGGTCAGTTGGCTTCGGCAAGGGCAACGGCGGCGAGAATGCCGGAAATGCCTGGCTCGCAGTTGGATAAGGCGGTTGCCGAAGTAAAGGAAATTATCGGTGTGTGGGAGCAAGTGTTGTTGCAGATGGAATGGGCCCAGAAATGAGGCAGACCGCTTTTATGAGTGATTTAAATTGCCCTGATGATCTACGTGCAGTATCAGATGATGATATTGTTGCCCGACGGAAAGATCGACGGGCAACTCTTTCGTGTGTTGCATTAACAAGAGTGGGCCATCTTGTTTAGGACGCGCGTGGGCGCCGCCCGCGTCTCGACGAAATTCTTAATCGTCTCCTCGGACGGTTTGGTGGCGACGACGGTGACGCTTTCCACGGGCAGCCCGGAAATCAATCTGGCCTGTCCAGCCGGCTGGTTGGGTGGGGCTGGCTGGGCGATGGCGGAAGACGGCCCCAGCGCGACGGTAGCGATGACGATGAACGCGACTATGCGCATATTGGCCCTCATGATTGGACCTTAGTGGCTGGCTTGTGTGGCGGGCCGGTCACGTGGGTTTCTTTGGCGTGTGCTTTATGACCAATGCTATAGTACGAAGATGTTCGTGGAGTCAACGAAGATCTTCGTAGGTCCGGATTTCTCATGCTATGCTGCATCGCGAAATCATTACGGTCTTGCCTCGCACCGCAGACAACCGGATTGGAATTTCGGGCTTAAACAGATCTGAGTACGCAGGTCCACTATCTAGCCGAGTTTAGCCTCGAAAGATTTAGCGCGTCCTGGGGGTGCCGGTTCTGCAATAGCAATCGCATCATTTCGCCTTGGACTTTTGCGGCAGTATTGTCAGCAAAGGAAGGGAAAGAACGATGAGCCCTACCCCAATCCTGAGGGTCGGCCGCCCGCACCAAGAAATGTGCTCAGCCCAGTAGTGCTTGGTCTCCTACGACGACGGATCCGGAAGCAGATACCTCAGCGTAAATTCCGCAACAGATGTGACCGTTGTGGGCAAAAAGCTCAGGGACCATATCGATGTCCTTGATCCCGGCCTTGGGGTCCACATGGGTAGCTGCGCAGCGATCGATATCGGCCAGTAGCTTCAGCTGAGCCCCGCCCAGGCGAAGTAGCGTGCCTGCTTCCCGGCCGTACTCCGACCATGCCGGCCAGCCCTGGACAAGCACATTGGCTCGAAAGCGGGCCGGATCCACCGCCTTGCCGAGCCGACGCTCTAAGTCGCGCACACTCTCCAGGTTCAGCACCGAGACGAATCCTTTCCTCGAATCCGCAAAGCGATGACGACCTGGCGCGACCAGCACTTTCAATTGACCGGCGACGTGCTCCGGTACCTCATCCCTCAAAAAATCTGCCAGCCATCGTTCGAACTCGGCCCTGCCCTCCGACGTGGTGAGCGTGCCTTCAAATAGCAACCTACCGCCTGTCGTCACCGAAAGCTGGCCGCTGATGTCATTATACCGGGTGCATGCCCGCGCCAGCGCCGGAATCTTGGCCAGCACGGCGAAACGCATCTTCGAGATGTGCGCCGGCGTTGCTGGATCGAATCCGCTTGGTCCATCCTCCACCGCGTAAATGCGGTCGCAGGGAAAATGACCGCCAACATCCAAGTGGGTGGCGTTAAGGGCTTCGGGTGTGAAACCCTTGACGGGATGACGGTAGAGACCGGCAATGCGACCAGCCATGTGCAATGTCCTCGTCAGAGACAGATGTCGAAGCCACCAATTGAGGTGCACTATCAATAACCGACATTCAAATTCGCCACTCGGCTCGGGGAAATGTCAACGGAAGTCTCAGATGAGCTACAGGTGCAATCGGACGATTTTGATGCAAATAATGTTGACGAAAATCCACTATTGGCCGTCTCGATTTTGCCGAGTTAAACGCAATTATTCATAGCGCAGCGCATTGATCGGATTGGCATTTGCTACGCGCAATGCGTGAGCAAAGACGGTCGCCCAGGCGATAATCAGGGCAACGGTGCCTGCGCCTAAGAAATACAGCGGACTGAGCGTGATGCGATAGGCGAAGCCCTGTAGCCAATCGTGCAGATAGAACCAGGCGATGGGCCAAGCGATGGCATTGGCGATGAGGACTGGAACCGAGAATTGGCTGAGCAACATCCAGATGATGTCGCCGGTGCTGGCGCCGAAGGTCTTGCGGATGCCAATCTCCTTCGTGCGACGACCAGCTGTGAAGGCGGCGAGCCCGAACAGTCCTAGGCACGCAATAAAGACCGTAATCCCAACGAAGATGACGAAAATCGATCCCTGTCGCTCGTCAGCTTTAAATTCCTTATCAAATGTGTCGTTGAGAAATTGCCGCCGTATCGCGATAGTCGGCGCAAAGGTTTTCCACGTCTGATCGATATAAGATAAAGCCTGGTTCAATTGATCAGGACGTACTCTAACGGAGAATGTCGATGAGTTTGCCGGGACGAAACGATATAAAGTTCCTTTTGGCGGAAGTTTCGGACCGTCCATGTCTATATCGGAAAGAACACCAACTATCGTCACCTGTGTCGTATGAAGGATAAAGGATTTCCCAACAGCTTCCTCAGGAGTGTATCCCAGACGTCGAGCAGCCGCGGCATTAATTAAAACATTGTATGGCTGGCCTGGACGCTTGAACTCGTCACCCCCGTGAGATCTAGAGATGAATCTCCCGGCAAGTAAGTGTATGCCATATAGAGTCGGAAAGCTTGGACCGACAACAATGCTTTGAAAAAACTCCCCCGGGTCTCCACTACGATGATGAACGTCGGTATTCATAATTAGTCCGTCAAACGGAACTGTATTCGACATCGCCACATCCACGATGGCGGGGTTTTTCTGCAGGATCTTGGCAAACGTCTCTCGCGCATTTGACGCCATGTCAGCGCCATTAACAATAATAACGTTGTCGCGATTAAAGCCGAGATTCACATTGCGTGCGAACGAAATTTGCGCAAATACAGTCGCCGCTGAGATGCCGAGCCCAATCGAAACAGCGAACTGTAATACGACGAGGCTGGTGCGAAGAATGCCCGAACCCCATTGCCCAGATGTGTTAGATCTCAAACCCATTACTGGCTTCATATTCGAAAGCACCAATGCCGGATAGGCACCTCCGACTATACCGGCAACAAGGGCTATTGCCAGGATAGCAAAAATTAGGCGCCAATCCGAAAAGTCTGAAAACTGAATGGGCTTTTCCAGAAAGCCATCAAATATGGCAAGTAGCAGTTCCACCAGCATCAATGCAAAAACAACTGACAAAAGTGAGCTGAAAAGCGATTCACCAAAAAATTGGACGATTAGCTGCGTTCGAGTAGCACCAGATGTTTTCCGCAATGAGATTTCGCGGGCGCGCAAAGAGGCTCGCGCCGTAGCCAGATTTGTATAGTTGAAGCAAGCAGCAAGAAGAATTAAGCATCCGACCGCGGCAAAACCGTAAATCGTCGTCCAACTACCATTCGGCGTCATGCTTCCGTAACGATCAGTTGTCAGATGATCATCTTGGAAAGGATTGAGATGCATGATCATGACCTTGCTCGCTTTGGTATTGCCGATTGCGAGTTTCTTTGGATCTGCCGACCGGTCGATCAACGCATTTAGCTTAGTTAGAACGGCATCTATGTCTGAACCTGGCGCAATACTGACATAACCAAAGCCATTGAAGAAATTCCATGCCTCCTTGTCCGCTTGCGAAAGGCGATCGACACTAGAGGTGTTTGGTAAAACAACGTCTATTGAAAGCTGTGTATTATGGGGCAAATCCCGCAATAGGCCGGTCACAATAAGCGGATGCTGAGTCGCTTTGCAGTTGCCACCATCGACATCGCAAGTCGTTCCTCCGATGTTAATCGATTTCCCGACAATGTTCTTGTCACCAAAATATTTTATCGCCATCGCCTCGGACAGAACGACTGATTCTGTTTGGTTAAAAACGCGTCTCGGATCTCCTTGCAGCAATGGAAGTTTGATGACTTGAAAGAAATTAGGATCGACCACAGCAACGCGCTCTGAGAACTGATGTTCGCCGACGATTATGGTCATCCGTTCTGGAGTTAGCCGGGTCATCGCCTTGACCCCGGGAATTTGTGCTAACATGGCTGCAGGTACGGGAAATGGCGAAGTCGTAAAGTGTACGGGGGCCTGACCAGGATGAACCAAAGTAGCCTCCACTCTGAACAAGTGCTGGCTGTCGGGAATCCACTTGTCGTAGGAAATCTCATCGCGGATGAACAGGATAATGAAAATCGCGCAGGCGAGCCCCACAGCCAAGCTGGCAATATTGATGAAGCTGTAGAGCTTGTGCCGGATCAGGTTGCGGAGGGCGATAACGAGGTAGTTGCTTATCATAGTGCTTACTCGTAGCGCAACGCGTGGATGGGATTGGCGTTCGCCACGCGGCGAGCATGCACAAAAACCGTGGCCCAGGCGATGACCAAAGCCGCCGCGCCTGCCGCTAGAAAATATGCCGGACTGAGCGGGATGCGATAGGCATAGCCTTCGAGCCAATCATGGAGGTAATACCACGCGAACGGCCACGCGATCAGATTGGCAATAAGCACCGGAATGGAAAACTGCAAAAGCAGAAGCAAGGCAATATCCCGTATGCGTGCGCCGAACACCTTTCGGATACCGATCTCTTTGGTTCGACGAGTGGCCGTAAATGCGGAAAGGCCGAAAAGCCCTAAGCAAGCGATGAAAATTGCGATGCCAACAAAGAAGCCAAATATTCTCCCCTGCTTTTCATCGCTTTGAAACTGCTTCTGAAAATCGTCATTGAGAAAGTGACGATCAATGGCAATCGTCGATGCAAATTGGCGCCATGTCCTATCCACAAACGATAAGGTTTCGGGGAGCCTGCTTTCGCGGGTGCGAATTGACACTACCGGCAAAAAGCTTGGCGCATATCGGTAGAGCGTGGCTGCAACTTGCTGTTTGGGACCATCCATCTTTATATCTGCAAGCACCCCTACAATCGTGACGCGCGTAGTGTGAAGAATAACCGTCTTTCCGATAGCATCGGCAACCGAGTAGCCTAGGCGACGTGCTCCGGCAGCATTGATGAGAACATTGTATGATTTGCCGATTTGACGGGTATCTTCTCCCCGCGCTTCAGAAAGGACTCGCCCAGCGACGAGGCGGATGCCATAAAGATGCACATAGCTAGGGCTGGTCGATACCACGCGGAATGTTTCCGTTGTCGTGCCACCCGGCATATGTACATCGGAAGTTATGGTGTTGCCGTCAAGCGGCGCGGCGTTGGATAGCGCTACATCCGTAATTTGCGGATTTGCGCGCAGAGCATCAGCAAAACTCTTCACCGCGCTGTTGGACAGGTTTTCCGCGTCAACAAGAACAACACCATCTCGTTTGAATCCGAGATCAATATTGCGGGCAAACGAAATCTGGGCAAACACTACCAACGCAGCAATGCCAAGCCCAATTGACACCGCGAATTGCAGCACCACTAGGGATGTTCGAAACAAGGCGGAACCAGAGAGTGTCGCAGAATTGGTTCTTAGAGCGGCGGCAGGCCGGAAGCCCGATAAAATGAGCGCTGGATATATGCCACTGAGAATTCCTGCAAATACCGCGATAGCTACCGAAGCCAATATCAATGGCCAGTCATCCTGGTAATGAAGCTCAATTGTTTTGCCAAGAAAGCTGTTAAAGGCGGGCAGCAATATCTCCACCAACGCGGAAGCCAGAGTGAAAGAGAGCAATGCGGTTAGGATTGATTCAGTCAGAAACTGGACCACCAATTGCCCACGAGTTGCGCCCATGACCTTTCTTAGAGATATTTCTCGCGCACGCAGCGCCGCCCTTGCCGTGGACAAATTAGTAAAATTAAAGCAGGCAACAAGCAAAATCAGAACGCCAATGGCAGTGAAGCCGTAGACAGTAGTCCAGCTCCCGGGTGCTGTCATAGAGCCATACTGATCTGTCGAGAGGTGATCATCGCGGAAGCGCGTCAAATGCGGGACCACTAGAGCACTACCGAGCATGTTGAGGTTCGATAATTTCTTCAGATCGACGGACCGATCGATTATGGTTTTGAGCTTTGCGACCACGACGGCGGGATCCGAACCTGGTGCTAAGGCAACGTATCCCCAGCCTACTATCCATAGCCAATTCGCCCTTTCAAATTGAGACATCTCGAAAGCGGCAGATGTATTTGGGATCAATATCTCCGCCGTGAGTTGAGTATTGCGCGGTAGATCACGCATTATGCCTGTGACAACTAGTGTGTGTTCGTGGGTCACACAGTTTTGTTGCACTGTGCCGCAGCTTCGTCCGCTGAACATTATTGTTCGTCCCATCGGGTCTTCGTTCCCGAAGTACTTTCTAGACGTGCTCTCAGAAAGCACAGCAGAGTCGGGCCGTTCAAAAGCGCCAGCAGGACTGCCGCGTAATAATGGCAGCTTGATCAGCTGAAGAAAGTTCGGGTCAACCACGCCTACTGTTTCAGAAAATTGGCGATTCTCGACGATTGCGGTCATGGACTCAGGCATGAGGCGGGTCATGGACCTGACTTCTGGAATTTTTTGTAGCATCGCCTGAGGAATTGGAAATGGGGCCAGTGAAGAACGTGTTGGGGGCTCGCCTGGATTGTTGAATGTGATCTCAACCCTGTACAAATTCTCGGTGTCCGGAATCCATCTGTCGTAGGAAAGCTCCTCCCGAACGAACAGGGCAATGAAAATGGCGCAAGCAAATCCGACCGTGAGGCCGCCGATATTGATGAAACTATTAAGCCGATGCTTCGCAAGATTGCGCAGCGCGGTGACAAGATAGTTTTTGATCATAGAAAATTACTCGTAGCGCATAGCATGAATGGGATTGGCGCTTGCTACACGGATGGCATGGACGATGACCGTGGCCCAGGCGATGACCAGGGCGGCCGCCCCTGCGCCTAAGAAATACAGCGGACTGAGCGTGATGCGATAGGCAAAGCTCTGCAGCCAGTCGTGCAGATAATACCAAGCGACCGGCCAGGCGATGGCATTGGCGATCAGCACCGGAATCGAGAATTGCCTGAGCAGCATCCACACAATGTCGCCGTTGCCCGCGCCGAAGGTCTTGCGCAGCCCGATCTCACGTATGCGCCGCTCGGTCGAATAGGCCGCCAGACCGAAGAGCCCCAGACAGGCGATGAAAATGGCCAGCCCCACGAATACCCCGAACAGGGTGCCTTGGCGTTCATCGCCCTGGAATTGCTTATCGTAATCGTCATCTAAGAAATGCCGCTGCATGGAGATGCCGGGCGCAAAGGCACGCCAGGTCCGGTCGAGGAAGGCCACCGCGGCCTGAGTGTGCGCCGGATTGATGCGGACCAGCAGATTCCCCGACATGGACCGCTGGTTAATGTACATCGTGCTTCCGATAGCGTTCATGGGGCCGTCCTGCTTGCTGTCGGCAACCACGCCCGCAATGGTGACGCCGGCGCTGCCGGTAACGGGCGGCGTCAATGCGATGGTCTTTCCGACCGCGGCTTGCGGGAAATAGCCCAGACGGCGCGCGAGGGTGGCGTTGACCAGGACATTGACCGGCTGGGTGTCCGCATGCTGATCCGATCTAATACCGTCTGCGCCGTGCTGCTCCGACAGCAATCGACCCGCCAGTAACCTTATTCCATAAAGCTTCATGTAATCGGGGCTGGCGGCGACCAAAAAGATATCTTCAGCCGAAGTCGCGCCGGGCTGGCGTACCGCAAGATTATTGTGGCCTGTGTCGAATGGCAGCGAATCCGAAATGGCGACATCGGCGATATCCGTGCCCGTCCGCAAGGCGCGGGCCAGACTGTCTAAGGTGCTGCGCGGTAGGCTGACGCCATTCACCACCACAATCGCATCCTTTTGGAAACCAAGATCGATGTTCCGGGAGAAAGAGATCTGGGCAAAGATCACCGCTGCGGCGATGCCAAGGCCGATAGAAACCGAAAATTGAAGCACCACCAGCAATGTGCGAAGGTAACTTGACCCGGCCAGGCCGCCATGACTGGCGCGCAGGGTGGCGGCAGGCCGAAAGCCGGACAACACCAGTGCGGGATAGGCCCCGCTCAATAGCCCCGCCGCCAGGCCTATGCCGACGATCAAAAGTAGAAGCTGCCAGTCGCGGGCATAGTCGATCCGAATCGGCAGTCCCAAGATGCGATCGAACAGCGGCATCAACATCTCGGTCAGCGCCAGCGCTAGGGCTAGCGCGATCATCGCGGTCACTACGGCCTCACTCAGGAACTGGACGACCAATTGCCGGCGCTGGGCCCCCACTACTTTGCGCAGCGATATCTCTCTCGCGCGAACCATCGCACGTGCCGTGGCCAGGTTGGTGAAATTGAAGCAAGCGATCAAAAGGATCAGCACACCGACGGTGGCAAAGCCGTAGACCGAGTCCCTGCTTCCCGGTGGCGTCATTCCGCCAAATCGATCCGTCGACAAATGGGCATCGGTCAAAGGCGTAAGGTACGGCGCCATCAACTCGCTGCCCCGTTCCTTGACGGCAAAATGCTTCATGGTATCGACATTGCGATCGACAATGGCTCGCATTTTCGCCGTCACGGTATTCGGATCGGCTCCCGGTGCAAGGCGGACATATCCCCAGCCGAAAAGCCAAAGCCAACTGGTCCGCGCTTCTTGGCTGATTTGAATCGCGCCAGAAGTATTCGGAACCATCACATCAGCCTGGAACTGGGTGTTATGGGGCAGATCCCGCAGAATACCTGTCACTAGCAGCGGCAGTTGCCTCACCGTGCAAGTCTTATAGGCCGCATCGCATTGCTGGCTGCTGATCAGGATCGTTTTCCCTACCGCCGGCTCACGTTCGAAATATTTTCTGGCGGTGGCTTCGGAAAGTACAACGGATTCCGGCTTTGCAAAGACTGAAGCAGGATCGCCGATCATCAGGGGAAGCCGGATCATCTCAAGGAAATTCGGATCGACAAAATCCACACGTTGCGGGAACTCCCGATTGCCGACCAGAAGCGTCGCAGTATTCCGTGTCAGCCGGGTTCTTTCCCGAACTTCCGGAAGAAGGTTCAGCATGGCCTGAGCGACAATGAAGGCCGTCCTTGTGATCTGTTGTGGTGGCTTGCCGGGAAGATTGACCTTGATTTCAACACGATAGAGATTCTGCGTGTCGGGGATCCAGCGGTCATAGGAAAGCTGGTCGCGCACGAATAGGATGATGAAAATCGCGCAGGTGAGCCCGACGGTGAGGCCGGCAATATTGACGAAGCTGTAAAGCGGGTGGCGGACGATGCTCCGCAGAGCGCCGGTCAGATAGCTACCAATCATGATTAGCCCTCATATGAGTCGACGGGCTCAATATCCGTGAGCTGTTTTTCCAACCGAACAGCAGTGTTATGGCGCCTCATAAAGAGCCCAAGCGTCACTATTTCGCGAGCATGCACCAATCGACAGCAAGCTCAAAGCCGTTGCAAGCCATTGAAATAACTAACGATATTGGAGCGTCATGATGTATTTTGGTAAAAACACATGATTCAGTCCACGCATTATTGGCGATTTTTGCGCGCTGTAACATGTCGTTATAATTTATGGCTAGGCTAAACAGCCAAAGGAATGCGCTGGCCGTGCGTTATGCTCGCCACCTCTCTTCATGCGCAGATTACAGCCTCACTTACTAGGAGCGCAGGTAACTCTGTGCTAGAAAGAGTTTCGGTAGTTTCGATTTGAATTATGTCTCCATTTTGCTGGCCCAACGCCAACTTAACTTTCCCCGTTTTGTTAGCTTGGATTTTTAATCGATGAAAGTTGTCATTAGCCGTAAAGGGTTTGACTCTCAGTATGGGGGCGTCCCGAGCGCAATTTTGCCAGATGGCCGTCTTATCCCTTTCCCAATTCCTTTGCGAAATGACCCTACCGCATACGGAGAAGTGTCAGTCAACTCGGTTGCCATCGGAAAATTGGTTGAAGACCTGACAAATGGTAAAATTCGTCAAAAATACCGGTGCCACCTTGATCCCGATATAGATAGGGGATCCCTGCCTCGTTTGACCGGTTGGCGACCCAGTTTTGGGCAGATAGATGCCGCCCAGGGGCACTTGCAAAACCAGGGCGTAGCCGAAGGCGACCTTTTTTTGTTCTTTGGCTGGTTTCGCCGAATTGAAAAAACATCCAGTGCTTGGCGCTATGTCCGCGATTCTCCGGGCATTCATGTTCTTTATGGCTGGCTACGCATTGGAAAAATAATTCGCCTTGGCCAGCACGAACACCCTATTCCTATAAAAGCATTTGCTAGACACCCTCATCTTCATGGCCACAACCGTCCATCTAACACCCTTTACACTGCGTCCGACAGGCTCGGCATAGCGGGGATCGACGCTTCCGGGGCGGGCCTATTCACAGCGATAACCGATAACTTGATCCTCACTGATCAGTCCGAAACCAATCCGAGAAGGAATCGCTCTGTTTGGCGGCTACCGGCATTTATGCATCCCGAGAAAGGCTCTACCCTAACCTATCATTGTTCTGCCCGGTGGCAAAAAGGCCATGATTACTGTTTTCTTCGAAGTACGGGCAAAGGCCAGGAATTTGTATTGAACGCAGAGCCTGCTGATCTGACAAAGTGGATCGTTCGCCTATTTCAAAGATAGAACCTTGCGCGCCACGACTCTGTGGATGTCAGCAGCGACAGGCCGAACGCAAAGACGTTTACGCCAATTGTTTCTTAGGCCGTGGCGCGACGCTCCAATGTACTAAGGCCGCCCGCTAAAAACGCTATTTTCCTGCCAGCGCTGAGTCCAGGCGCGAGAAGATGCCGTCAAAGCCGGGCTGGGCGTGGCCGTTGATTACGAAAGTTGGCGTGGTGTTGATGGCGTATTTCGCTACGCCGTCCTCACCCACCCTTTTGAGGGCTGCCTCATCCGCGGTATTGGCAATGCATGCCCAGGCATAGGCGGCACTCAACCCCCATTCCCCGGCCATCTGCATCAGCGCGGCATGGACGCCGTCGGGTGAGGGAATGCCAAACTCATGATCCCAGCGGGGCTGAAAGCGAAACAATGCGTCGTTGAAGTACATATAATCGCGCTTGGGCAAGCAGCGCGCAAGTTTTTCGGCCACGGCATCGTCCGTCCCGCGCAGAAAGATGCGATAGACATAAAAGATCTTACCGGTGTCGATATAGTCTTTCTCCAGTTTGGGATAGAAATTTATCATGAAGTTGGCGCAAAGAGTGCAGGTTGGCGATGCGTATTCGATAAGCACGACGTTGGCCTTGGGATTGCCTGATGTGTGGTCAGTGGCTAGCGGTTCATAAATAGGACCGGAGGAAGTGGGCTGAATATGCACCGTCTTCATTTTGCTGCAGTCGTTCAGGACATAATACGCTCCGCCGCCAGTCATAAGCGCCACGATCACGCCGAGGCTGATCCAAGTCTTGCGCGACATGACGAACCTTCCCCTTTTATCCGACATTCCCGAAATGATCCTGAGGCTGGCGTATCCCGATCATGTTTATACGAACCGGCCACAATGCCTTGCCGCGCCTACGCCGAAGCGTTGAAAACAACTCAGATCGGATGGTTGTTCTCAGAAAAGCAATATATCTCCTCGAAAAATGGGTGGCCAACCACTTGAAATACAGCGCTTATTTCGAGCGCCATGATGCATTTTTCAATATGCACTATTAGCGTTGAAATCAATTCGACAAATCAACGACTTATATGCGTGGTCGACGGTGATCCTTGCTGATTTTTTTGGTTCGACGCACCTAGTTCATGACCATTTTGGATTCGAAGGGGAACGTGGCCATCGGATCAAGTAGACGGGAGATCGCTCCGCCATGAACAATTTGCCCTGTATTCTGTTCGCGGGCAAATGGGTGGCGGACTTCCCCGCGGTTGCGGACAACAGATAAATCGCCGAAAGTGTTGAGCACGATTGGGCTTACCAATGAGCGATCATAGCGACTTTGAATTCTTCAAGCTGAGGAAACAGGCCAAGACCTACATATCAAAGGTCTTCACTTACAATGCGCGTTCAACCGAGCGCCTACGCCAAGTCCGAATGGTGCACGAAGGCTCTGACAGTCTGCGATTTGGCGAGATCGAAGGAGCTATGTGTCTTCGCCTTAATGGGGAGACGCGGAAGACGCAGGTGGTAGCACTGGTCACCCAAGATGATAAACAGGTGCGGCGCATCACCCTACAGACCTTTCAGTCGCGTGCAGGGGACTCGATACAAGGTTACGAAAAGAACGAGTTCACATTTCGAGGCGACGAATTTACTCGGCTATTGGCATTCTTGTCGCACATCGAATTCATCGACCTATCGAATGTAGATAACTTTCAGATCGAAGATATCTCCACGCATGCAGGTCCCAAGACAATCATCGATGCTTCTGACAAAGGGATTGTGGAACGCTTCAAAGCGATGGACGACCGCCAGCGTGAATCGATTATTCGCGCGCTGAAAGGCTCCTTAAGTGGAGAAGAAATCAATGTCCTACTTGGAAGGCGGCAGGGGCTGGAAGAGTTTGAAGCGCACATGAAGGCTGGCGACTGGTCGGAATCGGAATGGCAGAAGTTCTTTGACCGGCAGCAATGGGTATTCGGTTACGGGCTGGACTACCGCATCATGCGCCAATTCGATCGAGAAATGGTGGTGGGCGGAGCGGGGACCGACAATCAGAACAAGCCTACCGTAGACTTTCTCATGAACTTCACAGATTACACGGTCCTTGTTGAGATAAAGCGCCCTGATACCCGCCTGTTTAAAGCCGGTAAGGGTGGGCGAGCCGGGACCTGGGAGTTCAGCCCAGAGTTTACCAGAGCCGTTTCGCAGATCATCGAACAGAAAGCCGAATGGCTGGCTTTCTCACAGACTCACGAACACTACAATAAAGCTGGCACGGAGAAGTTAGAAGCCCGGACACGAAATGCTAAAACGATCTTGGTGATTGGATCGCGTAGCGAGTTCGATGGCGCGGACAACCTCCGTTCAGCCCAGATCATGCGCGATACATTCGAGTTGTTCCGCCGTGAGAACCGAACGATAGATATTCTTACGTTCGATGAAGTGCTGGAACGCGCCCAGTTTATTACACGCAGTGGCTAAGCGTTTCAGTTCGGGAGGAAGCTGCCAAGCGACGCGGAAATCGCCAATAACATGCCAGTCGAATAGTGTCTTTTTGACATAAGCCATTATGAGCGCCGAAATCAATTCGATAATCCAGTGGCTTACGAGCAAGTTTGGCGGCGATGCTTAGCGGTATTTTCGACTTCTAATGCACCAGCTATGACCTTATTCCCTAAAGCCGATCCTCGATAGCGTCGCAACATTCTTGTCGGTGTGCGAGATGCTTCACGGGTTATCTAAGCGGCTGAACCTGAACGGAGCAACCCAGTTTAACGTATTACAAAATTCTTACGCCTTAGTGGGCACTAGCGAGAACCATATCACAATTAGAAATTGGCGTAAGACGGGGTGATCTGATATTGCTGAAACAAGCGACAGTCCTTTATTAAAGCTAGAGGGCAGTGACCCTGCGAGCTAAACGGGTGACAGCTTTAATCATTTCGAGATAATTTATTTCGAGCAGGGATACGCATCATGCGCAAATCATTCTTGAGCATAGGCCTCCTGCTATGGGCCAGTGCGATTGTCACCCAATCAAGCGAAGCTCAACTAGCCTCTGATTCTGCGGTGGAGGCAAAAATTCAAGACATCGAGAACAACATCGCACCAGCGGTCGTGATCAGAGGCCAGGATGGCTCTCATATCGCTCTAGCTTCTCGAATGGCTGCGTTACATGTCCCAGGTGTTAGCATCGCGGTCATCCACAATGAAACGATTGAATGGGCAAGAGGCTTTGGGGTCACGAAGCTGGGAGGTCCGTCGGTCACAACCAACACGATTTTCCAAGCGGGATCGATCAGCAAACCGGTTACAGCGATGGCAGTCCTCCATCTAGTGCAGTCAGGCCGACTGAATCTGGATACCGACGTCAATCAATATCTCACAACATGGAAAGTGCCCGAAAATAGCTTTACCGCGCAGAAAAAGGTGACCTTACGAGGATTGCTTAGTCACACTGCTGGTGTAACGGTGCATGGCTTCCCGGGTTATGCGAGCGGTGACCCGGTGCCGACGTTGGTCCAGGTCCTGAATGGCGAGAAACCCGCGAACACGCCACCGATCCTGGTCGATACCGTTCCCGGCACAATCTGGAGATATTCGGGTGGCGGTTATGTCATCACGCAGCAACTGCTTCTTGACCTGACCGGAAAGTCGTTCCCGAGCTTTATGCAAACGACTGTACTTGGGCCGCTCGGCATGAGTCACAGTACATATGAGCAGCCTCTTCCGGCCACCAGGCAGGTAGACGCTGCAACGCCCTATGATCAAAACGGTGCTCCTATCGTTGGGGGAGCTCATACATATCCGGAAATGGCGCCCGCAGGGCTCTGGACCACGCCTTCCGACCTCGCGCGATACGCGATTGAGCTGCAGAAGTCCCTAACCGGCCAATCTAATCGCGTGCTCTCAAAAACCACGGCTAATGAAATGGTAAAGGATGTCGGATTGGGAAACTACGGCTTGGGATTACAAGTGGGGGGAAGCCCGGACCATCCCTACTTCGAGCATGGAGGTGTCGACGAAGGGTTCGTAAGCGATTTGATCGCCTACGACAATGGCGATGGCGTAGCAATCATGACCAATGGCATGAATGGTGGGCGGCTCGCAGAAGAGTTGGTCCGAACAATTGCGCTGGCATATCACTGGCCGGATTTTGCACCCAAAGAAAACGTGGTCGCTAAAGTAACTCGGGATTTGCTCGATGAGTACGCTGGGTATTATCGGCAGGGTCGTTTCACAGTGGTGACCATTTCTCGAAGCGATGATCATCTTGCGGCAACACAGGGTGGGCAAGACCTGGGCGGCCTATATCCCACGAGTGACCGCGAGTGGTTTTTCACAAATGACGCCGCGCGGTTAAGTTTCGAGGTCAGTAAGAATGGTAGCCCAACCGCACTCGTTAGACACCTGCGAGATATCGAGATACCGGCGGCTCGAATCAGTGCCTCGGAGGCTACGAAAATTGCAGATGAGCTAGCTGCAAAAGTAAAAAATCAAACCCAGGACCCGGCAAGCGAGACTGCGCTCCGACAGAATATTGATGGATTGCGGGAAGGTAAACCCGATTACGATAAGATGAGCCCAGGTCTAGCAGACGTAACTAGACAACAGCTATCTGATCTCCACACAATGATAAACAATTTTGGTGTCCTAAAATCGGTTTCGTTCAAGGGCGTTGGGCCAGCTGGCGCAGACATTTATGACGTGGCGTTCGAAAAAGGTTCCACGCAATGGAGGATCATCATGGGAGCAGATGGAAAGTATGAAACCATAGGAGTTCGAATGCTTCCTTAATTCAAAGGATATTGAACTGGTCGCTAATCCAGCTCTTCATCTATTGACCCGCGCTCGAGAAATGGCCATTGGCGGATTGAGTTGAATAATTTCTTGACGAATAATTGGAGCCGTTTCAGCGCAACAATGATTCAAAACCGGCGCGCCAATAATGTCTTTTAGAATTGCACTATTCGACCATAGCATTTCTGGTCAATTTTCATGGCTGAGCTTGTGACCCTATCTTCGCGATAGAGGCAGCTCCGCGAGGCGGAAGAGGCGTCTAAGCATGGGAAGGAAAACGTGGATACGGAAAGCCAATGGCTCACTTATGCCAAGCGACTGCAGGCCATCAAATCCCGTCCTTGGATATAAGCATCAGGCATGCAACCCAAAATATTGTAAACGCTGAAAGATGTCCGACTGCATAAATCACGTAGGGGGTTCTTGGCTTATTCAATACGATTAGTGCGATGTGCGCTAACAACACCAGAGGTAACAGCGATAACGCTGGATAGATATGCCAAGTGCCATAAGTAGAGCTATTGTAAACAACCGCTGTCCACAGCGCCAAAAGCAGCGTCAGGAAAAGTGGCGTCAGTGCACTTAGCTTAATCATGGTATCGGAATCTGGTCTTGGTAGCCAGGCGGCGATCCCGGCAATGCGGGAGGTGTGCCGCCGCCTTTAATGATTACACCAGAGGTATAACTATTACTATTGTATCCGAAGCCAGGTCACTCTTCAGTGGCGGCCGTATCGCACGATACGTCATGCAGATTCATGAAGTTGAATCTCCCCGCAGCTAAATCCCGAACTTTGGATCGCTTCCGTAATAATTCGTTCCAGACTGACCGTTACGTACCAGCAGCACGATGTTGTAGATCGGGCAGAGTATCCACCACCCGCTGTGGCCGGTATCGTGGATTCTCCGGACCGCTACTGCAATGGACGGAATCAAAATCCCAAGGGTATAAAGCTGGGCATAACTACTTGGGATACCGAAGAGTGTCTTGAGAGCACCAAAAATTATTCCAATGCCAAATGCAACTATGAGATTGAATAGAACAAAATACCAGTACTCCTTACGACGCGCCCGACCTTGGAAGATTGCGTAGTCCCGAAGAACCTTGAGATACCAGCTCATATTGTATTCCCCCTAATTATTCTGCTGGTCATAAACGCACTATACTGCTGCGTATTTGCCGAAAGATTACTGAGCTTGTTAAAAGGCCCGCTCGAAAGTGTTGCCAGTATTCCCACTGCCCTACCATTCGCAGCGGATGACAATTTGTTAACAGCCGCCACCTCACGCATTGGCTGTCAACATTGAGACGGACGCGGCGCATTGTGAAAAAGAAAGATCAATCCATACGATTCGATCCGCTTTCGGCCAAGCGTGTCGATATTCGATGCAGGTCTTAACCCGCGGTTCACTGCGGAGTGAAAGGATCGCAGCTCGACAGAGGGGGCTCTCTCATGAACCCGGTTGCTATCCTTGGCCGGTGGGTGCTGGCCATAATCACTGCAGTTGTCACCGGCGCTCTCGTCGTGTTTGTGACGCTAGTCGTCTATGCGATAATCTATCATGAAGATAATGCGCAGATAAGCGCCCACGTGATGTCGATGTTTAGCAACGCCGCTTGGCTCGGTGCTATCGGTGGCATGTGGGCGGGCTCGGCAACGCTGCCAGCGACCCAGCGCAAGCAGTTCATCTTATGGTTTGGCGGCCTATGGGTTGTCTGCTTATTGCTTTACTCCGTCACCCAGATCGTGACCGGAACCTGGAATAACTTCACCACATTCGGAATTTTCGGCACCGTGATGGGGGGCATGTGGGTAAAACGACATCTGTGGAAGTCACCGCCGCCGAATTTCGACAACTTGTGGCCCGACGAACAGTCGCCTCCGTCTTTACCCCCTCCGGCCAACCCAGCCGCAACCAATGTGAGGCCTACCGGAAAATCGGTTAATCAGGGAAGAGCGACGTTTGGTCGTCGCGGATAGACTGCGATGACAGGTGACTTTCGATTTTATCATAAGACTGCCATGCAGGTTACAGCTGGATTTTCCGTGATCGTATAAATTGGCAAGGCGGCGGTGGAGGTTTCGGGAGCGATGGCTGCGCTTGTTCGGCGTCGCTTTAGGCATACTTGGCCGCCGGAGGAATAGAGCCCTGCACCGCTACCTTGCCGCTCTCATCCAGGGGCGCGATGAGCCATTCCGCGTGTCGTGCTCGAAAACAGCAGCCCGGTATACGTTGTGCCAGTTTGATCGGCAAACAGGAAGCGCAACGACTTCAGGAGCCCGCTGCTGAATAGAGCAAAATATCCATGGCATGCGTATAGATTGCTTGCGCCAAATCCGCCTCCATCTCGTCATAGTTTGGGGCACCGTCTGGTCGCTGACTGCGCAACAGCTCGCATGATCATTGAATTGAGTGAGGACCAATGGCGCGCCTTGCGACCAACCCGAGCGTCAATTAGTAGCCAAAGCGCGGAACTCTCCGGCATCGCTGACCAGATTGTGACCACAGCTTCATGCTGTCTCCGCTTATTTGCTCCCGCCTCGCTTGCCGAACTCCCCCACTGCCGGAACAATCGGTATCCGCACGGAATGGACAAAAATAGGTCATTATGATGGTGTGGCGCGGAAGTTTGGGAATGATGCGGTGTCGGCTCGTGAAGTTGGCTGCCTTCCGCAAGCGAAGGATCAGTTTTTCACGTACACATTAACAAGACTGCATAGGAGTGGATTATGCGCGTTCTTGCAGCTTTGTTCACGACGTTTTTCTTCGTCTCGACGGTAGCAATGGCCGACGAGGGTCTTCGGACCGCTGAAACCAAGCAGTACATTGCGGTAGATGGTCCGCGCCGCCTTTTCTTGGACTGCAAGGGTCATGGAGAGCCGATTATCATCTTTGACTCGGGTGCTGGCAGTACCGGTGCAAACTGGGGCGCTGTGCAAGCTATATTGGCTCGAAACAACAAGGCTTGTTTCTACGACCGCGCCGGCATGGGCTATAGCGACGGACCCTCGAGACCAACTACGCCTTCGAACGTTGTCGATGATTTTCATCATCTAATTCAGAAGGCGAATATCCAAACTCCCTTTGTGCTGGTTGGCCATTCGAGGGCTGGTCTCTACGATACGCTTTACGCACTGAGGTATCGATCGCAAATCGCTGCGATGGTACTCCTCGACCCGGTCGTTGCTCAGAATTACGAAGAAGATCTTGCGATCAGCCCCAGTGAGCGAGCCTTTATAACAAAAGACATTTCCGAGGGGCATGCCGACTTAGTTCGCTGCGAGGCTTTAGCAAAGAGTCACCTGCTTACGGGAACTGATCCGCATGATTGCTTCTCGTTTTCAGATTTAGACACTCCGCCAATTCGAGAATATGCGATTCATATGAGCATTAAGCCCGAATATTACGAAGCCCGGATTTCGGAAATGAAGTCTGCCATTGCAGGAACAGACACAGCGGAAATTATCGAAGCTGAGCGCCAAAATGCGCACTCATTTGGAAACTTGCCATTTATCGTGCTGACTTCATCCAAGTTCAAGCAAAATACATCCAATCCGTCTGACGACATCGCCGCCGATAAAATTTGGAAGCGAGATCATCAGCGATTGGCGCAACTTTCAACAATTGGACAAGCTCACGTAGTTCCGAATACTGGCCACCTGATTCAGTTGTATGACCCACAGGCGGTCGCAGACGCCGTAAATACAGTTTTGAGAGAATGCTGTCGCGTCAAATGATTTTCGGTTGGCGGTGCCTCGCTTTTATCCGCGAGAACTTCAATCGACTCTAGTAGGCGATCTGCTGGTCACGTCGCGCGCCACCGAACTTCACATTGGCGAGAATACCAACAATGTTCACATGGCTTTTGCCAATAATAATGCTCTTGCCGACCGCCTGCTGTGGCGTGAGGCCCAAGGTCGCCGCCGCCACATTATCGATGAGAATATTGCGGCACTCATTTGCGCCTTTCCCGGAATCTCCTTGGCTGCCGAACTGATCTTGCGTGCGCCTGTCGGAAAGTAATCGTCCCGCGACCAGCCGCATGCCCAGCGGCTGATCCGTCGTACCAAGGCGGCCAAGAAACTTCTCGGTGACAGGGCTTATGATAGCGCACCCCTGCGCCAATGGCTGAACGAGCGCGGTACCAAGCCTGTCATTCCCAACAAGTCGAACCGAAAGCGGCCATTCAGCTTCGACAGAAAATCCTACAAGCAACGACACCGTATCGAGAACGCCTTCTGTCGCCTCAAGGATTTCCGCCGCATCGCTACCCGCTACGACAGGTTGGCGAGAAACTTCCTCGCATCTGTTTGCCTCGTTGCTGCTATCGTATGGTAGGCTTTATGAGTCTTGGCCCTAGAAACCTCCATAAACAGGGTTACCTGGGATTGGGATGAGGAGAGGAAGCAGCCACCATGGATTGGGTCGAAACTTAGACGGAGGTGGAGGCGCACTTTGAGGAACAGATTCCGGCACAGGCTGAGGGTCACCGGTATGGCATCCCGCATCCACCATACAGCGATTTACACAATTCCAGAACTGAAAACCATAGTCTTTAGCTGGCAGTGTGGAGGAACACCGCTTGATACATTCATTCTTTACCGCCCTACAATCTGGAGTGCCACATTCCTGCGCCAGTCCATCTGGGTCGAACGTCAGCTTAACGAGCTAAGTCTTCTGAGCGGCCACTAATGGGACCCGTGTCATAAAGTCGGTAACCGCTTCTATTATTGGAAGTAGCAATGCCCTTCCTTGGCTTGGGGAGCGTGTAAAAAGGGACGACAGAAACGTGATATCACTTGGGGGAACATAGGGCACTAATGCGCTGGACCATCGTTTTGACTGCTCCGCCTTCGCAGAATGGAAAGGGGCGCCGGCGACGTGTTGGCCTTCAACTCCGCGGCTTGGTCATCCGCAATGTCCCGAGCGGCTTGCTCTTGTGCGCTAGAAGCGAGCCAATGATTATTGCACCTGCTGAGCACACTGCTTGGAAAACCTTTTACTCGGAAGAGGCAGAGTGTGATAAGTAAATGGTCTTTAATTGCCCCGCCGATCAGGATTTAGGTTCATAAATGACACTGTAGAGGATTCTAATCTAGGGTATTCCTCAGGATCAAAAGCCCCAAACTTACACAAGGAGGTCCGACCATGTGACGCACGTTGTTTGCGATCAGCAGTATCGCCTTCTTAGCAGTTACTTCACAGACAAGCACGCAAGCGATGGGCTTGCCCACCGGCGCCCACCACCCCGACGCGCTGACATGTAATGCGCCACAACTGGTCCCGCTCGCAAAGGCCGTTGGCTCGAGGATATGCGCGCAAAACAGTCTGGTGGCGACGTTGGGTGAGAAGGGAAGATTAAGCCTAGGCGGTACACTTATTAAATCTTATTCCGACCTTCCGATTTCGGAGCAGCCCAACGGAGCGGGTAACCCGAATGCGGTGACCTGCCAGGAGGCGCAACTCGAGACAGAAGGACGTTGGGGAGGACCTATTGCCTGCGCACACAATGCGTTTCGGGCCAAGCTCAATACTGGGGGCTGTGTGCTGACACCCGACGCCCGGGTCATCATGTTTTCATGGACGAGCAAGAAATTGAACCCTGCTTACTGTTGGCACATCATGGGGCGTAACGGCTTTTTGCCTCCAAGATTTTTCTAATGTTGGGCGATGAGTGACCAGTTTGGGAATCGGCAAATGCATCGCTCAATCCGCGCGTTCCTCCTATTCGGATCGTTGATTCTTTCCGAGCTGGCGACAGGCTCGGCGCACGCCGACACTTGTCTGCCGCTTAAGCTACTCGATCAAATCCAGATGGTCCCAGAGAATAATGGAATCAGGCTGATGTTGCCCGTGACCATGAACGGCGTCGCCGAGCACATGTTATTCGATACGGGCACTTCTATCAGCTCCGTCACGCGAGCCTTAACCCAAGAGTTGGGACTATCCGCGCACCCAAGCCTCCACGCGGTTCTTTACGACATCGATGGGGATGCGTCGTACGACGTCACGTCCATAGCGGATTTCAAGTTTGGCCAGCAGGAGATACGCAATGCCGAGTTCCAAATTTGGCCAGGCGCGGATTTGAGAACAGCCGATCCACACCTCGCTGGTATCTTCACGCACGACCAGTTGCGTCAATATGACATTGATGTTGACTTTGCGCATGGCGTTCTGAAGCTGTTCTCCCCGGATCACTGCAAGGGCGACGTTCTGTATTGGAAGCCTGCTGCCGTCGCCGAGGGGGAATTCGACACGCGACACGGCCATATCAACGTTGAGGTCACGCTCGATGGGCAGAGGTTCAATGGCTACATCGACAGCGGTGCGGTCCATTCGCTTTTGAGTGCCGACAGCGCCCGGCGACTATTTGGCCTCACACACGGTTCACCTGAGACAAAGCAAGCCGGGATGGCCCAAAACAACCCACAGGACTTGGTCTATCCGCATCGCTTCGCCAAGTTGGAATTCGACGGCGTGGTTGTCAACAATCCCGATATTGCGATCTTACCGAACATTATCGGCCGCAGCGCCGACCGAAGTCAGCAAAGCACCGGTAACCGCGCCATTCCCAGAAATACTCCCGCCGTCGTCAGTCAATTGATCATCGGAATGGATATCTTGAGAAAGCTTCATATCTATATCGCGTTTCGGGAGGGTCGCTTATATATCGCCGAAGTTCCCGCAAATTCTCTGTCTTCAAAATGAACCAAGCTCAGCCGCCGCAGCAGCGTCGCCCGCGGGATCCTCCGGGCCGCCACCTAATAGTACCAGGCCACCTGCTATGAGTAGTTGCTTCCAACTAAATCCATTTGCGCTCATTCTGAACCATCCGGCTGCGGTGACACCACCATTTGTGGCCTGGGCGGGAGGACAATTCCCTGCTGGCTTAGTCTGTGGCGGGGGCTTCGGACAGTTGCCTACCAGAAAGCAATTGTTGATCAATCCACTGGGATCGCTTGCATTGAGCGGATTATTACCGACATAGGCATATTTATTTATGCCTCCAGCCAATCCAATCGGATCACTTTGCACATTCCCCCCGACGGTGGGATCGTAGTCACGATGCCAATTCTGTGAGAGCTGGGTCTCGCTGTCATAGTATTGACCTGGGAACATCAATAGGTTGGTTCCGACCCGGAAATCGACGTAACGTTGCCAAATGGATCGAACGCCCCATCCCACGCAATCGACGCGCATCATGAATCGAATTTCAAGCACGGAACGCCGAGCTTCCTCCCGAAGGTAACGCCTTCACTTAGTCGCCATCATTTTTGGCAATATCCCGCTTCACTTGCGACCATATGAAGAACCAGAAGATCATGACGGCACAGCCGCCGATAACGAAAGCATAGATCTCTGGTGCATTGCGCTCTGCATTTGGAACTTGGAGCGCGGCAAACGCAAAGGAGAGTATCAAAACTGCTATGACAAGCGATGTGCCATATCGAACCAGGGTGCGTGGTCGTATCAAAAGAAGTATCGCGAAAAGCGCCATCGCAATCGCGGCCGAGACGCCGACCACAATCCTTGCTACTGCCCAAACGTCGGTATTAGCACTGATGAATAATATCCTAGCGTAACCTAATACACCCCAGCCACAATCTAATGATCCCAGAGCACAAAAGATCGCCAGAGCACCTTTTTTAACCTCTGGGCTAAGCATTTTTCCTCCAACAAAAAAGATCCGTTTTCGTAAAGGTCACCAATAGACCTGCCCTCCTGTGCCAACAAACAGAACTCCGCCATAGCCAACGCCATTTGGCGATCGCGTGGGATCAAGCACATCGGTTGTTGCCACTGGGCCATCGGGTATGCTGGGTATACCAAGCGCGGGTACGTCCACAGATGAGCTATTTCCTCTCATCGTTACGTTAGAATTCAAGCCAACGGCGACGTTACCCACCTTCACATCGGCCTGCGATGTTACCCCGGGGTTGAAACCACGGGTTTTACAGCCTGTGTCCTCCGGATTCCAATTAATGGATGCTCCGATGCCCGCGCCGACATGAACTCCCACATTCCATTGACCTCCATTTTGTCCGAAGGTCAACTGCCCGGCCGGCCCCCACCCGACGGTCACTGTCAGTTGCCAAAGCCCAGCCGAATCAGTACGGCCAGTTGGGTTCCCCCCGACATAGGCATAAGTGTTGGTTCCGCCAAATAATCCAAGCGGATCGCTCTGAATGTAGCGTCCCGTAGTTGGATCATAATCCCTGCGCCAATTCTGATTTAGACCGCTCTCACCATCGAAATACTGCCCCGGAAATCTCAAATTCGTTAGCGAGAGCGAGCTGCCTGTCGCTTGATTGCCAAACGGATCAAATACCCCATCCCAGACGATATTGAGGGACCCATCGGTAATTTTCTGAGGTGTGCCGATCTGATCGGTGTGAATGAAATAGAGAACAGGCGATGAGCCCGTATCATCCATGACGTTGCCCCCGCCGTTTAATCCATGTTGAAGTGGAATCTGGCCCTAAAGGAAGGACCAGACGATGAAGCGCAAAAGGTTTACGGAAGAGCAGATTATTGGAGTTTTGAAGGAGCATGAGCTTGGCGCCAAGATGGCCGATTTGTGCCGCAAGCACGGGATTAGTGACGCCACCTTTTACAATTGGAAGAACAAATTCGGCGGTATGGACGTGTCGGAAGCCAAACGGCTGAAGCAGCTTGAGGGTGAGAATGGCAAGTTGAAGAAGCTCCTGGCCGACGCCATGCTGGACAATGCGGCTTTGAAGGATTTGCTCCAAAAAAAATGGTAGCGCCTGCCGCGAAGCGAGAGGCTGTCGCCCATCTCAAGCAGACCCATGGGATGAGCGAGCGTCGGGCGTGCCAGGACATCGGATGCGTGCGGATGACGATCCGCTACCGGTCGCGACGGCCAGATGACTTAGGCCTGCGCGAGCGCCTAAAGGAACTGGCCAAAGAACGTCGCCGCTTCGGCTATCGGCGTCTGCATGTGCTACTGCGCAGGGAGGGACATGTAGTGAACCACAAGCGGCTTTTCCGCATCTACCGCGAGGAACGGCTCATGGTACGCAAGCGGGGCGGACGTAAAAGAGCTCTGGGAACACGGGCGCCGATGCTGGTCCCATTGTTTCCAAACGACCGCTGGTCGCTCGACTTCGTCTCCGATCAGCTGGCTTGTGGCCGCAGGTTCCGCATCCTGGCCATCTTTGACGACGGCACACGGGAATGTCTAACCGCGGTGGCGGACACATCGCTCAGTGGCAGGCGTGTCGTGCGCGAACTCGATCTTCTGATCGCCACACGTGGCAAGCCCAAGACGGTTGTCAGTGACAATGGAACGGAGCTGACCAGCAACGCGATCCTCTGCTGGGCCGATCAGACCCAGGTCGGCTGGCACTACATTGCTCCCGGTAAACCTACGCAGAACGCTTTCGTCGAGAGCTTTAACGGCAGACTGAGGGACGAGTTTCTCAACGAAACGCTGTTTACCTCGCTGATGCACGCCCGTCTGGCGCTAGAAGAATGGCGCCGCGATTATAATACCTTCCGGCCTCATTCTAGCATCGGCTGGCTTACGCCAGCCGCTTACGCAGCCTCAATTTCACCGCAACGAGACCAAGGCGCTGTGCTCCGCAATGGCTCCGCGCCTTGGCCCGTTGCTATACCTGTGCATGATGTCAACAACCGACAGATTCCAGCCCCGCCTGGATAAAAGTCGGGGGCAACGTCATCCACCACAGCCACCGGCATATCTTCGAGCCAGATATACTCCTTTTGGACCACGCCGCTTGCATTTGCTTCTTCCACGGGGTGGCCTGTCTCGTCATAGATGAATTGCGTTGTGGATCCTCCCACTGCTTTCTGTACGCGCTGATTGAACGCATTGAACAAGTAGCTTCCAGTCACACAAGGTGTTGGCGGACTGGCCGAGTTCGTGATTGAACTTACCTGGTTAGCAGCCGGTGAGTATGTATAGCTGCTTGTGGTGCCGGCGACAGCCAACGATCGGCGATTGCTCACACCATCGTAAGAGTAAGTTTTCGCACCGTAAATTCCACTCGCCGTATATACGCGATTTAATCAGCTTCTCACTCGCCAATCTGTACATGAAAGCGGCGCCTACTAATGCGACGCGTAATGGCTTGATGCCAAAGGTGCAGCCTGATCCGGTCACAGCAGGCAAAAAACACCAATCAATCCGAAGGCTGGACACTCAGATCGTCAAAATCGCCACTCACACCCGTAAACCATTCAAACACCAATTTATTCGGGGGTTCCCTAATTCTTCTCGATTCTCCGCGCGACTTCATTGTGGCAACTTACGCTTCTTCAACTTCGCCTTCACCGGCCGACGCGCTCTGCCGGTATTTTCTTTGTTTCGGTCTTTACGGAGAAGATCAACACAAACATCGATAGTCTCGTTGCATATATAAACGCCGCCAGGGCCAGCGATCAGCTTTTGCACTTCTTTCTCGCTTTTGCCACAGAAGGTGCAATAAACCGGGTTTTTTTGCTCCGACCTTTTTTCAGTGCTCCCTTTTTCGCCATCCCCGCTCCGTCCCAAATATAGTTCGATTGTCGTTTTGAGTAGTCCCAAAACGGCGTCTGTTTCCGGGTCGCCGCTCAATTGCCCTTGAAAATACATCAGGAAGCTAACTTGGATCGCATCGTGAAAATTACCGCTATCAATTGCTTGGGTATAAATGGAGTCAAATTCAGAAAAATTAACCTTGTCGGCATTCGCGAGGGCTTTTTCGAAAAGGAGTTTGATCTTTTTACTGTTCATAGAGCTTCCCGTTCTGAGCTGATGGCGGACGATGATACCCGCGTCCGCCGAGATATCGGTTCATGTCTGACGATGGTTGAAGCGCATGCGATATTGCACCAGAAGACCCGCAAAATGGACGATAAAGGAACACTGATTGCGACATATAAGGATTATGAAGTTGTGCGCGGCTTAGTCGGACCATTGATTGCGCACGGCATTGAGGCAGCGGTCAAGCCGTCGGTGCGGAAGACCGTTGAGGCCGTTGCAAAACTCAGCAAGGACGGCAAGGGTGTCTCCGGACGCGCCCTGGTTGAGAAACTTAAACGCGATAAGTCGGTCATTTCTCGCGCTACACAAGATGCAATCGCAGCTGGGTATCTCCAGAACCTCAGTGAGAAAGGGAAGACCGCCAGCTACGTGTTGGGCGATACGATGCCTAGCGACAGGAGTGTCCTGCCAAGCGCAGAAAAAGTGCGCAAACACCGCAAGCAGCGACTGGCGGAGCTGAAACAGAAGCAGGCGAAGGCTAAGGCGCCCTTACAGGTCTCCAAAAAGAAAGGCTTCAAAAAGAAGGGCTTCAAAATCAAGCGCGCCTAACGCAACGCCGTTGGTCTGTGGCAATTGGCGTCGCTCGCCCTCGGGTGGCGCCAATTGGCTCTGGGGCAGGTCGGCTTTCCCGCCGGTACCTGGAATTGGAATTTTCGCGTTACCCCGGTGTTACCCGGCCTGAAACCGACAGCCTGGGTAACAGTTGCCGGATATACAACTAATTGAATTGTTTAAGATAATTGGAGCGGGCGAGGCGAATCGAACGCCCGACCCTAACCTTGGCAAGGTTATGCTCTACCCCTGAGCTACGCCCGCACTCCAAGACGGGCGGTTATGGCCCATCATCCTGAGGGATTCAAGCAGCAATTCCTTGAGTTTGGGTTGCTTGTGAAGCCTCATTTTCCCGAAGATCGCGACTAAGCAGGGAGCAGGCGTGGCACAGAAGGAGCGGATCTCTTGGGAAGGCTATGGCCTGCTTGGGCCTAGCTTGGTGGTGATGGTGTTGGCGCTGGCGGGGCCCCTACTGCTGTTGGCCATTACCAGCTTCAGGAGCCAGAACGGCATTGGCTTCACGCAAGGCTGGACGCTCGCCCAATATGGCGTCGTTTTGGGACGGTCCAGCTATCGGGATCTGTTGATGCGGTCGGTGTTGATCTCAGGCTTGGTCAGCCTGGTGACGGTGGCACTTGCCTACCCGATCGCCTACTTCGTCGCCTTTAAGGCGCAGCGCAAGTTTCTCTGGCTGATAGCGCTGACCATTCCGTTCTGGACGTCCTATTTGCTTCGCGTTTTTGCCTGGAAGATCATCTTGGGCTTTAACGGGGTGATCAATTCCGGGCTAACGCAGCTTCATCTCATCGCCCGGCCGTTGGGCTTTTTGCTCTACAATCCTTTTGCAGTGGTGGTGACTCTCGCTCACGCCTGGGCAGCTTTCGCGATCCTGCCCATCTATGTGAGCTTGGAAAAGGTAGATCGCTCGCTTTTGGAAGCCGCCAGCGATTTGGGTGACGGCCCTTTGCGCCGATTCGCACGCATCACCTTGCCGCTCTCCATGCCCGGAGTGATCGGCGCCGCCATTCTGATCTTTGTTCCCACCACCGGCGATTATGTAACCCCCCAACTGGTAGGCGGCGCCAAAGGCACCATGATCGCCAACTTGATCGAGGTCGAGTTCAATGGCGTTGGCAACTGGCCTTTGGGCGCCGCCTTGTCACTGGTCGGCATGGCAGTGGTGGGAGCGTTCGCTGGATTGTTTGTGGCCGCCGCCCGGGCAGCGACAAAGGCCGCGCGATGAAAAACCGCGGTCTTCTGATCTATGCCCTGGCCTATCTGGCCTTTCTCTATGTGCCGGTGCTCGTTTTACCGATTTTCTCATTCAACAATTCGGAGTTCATCGCCTTTCCCTTATCTGGCTTTACGACCCGCTGGTATCAGAGCCTCATGGACGACAGCGCCATGCAGCATGCGCTTGGCAACAGCCTGAAAGTAGGCTCGATCACCGCATTGCTGGCAACCGGCTTGGGATTGACGGCGGCCAAAGCATTGACCCGCAACCGGTTACGCGGCGGCAGCGCGGCGCTCGGCTTTATCTCCTTGCCGCTCTTTATTCCCGACATCGTGTTGGGGCTGTCCCTGCTGATGGTGCTCGGCTGGGTTGGACTGCCACTGTCGCTGGCGGCTGTAGTACTCGGCCATCTGCTGATTTGTCTGCCCTTCGCGCTTACCGTGCTGATCGCTCGATTTGAGGGTTTCGACCCCAATCTGGAGGAAGCCAGCGCCGATTTGGGCGAAGACGGCTGGATGACTTTCTGGCGGGTCACGTTCCCGCTGATGCTTCCCGGCATATCCGCAAGCCTTCTTCTCACCTTCATCACCTCCTTTGACGAATTCCTGGTTGCCTATTTCCTATCGGGCACCGAGGCCACACTGCCCGTATATATTTGGGGGCAGTTGCGCTTTCCTGAGAGGTTGCCGATGGTGCTGGCCCTGGGCGCAATCATCCTGACCGTTTCGGTGGCGCTTGTGGCTTTGGCCGAATATGTCCGCAATCTTGGGATCAAAAAAGCTACGGTCGGCGCATGAGTTTTCTCGACATCTCGAACGTAAGCAAAAGCTTTGCCAACGCCGCGGTCGTCAACCGGGTTAGCCTTGAAGTCGCGCGCGGGGAGTTTTTTGCCCTCTTGGGCCCCTCAGGTTGCGGCAAAACCACCCTTCTTCGGATGATCGCAGGCTTTGAGACACCGGACAGCGGCAGCATTTCGATCGACGGCGAGACGATGACGGATGTGCCCCCTCACTTGCGTCCAACCAATATGGTATTTCAATCTTATGCGATCTTTCCCCATCTCAATGTGTTCGACAACATCGCTTACGGACTGCGCAAAGAAGGACTTTCCAAGCAGGGATTGCGAGCCAAGGTCCAAGCTATGCTCGAGACCGTTCGGCTGGAGGGTCTTGAGGGGCGTGCACCGGATCAATTGTCGGGCGGCCAGCGCCAACGGGTAGCGCTTGCCCGAGCGCTGGTGCGCGAACCCAAGCTCCTGTTGCTGGACGAGCCCCTGGGCGCGCTGGACAAAAGGTTGCGTGAAGCCATGCAGGTAGAGCTGCGCGCCCTTCAGCGCAAGGTGGGCATCACCTTTCTTCTGGTGACCCATGATCAGCAGGAGGCGCTTTCATTATGCGACCGGATCGCGGTGATGGACCAGGGAAGGATTTTGCAGATCGCCGGTCCGCGCGAACTATATGAACATCCTAATTGCCGCGCCGTGGCCGACTTCATTGGCGAGATCAACTTCTTCCACGCTTCGGTGCGGCAGATCGACCAAACAACCGTCACAGTGAATGCCGGCCTCTTGGGCACCCTTACCCTGCCACGTTCCAATCTTGCACCGGGCATAGGCTTGCACGACCATATCCTGCTGGCGATCCGGCCCGAACATATTGGCTTTGTCGATCCCCTGAAGGGCATGCTAACGGGGGAAATCGTCGATGCCAATTTTCTGGGCGAGCGCAGTCTTTTTCATATCCGCATTGCAGGTCGCAACCAACCCATCGCCGTAAGCAGCAGCGCCACCCCGCCGGCTAGTAGCGTGCATCTTGCATTTCCCTCAGAATTTCTCGTCGGCCTCTCCTCGGATTAAATGCTTCGCCGAGTTTTCAGCTCATTGTTGAAGGACGAGACCACGCATCCATCACCCGGTGGAATATTCCCCTCGTTTCGGTCTGAAGCCCGATCAGACGTGCCTGGGCGTCGTCAAAGCATGGGGCTTCGGCAGCCCGGGTCAAAAGCGTCTTGAGCCCAGGACTTGCCTCTTCGATACGCGGCGTCTCGTCCAGGGCGAGGCGGAGCACCTGGGTCAGGGCCTGTTGCAGTCGGGCCGAGGCGATCAGAATTTCGGCATCCGGCCCCGTCAGCGCTTCAATCTCGGCCAGCTTTTCGAGCGCTGCGATCGTGTTGGTGTCCAGCACTTCGGGCCGGGCGGACGCGTGTACCAGTTGCAAGGCCTGGGCGATGAATTCGATATCCACCAATCCCCCGGCGGCATATTTCAAGTCCCAGACATTGTGTTCTGGGAAGGTTTCGGCCATGCGCACGCGCATCCGCCGCGCATCGCCGATGATGGCGTCGGCACTTCGCCGCAAGGTCAACCGCCGACGGATTTCTGATTCCACAAGCCCGCGCAAGGACGAAGGTGCCGCCACCAGCCTGGCGCGCGTCAGAGCCATATGTTCCCAGGTCCAGCTTTGGCTGGCATGATAGTCGGCAAAGCTTTTCAGGCTGACGGCGACGGGCCCCTTCTTGCCGGTTGGACGTAGCCGCATATCAACGTCATACAGGGTACCCGCCGCCGTCGGGGTTGTGAGGGCTGCGATCAGCCGTTGGGCCAGCCGCGCGAAATAAAGCGTGGCTGAGAGCGGTCGCCGGCCGTCGGAGACCTCCGCGCCCTGAGGCAGCTGATAGACGAAGACAAGATCCAGATCAGAGCTTGCCGTCATTTCCCGGCCCCCGAGCTTGCCCATCGCCACCACGGCAAAGCCTGCGCCTGGAATATGCCCGGCCGTCTCCGCCAACGCCTCTTCTACCTTGGGCAGAAGGCCAGCGATTACGCTCTCAGCGACATCGGCCAGCGCGGGTCCGGCCTGGTCAGCCTTGGCCGTGCCCTCCACGATCTGAACCCCCACCCGGAAGATCGCTTCGCGGGTAAAGCGCCTGGCCGCGTCCAGCACCTCTTCGTAGCTGCCGGTCAGCACGCGCCCCAAGCCTTGATCCAGTTCGGCGCGCGGGGGCAGACGGCTGAAGAATTCCGCATCCAACAGCGCGTCCAAAACCGCAGGATTGCGCGCAAGATAGCTTGCCAAGCGTGGGGTGGCACCCACGATCCTTGCCAGGAGGTTCAGAAACTGCGGTCGTGCCAAAAACAGCGAGAAAAGCTGCACGCCGGAGGGCAGGCTGGAAAGAAACCGGTCGAACTGGGCAAAGGCGATATCGGGATCAATGGCGCTCGCCAACGCCTTTAAGATCGATGGGATCAGCTTGGTAAGAAGCTCGCGGGCTCTTTGGCTACGCATTGCGCGGATGCGGCCATGGTGCCAGCCGCGGATGGCGGCGGAGACGTGCGCGGGATTGCTGAACCCCATCGCCTTCAGGGTCTTGAGCGTTTCGGGATCTTCCTCTACGCCGGTGAAGACCAAATTGCCTTCCTGCGAGGCGAGGTTCGGCTGACTTTCGAAGAGCCGGGCATAATGACCCTGCACATTTTCCAGCACCTGCGTCAGCACAGCACGAAAATCTTGGCTGTCCTGATAGCCCATGAAACAGGCGATATGGGCCAGGCCTTCGGCAGTGTTAGGCAGGGTGTGGGTTTGCAGGTCCTCGACCATCTGCAACCGGTGTTCGAGCCGACGCAGAAAGCGATAGTCACACTTGAGCTCCTCGGCCACGGTCGGTTCCAAGCGACCATCGTTCGCCAAGGCCTGCAGCGCGGCTTCGGTTGAAGGCGCGCGCAGTCTGGGATGGCGGCCGCCCAGGATCAATTGCTGGGTCTGGGTGAAGAATTCGATCTCGCGAATGCCGCCCCGGCCGAGCTTGATATTGTGGCCGGCCACCGCAATTTCGCCGTGCCCGACATGGGCATGTATCTGGCGCTTGATGGACTGGATGTCCTCGATTGCGGCGAAATCCAGGTGGCGCCGCCAGACGAAGGGCTCGAGGCCAGCTAGGAAGTGCATTGCGGTTTGAGGATCGCCGGCGCAGGCACGCGCCTTGATCATTGCAGCGCGCTCCCAGTTCTGACCCATGGCCTCGTAATAATCGAGCGCTGCTGCTGTTGAGATGGCGATTTGGGTGGCCCCCGCGTCAGGGCGAAGTCGCAAGTCCACCCGAAAGACATAACCCTCGGTGGTGATTTCCGAGAGTAGCCTGACCAGTCCACGCGCGATTTCCACCGCCGCGCCCCGGGGATCGCCCCGCTTGGCGAACGGAAATTTGGCGCCGTCATAAAATACCACCAGGTCGATGTCGCTGGAATAGTTGAGTTCGAAGGCGCCGTATTTGCCAAGCGCCAATACGGTTAGGCCGCAATTTTCTTCGGCGACAGGCTGAAGGCCCGCGCGCGCCGATTGATCGCGCAACAGAAAGCCCAAGGCCGCTCCGACGCAGGCGTCGGCAAAACGCGACAGCTCCGCCATGACCTTGTCGACGTCCCATAAACCGGCAATGTCTGCCATGGCGATGGCAAGGCCGGCACGACGCTTGGCCGTGCGCAAATCCTTCATCGCCTGGGTCTCTGTCTCGGCCCTGGTTGCGGCTTGGGCCAGAAGGATGGCAGCGTTGACCACCGTAACCGGACCGGAGGCAAGATATTCCGCCAACGCGCCAATTTCGCGCTGGGCCAAACGTCCCAGATAAGCGCTGTTGCCGAAAACCGATTCCAAAAGCGGTTCTCCGCTCAAGAATCCCTTTTCAGCCAATGCCTCCTTTACCCGCAAGGCGCGGGCGTCGTCGAAGGCTTTCGGGGGGACGCACGTCTGCGGCATAGGTTCAGTTTACCGCGCCGCCGTGTTTTGTCGCTGCTCGCAGATGTTTTGGGTCCCTCGTTGGTTCGCCAAAGCTTGATATAAGCCTTGCCGGGCGTTTCTCACTCGGCCGCGCTTTTGAGGGACAGGGGCGGAACGATCCGTATCGAGCTTTTGGGAAAGCGCAGCACCGCTCTGAGCCCGGTGGGCAGATTGTCCTCCAAGATCAGCTCGGCATTGTGAAAATGGGCCACCGCCGCAACCAGCGAAAGACCAAGGCCTGTGCCCGGGGAATTGCGGCTCGCCTCCAGGCGCACGAAGCGTTCGGTCACCCGCGAGCGATCTGCCAAGGGAATGCCTGGCCCGCTGTCTGCCACCGACAGCTCCACGCCTTGGGACGTCACCGCGGTGCGGATGCGCACCTGTCCGCCAGAGGGTGTATATTTGATCGCATTGTCCACCAGATTGGCCAGCGCCTGGGCGATCAGGCTGCGATTGCCTTCGATGGCAACGGGGGTGCCGGCGGCCAAGCTCAGCGCCACCTTGTTTTCTTCGGTCAGAGGTTCATAGAGCTCCACCACATCGGCTGCCACCGCGCCCAGTTCCAATGGCGACATGGCCGCACGCGTGGTGCCCGCGTCGGTTTCCGCAATAAGGAGAAGGGCGTTGAACGTGCCGATCAGCTGGTCGGTCTCCGCGATGGCGCGTTCGATTTCAAAGGCTTCCGAGCCGTTGGCATTTAGCTTGGCGACGGATTCCTCCAGCCGATTGCGCAGGCGGTTGAGCGGCGTACGCAGGTCATGCGCCACCGAATCGGTGACCTCCCGCAAGCCCAGCATCAGTCTTTCGATGCGGTCCAACATGCGGTTGAGATTTTCCGCCAAGGTGTCGAATTCGTCGCCGGAGCCGTTGAGCGCCACGCGCCGCGTCAGGTCGCCGGCGATGATCTCTCCGCTGGTACGGTTGATGGCGTCCAGCCTTCTGAGCATGTTGCGGCTCATCAAGGCCCCTCCCAAAGTGCCCAGAACCAGGATCGCCAGCATCGTCCAGGGCAAGGTAGTGGTGAACATCCTTTCGGTCAGATAGCGGTCGTGCACGTCCTGAGCGACCAACAATGAAAAGTCGCCCGGCACCGGAAAGACCCGGCCGCGGGCGCGCCGGGTTTCGAGCTTGCCGTCGATGGGACGCTCGTAATCGAACTCCACCATATTGCCGGGGCTGTTGGAGATCTGCGGCCAGGAATCCAGATTGCCTGCCACCGTATGATGCAACCCGTCCGACAGCAGGTAGAGAGCCTGGCCGGTATGAAGCGAGCGCGATCGCACCGTCTCCGCCAGCCCCTGCAGGCCGAAATGCTCATATTCCTCGCCAAGGCCGGTAATCTCGGCCTCGATGATCTGATCGGTCTGCGCGTCCAGAGCGCGACGTGTGTTCCAATAGGTGAAGAACAGCAGTGCCGCCACCGAGAAGGCGAACAGCAGCACATAAATCATGACGACGCGAAAAGCTTGGGTCTGAAGGAGACTGGGCTTAGTGCGCACGGATCATGTAGCCGGCCCCACGCACGGTGTGCAGGAGCGGCGCCTCGAACCCCTTGTCGATTTTGGCCCGCAACCGGGAGATATGAACGTCGATTACATTGGTCTGGGGATCGAAATGATATTCCCACACGCTTTCCAAAAGCATCGTGCGGGTCACGACTTGGCCCGCGTGGCGCATGAGATATTCCAGAAGCCGGAATTCCCGCGGCTGAAGCTCTATGGCGGTGCCGCTGCGCTTTGCAGCGCGCGTCAGAAGGTCGAGTTCCAGGTCGCCCACATCCAACCGCGTCTTGACACCGGCGGGGGTGCGCCTGCGCATCAGAGCGTCGACCCGTGCCAGCAGTTCGACAAAGGCGTAAGGTTTGGTCAAATAATCGTCGCCGCCGGCCTTGAGGCCTTTGACCCGATCATCGACTTCCGAGAGAGCCGAAAGAAACAACACCGGCGTGGAACTGCCGTGCTCGCGCATTTCCGCCACCACCGCCAGCCCGTCGAGCTTGGGCAACATACGGTCGACGATGGCCACATCGTAGGGCCGCGAAAGCGCCAGGCTTAGCCCCGTTTCGCCGTCGGCGGCTTCGTCCACCACGTGACCGGACTCCTTAAGACCTTGCACCAGATAGCGCTGTGCCTCCAGATCGTCCTCAACTACGAGAATTCGCATGCCTTCTCCCACCCAAAACCGGTTTTGAAAAAAAGAACCTGGCGTGGACGCTCGCCGATTTTGGCCCGGAGCGCCCCACCAGATCACGTCTTGTCAATATCGATGGCGACGAAGCCCGTGCCACCCTGGCTATGGGCGACCAGCAGCAAAACGCTGGAACGCCCGATCTTCTTGGCTTCCGCCACACCCGCCTGAAAATCGGTGGGCGTGCGCACGACGCGGTTGCCCACCCGCAGCACCACATCGCCGGGCTGCAAGCCCTTGTCGGCGGCATCGCTGTCGGGATCGACCTTGGTGATGACCGCGCCGACCTCAACGTCGTCGGCGATGTTGAAGGCCTTCTTGGATTCCGGGGTGAGCGAGGAAAGCCCCAGGCCCGCGGCATTGGCGCTGGAAGGCGCCAGCATCCCGTCCTTGCCCGGCTCGTTGGAGGCAAGCTGCTCCTGGTCGGGACGGGTGCCGATGGAAGCTTTGATCTCAACCGCCTTGCCCTGGCGCGACACGCTAAAGATCGCGGTCTGGCCGCTGGGCACATTGGCGACCCTGCGGGTCAGATCGGTGGCGTCTTCCACGCCCTGTCCGTCGATGGCGGTGATGATATCGCCCTGCTGGATGCCGGCCTTGGCGGCGGGGCCGTCGGGAACCACTTCGGCCACCATCGCGCCCTTGCTGTCCTTGATACCCAAGGAGGAGGCGATCTCAGGGGTCATGCTCTGGATGCTGACGCCCAAATAGCCGCGTGTCACATGACCGTGGGCCTTAAGCTGGGCCACCACATCGTGGATCAGACTGGCGGGAATGGCAAAGCCGATACCCACGCTGCCGCCTGATGGTGAGAAGATCATCGAGTTCATACCCACCACCTGGCCGCGCAGGTCGAAGGTGGGACCACCGGAATTGCCGCGATTAATGGGGGCGTCGATCTGGATGAAGTTGGTATATTGCTGGCTGCTCTCGATATTGCGTCCTAGTGAGGAGACGATGCCCGCGGTCACGGAATTGGAAAGACCGAAGGGATTTCCCACGGCCACCACCCAGTCGCCGACGCGCAGCTTCTTGTCGTCGCCGAACTCAACGGTGGGCAGCGGCTTGTCGCTGTTGATCTTGAGTAGGGCGATATCGGTGGCAGGGTCTGTGCCAATCAGTTTGGCGGTAAAGCTGCGACCGTCAGGCAATTTGACGGTGATCTTTTTGCTTGCGTCCACCACATGATTGTTGGTGACGACATAGCCGGCTTTGTCGATGATAAAGCCTGAGCCAGCGCTTAGCGCGCGGTGTGGCTGGGGCTTTTGGCCGTTGTTGAACTGGTTGAAGAGATCGCGGAACGGAGCAGGGATATTGTCGGTATCCATGTCGCTGTCGGTGGTGGTGGTCTCGCTGGTGATGGTCACCACCGCCGGGCTAACCCGCTCGACCAGGTCGGCGAAGCTGAAGGGCGCGCTGTTCTCCAGCATCCGGGGGGCGCGCGCACTGTCGACTTGATTGGCAGCAATTAGCATGGGCTCGCCCGCGGTCTGAATGGCGCGCACCGGCGGCAGCAGCGCAAAGGCGCCCAGTCCCACCACGACAACCGCAGCAGCGCTACCCATGGCGATCAGGCGACGCTGACGAAAGCTGGGCTTGGGAAGGTGTGAGAGTAGGCCGGCATCCGGCCCAAATTTCTTGGGTTGTTGGTCTTGCATGGGGACTCCTTAGGACGGGTTCGCATCCGATCCTGCAGACTCTAACATAGAAGTTGAACATGGCCATATTACGTCCGAAAGGTTACAACCGGGTAATTTATCTGGCCTCTCGTCCGGCAGCCTTTTTGACCGTAATCCAGGCCACCGCCCCCCCCCGTCACCAGCACCAAAAAAGGCGCCAGCCACAAAAGCCAGGTATTGGACTGAAGCGGCGGCTTCATCAAGATGAAATCGCCGTAGCGCGCCACCAGGAAATCCTCGATTTGCTGGTCGCTCATGCCTTGAGCGATCTGCTGGCGTACAAGACGGCGGACGTCGGCGGCGAAGGGGGAACCGGATTCATCGATGCTCTCGCCCTGGCAAACAAGACAGCGCAATTGACGTTGCAGGTCGCGTGCGCGCGTCTCCAAAGCCGGATTGGAAAAACTTTCTGGTGCGCTAGCTGATTGGGCAGGCAGATCGCAGCGCGCCGGCAAGACAAATATCAGCAGCAGCACAAATGCGATGAGGCTTTTCATTCCGCGGCGATCGCCACGCCAGGTTCGGCGGCCTTTTTTTCGGGCTCCTTGACGCGCAGCCGTCCCCACAAGCTCAAAAAGCCGCCCAACGCCATCACCAGCCCCCCAAGCCAGATCAGAGGCGCTAGGGGCGAGACATAGGCGCGCAAGGTAAAGCGCCCACCGCCGCGATCATCGCCCAACGCCAAATAGAGATCGCGCCATCCATTGGTGCGGATGGCGGTATCGTTCATGTCCTGGCCTTCGGCCGGATAGAAGCGATGTTCGGGCAAAAGGACCGCTGCCGGCTTGCCGTCATCCATCACCGCAATGTGTCCGCGATCGGCGATATAGTTGGGTCCTTGCTCGCGGGTCACCCCGTCAAAGCGTAAGAGATAGGGGCCAACTGTTATGGTCTGGCCTTTGGCCACGACCGCCAGCGTCTCGCTGCGCCAAGCTGTGGTGCCTGCAACCCCCATCAGCGTGATCGCAAGCCCCCCATGGGCGATGGCAGCGGCAAAAGCCGAAGCCCGCGCCCCTTTGCGATTGCGGATATCTACCAGACTGCCGCCAATCAGCCAGCCGGCCATAGCAAAGGCCCCGGTGGCGGCCAGCCCGCGCGGACTTACCAAAGCCAGCACCGTAAGAGCGGCCACCGCCGCAAGGCCCAACGCGGGAAAGAGCGAGCGCCAAGCCGCCTTGAGATCGCCGCGCTTCCAGGAGAGCTTGGGTCCAAACGGAACCAGCAGCAGAAGTGCAAAAAAAATCGGCGCGAAGGTCAAAGCGTAATAGGGCGGACCGACCGAAATCTTGGTGCCGTTGATGGCATCGAGCAAAAGCGGATAGAGCGTGCCCACAAAGACGCACGCGCAAGACGCAACCAGAAACACATTATTGAGCAAGATCGCGGTTTCCCGGCTTGCCGGCTCGAACGCGGCCCCGCCTTGAAGCGTGGGCGCGCGCCATGCAAACAAGGCCAACGCTCCTCCGATCGCCAATACGATCAGCACCATGATGAAGAAGCCGCGGGTGGGATCGCTGGCAAAGGCATGTACGGACGAAAGAACTCCTGAACGCACCAAGAAGGTGCCGATGAGCGATAGTGAAAAACCCGCAATGGCCAAAAGCAGGCTCCAGGTGCGGAACGCTCCGCTCTTTTCGGTTGCAAGCGCTGAGTGCAGCAGCGCGGTGGCGATCAGCCAGGGCATCAGCGAGGCGTTTTCCACCGGATCCCAAAACCAGAAGCCGCCCCAACCAAGTTCGTAATAGGCCCACCAGCTGCCCAACGCGATGCCGCAGGTCAGCGCCATCCAGGCGATCAGCATGAAGGGCCTGGCAGCCCTCGCCCAGCCTTCCTCGCCAACCAAAAGCGCTGAGGCGGCATAGGCAAAGGAAGCCGAAAGCCCGACATATCCCGCATAGAGCATGGGCGGATGCATGGCGAGACCGGGATCCTGCAGCAGCGGATTAAGGCCTGCGCCTTCAAAGGGCGCCGGATCCAAGCGCAGGAATGGATTGGAGGTAAAAAGTATAAAGAGCAGAAAAGCCGCCGCCAAAAGCCCTTGTATCCCCAGCGCGCCGCTGGTCAACCGCTCGCCGCCGCGCTTGAGCGCGCAAACCAGCGCTGCATAAAGCGACAACACCAGCACCCATAGGAGCATGGAGCCTTCGTGGTTTGCCCACACTCCGCTGATCTTATAGACCAGTGGCTTAAGCGTATGGCTGTTGTTGGCCACATCTAAGATGGAAAAATCCGAAACCACAAAGGCGTATGTGAGGCAGCCAAAGGCAAGCGCCACAAAAACCAAAAGACCCATGGCCGAACTACTGGCGATCTTGCGCGCAACAATCGCGGAGGGGCGCGTTCCCAACAAACCGGAGAGCGCCATCACCAACGCCAGCGCCAGGGCAAAACACAAAGAAAGCTGACCCAACTCGCCCGTCATTTTGTGCCTTCCCGCCAGCGGCCGCTGCGCTTAAGTGCCTCGACCACTTCTGGAGGCATGTATTTCTCATCGTGCTTGGCCAGAACTTCACTGGCCACGAAGGTGCCGCTGGAATTCAATGCTCCAGTGGCCACCACCCCCTGGCCCTCCCGAAAGAGAGCCGGTAGCACGCCACTGTAATCAGCTGGGATGCTGGTCGCGCCGTCGGTGACGCGGAAGCGCACGTCCGCGCCCGAGCCGTGACGTAAGCTGCCCTTCTCCACCAAGCCTCCTAGCCGGAAGGCTACGCCCTGGCTCACTTCCTTGGCCGCCACGTCGCTGGGGCTGCGAAAATACATGGTGTTTTGTCCCAGGCCGTAGACGATCACAGCTGCCAAGATGCACCCCACTGCCAGCAAGCATGCGGCAAAGGCAAGGCGGCGTTTTTTCTTGGCGTTCATCTAGTGGTGGCTGTCCGCACGCAAGATCTGATCGGCAATGCCGGTATAATAGGCCAAGCCTTCGGGCGTCAGGGCGATTTTATGCGGCCATTCGCAGCGGATCAGGCCTTTGCGGGCTAGCGCATTCCACACATTCTGATTTTCCAGCCCGGTGGCGTCGCTGGCGCTGACCATCGCATCGCCCAGATGGAAATGATCACCATGGGCATGGGGAAACTGGGTGATGGCGATGTCGCCCTCGGGCGTAGCAGCGCTCGCGCCGGGGATCTGCGCGATGGCCTGCAACAAGGTCAAGGTGCGCAATTGCAAGGCATTGAGCTTGGCGGGATTGGACTTTGGCTGCGCCATTGCATTCCAGTAAAGAAAACGGCCGGGACCATACAGTCCCGGCCGCACCAATCAAAGCCTCAAAGCGTCCTAATGGCGCCAACCGCCACCGCGGCCGAACCCGAAACCAAAGCTCACGCCGGGGCCGTAGTACCCAGGACCGTAGTAATAGGGATAATAGGGATAGGGCCCGGGCCCGTACCCGTAATAGTAGGGCGGCGGCGGCGGATAAGGATAACCGTAGCCCGGAGGAGGCGGTTGGCCATCATAGGCCGCTTGCTGGCCATCTTCATGCATGCAGGCATAATAGGCATTGGCATAGGCGGCCTGAACATCGTGGGCGGCATGGTTGGCATTGTCGGCGCCCACCGCGGTTCCCGCGATCAGGCCCGCGCCCGCGCCAACGGCGGCCCCCAATCCCGGATTGCCCGCGCCCGCCCCGATGACGGCTCCCAAGGCCGCACCTCCAAGGGTGCCGCCGACAGTGCCGCGGGTCTGTTCGTCACTGGCGGCCTGGTTTGGCGTGGTGTAGCCGGTACGTGCAGCCGCGTCGCGACGGCAGAACATGTCGTGATCCGCCGCGGCTTGCTGTGCGGAGGGCTGCCCGCCGGGATAAGGCTGCCCGTTGGGCTGACCTTGTGGAGGACCGGTATTCTCGTCGTCATAATCGGGCGCGCTGCGTGCGCCATTGGACATATTTGCAGGCGGTGCATTGGCAGGTTGCGCCAGTGCGGTTCCGCCCAGCAGGGCGACCGTGAGGCCGGCGATAAGCGGTGTACGGAACATTGCGAACGTCTGCAACAAATTTGCCCCTTGCGAACAGAAGGTAGGAGACGACGACACGAGTTCAATGTCAAAGCTTAGATAAAGGTAATTTCGTTGAAGTTGGCCGTTTTGTTCATGCACCGTTCAGGAAAAGTTTGAAACCCTTGATGCTAAGCTGCGGCAGCCTGCGCGGCCCGTCCACGGCGCTGCAATAATTTGGCCTCTTCCTCACTGAACAGAATGGCGGTGAGCTCCGCGCAGAAGAGGAACTGGGCGGTGACGACGCCGTTCTGGGGACTGGTCTTCAAGGCTTTAACCACATCCTCGTTGTAGCGCTTGAGAAGGCTGCACAGATCGTCGAAAGCAGCTTTTTGCTTGGCGCCGAAGGAGGCGGCGGCGGCGAAATTGCGACAGCCGGCCACCAACCTTGCGTAGCGTAAGGCCATCTCGCGCTTTTCCGCATTAGGTATCTTTGAGAAATCAGCTCCGGTGGCTTTGTGCAAAGGCAAGGCCGCGCCCACTTCGCGCGAGGAGCGGTCCATGAAGTTCTCCATCACCTTGCCGATTTCCACCCGTTCCGCCAATAGGCGTTTGCCCCATTCGCCCTCACGCTTGAGTTCG